>Ga0209415_10013717_pt1 | contig 13334 bp, 9 predicted proteins | sample PeaSoiSIISIP2007_FD_187696 | JGI IMG/M metagenome (GOLD analysis project Ga0209415, IMG submission 187696) | Peat soil microbial communities from Weissenstadt, Germany - SII-SIP-2007 (SPAdes) (version 2) | ecosystem: Environmental > Terrestrial > Soil > Wetlands > Peat | place: Germany... | reverse complement strand
TACGCGTCTATAAAAAGCAGTCGTTCGGTGCAAGCCCCGGATGCGGTACAACTCGCCTGCGCGGCGAGCGTGGGAGTGGATCTCTTCATTACCAACGACGACCGTTTGCAGAACAAGCAGGTGCCCGGCATCCAGTTCATCGTGCCCCTGCAACGCGTGCCGATCTGAGCACCGAACGGCTTTCAAATCCCGATTAGGCCCTTATCCAATCACTCAATTCACACCAGTTCCGTGCTCCACAAATCGTGCAGATGCACAATTCCCTGCAGCTTCCCTGCCCCATCCACCACCATCAGTGAAGTAATCTTCTTTTCTTCCATGAGCGCCAGCGCCGTTGCGGCGAACTCCATGCCGGCAATCATCTTTGGGCTGCGAGTCATGGCCTCGCCTGCCGTCAGATCGAGCACGTCCTTTCCGCGCTTTTCCAGCAACCGCCGCAAATCTCCGTCGCTGATGATGCCCACCAGCTTTTCACCCTCCACTACGGCGGTCACGCCAAGCTTCTTGCGTGACATTTCGTAAATCACGTCCGGCATCTTGGTCTGCGGCATCACGCGCGGCAAGGCGTCGCCGGAGTGCATCAACGATTCCACGCGGGCCAGCCGTTTCCCCAGCTTTCCGCCAGGATGCAAGTTGGCAAAGTCTTCTTCCTTGAAGCCGCGTTTCTCGCTCAGCGTAACCGCCAGCGCATCGCCCAGGGCCAGCATCGTAGTGGTTGAAGCCGTGGGCGCTAAGCCGAGCGAGCAAGCTTCCTGCGCAATCGAACAATCAAGAGCGACCTCCGCCGAGGCTGCCAAAGTAGAAATCGCTTGTGTGGGGCGGGCACTCCCTTCGGCAGGCTCAGGACAGACTCTGCCCGCTGCTTTTGACTTTTGTTTCTTGCTCGCACCCCGCAGCGCAATGGCTGCCCCACCCTTCGCGCTTTTCGAAGAGCCTGCCCTGAGCTTGCCGAAGGGGTGGGTACTACCGCAAATCTCATCTCCAGTCATCGCGATCAACGGCACCCGCAGCCGCTTGATGGTCGCCAGCAGCGCCAATATTTCCTCCGTTTCCCCAGAAGCCGAGAGCGCTAGCACCACATCCCCGCGCACCACCATCCCCAAATCCCCGTGCAGCGCCTCCACCGGATGCAGATACAGCGCCGGAGTCCCCGTCGAACTCAGCGTGGCCGCAATCTTGCGCGCGATCAGGCCGCTCTTGCCCATGCCGGTGACCACCACGCGTCCGGCGCAGCAAAACATCAAATCCACCGCGCGCTGGAATGCTATCGCCATCGGACCGGCAATGCGGTCCGCCAGCGCCTGCAGCGCCTCGGCTTCAATCCGCACCACATTTTCGCCAATACGTTTCATGGCTCGTATTTCGTTTCAAGAAAGACAACCGCGAAAAACAGAATGGATGTTAGCACGCGCGTGGAGCCGGGGCTTCGGGCTTTGGCTATCGGGCTTCGGCCAAGCCAAAGCCTGAAGCCCAGACCCACAGGTAGCCGGATAGCGGAAGCCCCCTTTCAAAAATGGTCATCACTGGCGTGCGGCGGTGTGGAGGTCACCGGCTTCTGCCCCAGCACGGCGAGCCCTTTGGCCTGGATCATCCTGTCCCACGGCCCCGCCTGCCAGTTGTCTTTCAATTTTTCCGCATGCTGCCAGGGCGGCAGGGGCATCATCAGATTCCGGGACGTGGCTTGCACGTACGGTTCATACATGGATCGTAATTTCGAGAGTTTCTGCTCGGCTTCTTCGCCCGTCCGCAGCGGCAACCCTGCAGCGGCAAGCAACTGCCGCAGCTTGTCCAATTCCTCCTGCGGCAGCCGGTCTATGGCCAGCGCGTCGTAGTGCGCATTCACCACTTGCGCCAGGTCGACCGCCGCATGCCGCGCCATGGCGAAGGTCAGCTTCGCCTGCCCGGGATGGATTCCCTCAATCCCGGTCAGCACCAGCGAAGTCACATCCAGCATGGTGGTGAGCGCGCCCAGCCACGATTGGTTGTTGTGTTGCGAACGAAAGAAAGTGAGCACTGGATAAGAAAGCTGGCTCTCCAGCAGCTCCGCCGCCCAGCGCTCCCAGTTGCGCAGGACATCGTCGAACACGCTTTGGTCGGGAATTCCATCCGACCGCCCCGTCACCCGCACCAGCAATTCCGCTGCCGAGGGCGGCGATCCCGCTCGCGCATCGAACAGTGAAATCTGAATTTCGCGCTTGGAAAACGACGAGTACACCACTGGGATGTAGCCAATTACCACGCCCAGAAAGGCGAATCCCATGCCCGCTTCAATCACGGAAAGCGCCCGGGCGGTGGCGGACGTCGGAACAATGTCGCCGTAGCCCAGCGTGAAAAATGTTTCGCCGCTGTGGTAGAGAATCCTGCCAAAAGTGATCGGCTCGTTTCCCAGTTGCTCATGTCCGCCAAAGCCGAACTGCAGCAGAGCGAAGCCCAGGATGAGTCCTGCCGCCCAGAAACCCAGCAGCAGAATCAGAGACAAGGGCCCGAAATATCCCAGAAAACCCTGTTGCCGCGCAGGCGTGCGGATGTGGCGAGCAATCTTGATCCACGGAATCCAGGTACGACGGTAAAACCAGGCCGTCAGTTTGAAATGCCGCGTCACCCGGCGCGGCAAAACCACCGTCTCAAAGGCGTCGAGCAGCACCATCCAGATAATAATGAGACCGAAAATGGTCGCGACGATGCTGCCGTGTGCATTCATGGTGAATGATTCTAGATGAATCAGGCTCAGATGTTGATGCGGTCGGAAGAGTAACAGATTCGGGCGTCGGGATCAGGATGGTAAAGCCGGCGTAGAGACGTTGCTTGCAACGTCTCTGCTGGCAGCGTGTGCGCGCTTTGGGATCATCGACGCCGCCGGCAAGACGTAGCAAGCTACGCCTCTACAAATGGAAATGCCTTACTGCGGCTTGACCGGAGTCTGCGCCGCCGGTGCCTGCCCAGCTGCGGGTTTCGCCGGTGACGGTTTTGCGGTTGTAGCGGCGGGCGCTGCGCCCGGCTTCGCGGCGGGCTTCTTCTTCACCGGCGGTTTCTTCGCCGGTTCCTCATCGTCCACGACAATTTTCTTCGGGGGTGGGGCGGGAATCGCTGCCTGCGCCGCTTTCAGATCCGACCGCAACCGCGTAATCTCGGCTTCTTTCGCTGCCGACACATTCTCCAGCCGCTCGGCCAGCGCCTTGCGCGTGCTCTCAAATCCTTTCAGGTCGTTGGCCAGCGCCTGCAAATCGTCTTTCGATCCAAACGCGCCCGTCGACTCCACTACGCTGCCCAGCACGTCGTATAAGGCATCGAGGTTGCGGTAAAGCCGGAAAGTTGCGGGAATGTCTTCCGGCGCGGCCCGCAACTTCTCGACGATTTCCGGCAGGGCATTCTGCAGATTGCGCAGAATCGAATCTACATTGCCCAGTGCCTGTTTCTTCGACGCTGCGTCGGCTTTCCAGCGCTCAATGCGCAAAGCGGTGAGATCGGACTGCGCCGCTTTTGACGTCCCCTCGAGTTGCGTGAGCAATCCGTTCAGCTGCGTCAGCGATCCGTAGGAAACCGCCGATGCCTGCGGCGTCACACTTCCCTGCACGGAATACCGCGGGGGCGTTGCCGCAGCCGCCGGTGCCGCCGCCTGCGCGAGCAGAGCCGTTGCAAAGAAAGCAACGACGATGGTGGAGACGACTGTAACGATGATGGAAGCCCTGGCCGCGAGATGACGTGCCGGAGTACGTGAGATGCTAGAGGTCAGTTGCATTCTTTTGTGCGGAGGTGGCGATTCCGTGCACCAGCATACTACAGCATGGCCGTTGACCGGCAGGCAGGAAGTTCCTCTGGACGGTAGTGGCTGAGTTTGAATTCATTCTGCCAAGAGGGCGTCATCCCGAAACGCGGCGCACTTCAGCCGCGTGAGGGATCTCCCATAGATACTGCTAGCGGGAGATCCCCTCGGCTTCGCTCGGGGCAGGCTCTTCGTTCTGCCTGAAAAACGGCTGCACTCAGGATGACGCCAAACCGTAGACCCAAAATTCAAATTGAGCCAGCACCGTCTGCAGGCCGGCCTTTTCTTCTTCCTGCCGCGGAGCCGATAATAGGTGCTAGTCGATAGTTCCTCAATAGGTTCCGAAATGTGTTCCTAAGAATGTTCGCCGGCATCTGTCCCGGTATGTTCTCGAAAGCGCGACACCGTTGGCTTGCCCTCGCGGTTGCGGCGATCGCCGTCTTCGCAATCCTGCCGCGTTCCTCTGCCCAGGATCGCCCCCAGCGGCTGATTCTTAAAGACGGCTCCTATCAAATGGTTACCAAATACGAAGTCAATGGAGACCGCGTGCGCTACCTCAGCGCCGAACGCGACGAGTGGGAGGAACTTCCCAAGTCGCTGGTCGATTGGCCAGCCACGGAAAAATACGAAGCCGCGGAGAAGGAGAAAGACCGCGCCACTGCCGCCGCCGCGGTTCAACTGAATAAGGAAATCGAAAACGAAAACCAAGCTGCCACGGCCAAACTACCCGAAGTCGCTCCCGGACTACGACTGCCCTCGGACTCCGGAGTTTTTCTGCTCGACAGTTTCCAGAGCGAACCGCAAGTGGTCGAAGTGAGAGAAGCCGAAGGCGACGTCAGCCAGGGGAGCCGGGGCAACATCTTCCGCGGGGCTCTGGCCAAGCAGGCCGTGGAATTGCCTGGCGAACACGCCAAGGTGCAATGCCACGTCGACATTCCTTCGTTCTACCTCAACGTGGAGCCGCCGGCCCCGGCTGCCGCGCAAGCGCAGAATCCGCAATCTCCCCAGGCTGCGGTTCCCTTTGAACGCTTCCGCATCATTCGCACTCAGCCTAAAGCCGGTAAACGCATCCTGGCTGAAGTCACTCGCAACGTCGGCGGCAAAGTCGGACAGGAGGAGCACTTCGAGAAGACCACCACCACCCGCATCGCCGGCGGATGGCTCAAACTCACCCCCGCAGCCAGCCTCGCGCCCGGCGAATATGCCGTGGTCGAAATGATGGACAAAGAAGGCATGAACCTATACGTCTGGGATTTCGGCGTCAACCCCAACGCCCCCGCCAACCAGAATTCGTGGAGGCCGGAACCGAAAGAAACGCCCAGACCGGGCGCAAAGCCCGACGCCCAGGGCAAGTAGCAAGAAAAGCAAAGAAGAAAAAGAAGGAAAAAGAAGATGATCTGCGGGAATCCGCGGCGAAGGGGTTTCAATCTCAAACTAGCAACTAGCAACTGACCTGCTACTTCATCACTCCGCGCTGCGCGATCCCAATGTTATCCCGGCTGGTATTCTTCACCAGGTACATCATCTGATCGGCTTGGCGGATGATGTCGTGCGCGGTGCGCGCGTCGTGCGGATATGTAGCCAGCCCCATCGAAGCCCGCACATTCAGATTCAGACCTTCTTCGCGGCAAAAACTGCTAGCCCTCAAAGCGTCGCGCAAGCGCTTGGCCACCACCAGCGCCTGATCTTTGCTGGTTTGCGGCAGCAGCACCACAAACTCGTCGCCACCATAACGAAACGCAAAATCGATCAGCCGCAGCTGGGCCTTTACCAGGTAGCCAATTTCCGCCAGCAGCTTGCTGCCAATCAGGTGTCCGTGGGTATCGTTGACCGTCTTGAAACGATCAAGGTCAATAAACACGACGCTGAACTCATAGCCAAAACGCGACGAGCGGTAAACCTCGGTATCCAGCGTCTTGTACAAATGCCGTGCGTTATAGAGGCCGGTGCAGTCGTCGGTAATGGTCAGTTCCTGAATGCGTTCCACCCAGCGCGCATTTTCGATGGCGATGGCCGCGTAGTCGCACAGCGACTGCAGGAAGAAAAGCTCCTGCTCGCTGAACTGCGACATGTCTACGTTGACCAATTGGATCACGCCCAGCACGCGCAGCTTCGAGCGTAGCGGCACGCAGATAATCGATTGCGTCTCCCACTGCGTGCTCTCGTCGATGCGCTTGGCAAACCGGGGATCGGCGGCCACGTCGGGCACCACCAGTTGCTCACCATGTTTCGCCACCCAGCCGGCAATGCCTTCCCCGATCTTGAGGCGAACGTTCTTCAAAGCTTCCGCCGCCTGGCCCACGGCAATGGCGAAATACAACTCGTCGTGCTCCTCATCCACCATCAACAGCGACCACGTATCCGGACGGAAATATTCCGCCATCTTTTCCATGATGGTCTGCAGAATGGAGTCGAGATCCAGCGACGACGTGAGCGTCTTGGCCACGTCGTGGAAGATCGTCAACTCCTGGCTGTGTCGGCTCAATTGTGTGCCGGTGGCCTCAGACATTCCCAATTCTGTTTCCTCAGATGGACAGGGTGGTTGTCCAAAAATTATATTCGGCGTTTCGTAACAGGGGCAATGACCGTTGGTAACCAGAACCCCTAAAGCTAATCCCTGCCGTAACCTAGGGGAACCACGCCATTTAGGGCAGGCTCTCCCGTTCGGCTCCGCGCAGAGCCTCCCTGAGCCTGCCGGAGGGGCAGGCCTCGCCCGCCAAACGCGTGCGCCAGAATACCCTCTTTACCCTCCGGCAACGTTTATGAAAACATTGAGGTTTCGAGCAAGTTTAAGGATGAAGGATCCCTCATGAACACCCACGCTCCGACTATCTGCCTCGCGTTGTGCCTCCTGGCTGCATCCGCCCCGAGTGTGCCCCACGCCGCCGCACAAGACAACAAAGCAACCGATGCCAAGACTGCCGCCGCCCACGCCGTCCCGGTAATCGATGGCGCGATCGGAGCCTGCTCCGCCGGCTTCACCGTTACCGACGACGCTGCCGCGCCCGTCTACGACGCGAAAATCCGCGTCCACATCGCCTACGGCTTCATGTACGTGCGCAAGATGGATCTGGAAGTCAGCACCAACATCGACGGCAAGGCCCGGTTCGAAGGCCTGCCTGCCCGCACCAAGGCCGGCCTCAACTTTCAGGCCTCGAAAGCCGACCGTGAAGGCACCGCCTTCGTCGATCCCTCGACGACCTGCAAGTCCGAGCTGACCGTGGTCCTGCACCTCAAAAATCCGTAGCTCGTGGGGGCGGGTATTCGCTCCGGCTTTGCAGAGGCAGGCTGAGTCCGGCAGCGGCCGGCACCCTTTGCAAGCGAAGCTGCGAAAGCAGAAAACGCTACCGGTTGAAGGGATATTCCTGCACCCAGTGAAATCCGCGATTCACCAGCAGGAACTTGTTGCGATCAACCAACTGCATCCGCAGGTGAACCTTGTGGCCGTCCATGTCTCCATCCAGAGCCAATTGGTCAGGGGCGGGGCGCTCGAAGTGAAAATTGGCTTTCCAGTTCTGGTCGCCGTCCTTGGTAAGCGCGAGCGTATTCTCACCGGGGTTGATCAAAGCGCCGTAATGGGCGAAGGAATCGTCCATGCGTTGAAACGTCATCCGGTCGGGGAAGTCAAAAATGGCGCGGCGCCAGCGGCCGTAGTCGTTGAGCAACGGCGAGCGCATTTGCCCGTCCGCGGCAAACTGGTCCACATTCCAGATACCGTAGAGCACAGACCTGGCGCGTCCTCCGCCATACATTCGCCAACCATCCCAACTGCTATAACCGTTCACGCCGACCAGCCAGATACCCATGATAACTTGCGCGATGAGCGCGATGCGGTTGGCGCGGCGCTTGCCGAAAATTGGAGTTTGCGTCGAAGGCGCAACCTGGCGATTCCATAGAAAGAAATCCGCCAGCCGCGAAAACTCGGGCCCGAGCAGAAACAACGCCAGCAGCAGCAGGTGAAACGATAAAAGCTTTACCGGAACGTCGTAGGTCATGTTGAGCGTAAAGATCTGGATCGTGTCGGCCACGCAAACCAACGCGCCCAGGGTGGTGGTGCGGGGGAAGATGAGTAACAATCCGCCCAGCATTTCCGCGCACCCAGTGCAGGTTTCATAGGCCGGGGCAGCACCGATGAACGTCCACAGAATTCCCATGGGAGAAGAATTCCCGTAGGGTTCGAGCAATCGGGTGAGATAGGGGAACGGCATTTGCAAGGGAATGACTTTCGACAGGCCGTAGGTAATCATCTCCGACGCCAGCGCGAAACGCAGAAAAATCCGGAACCACTTGTGCAGCGTGACGTAGTTTACGCGCTTGCGGTCAACACTAGACCAGATGACCGTTGCTAGAGTGGCGAAAACGAGCAGGCAAAATACCAGAACCCAGTCGAACGTTCTGTCACCGCTGCCCGTATCCTCAAAGACCAGGGGATGGGTCACGCGAAAAATGTGCGCGGCGGTCCAGAGCACAATCGGGCGCATCGGCCACAGCGTGCCCGGGTCAGGAACATCCACTTTCGGGATGGGAAACATGCCGCCGAGAATCTGCGTAGCCATGCAGTACAGCCCGAAGTACACGAAGCAGAAGCGAAAGATGACGCAACGGGCGAGGCTCCAGTTCGGCGCTTGCGATTCCGGCTCGAAGGTACCGGCCTCGGGTTGAACTAGATTGGGTTGAACCGGATTCGGTTGCAAACTCTGGGCCTGAGAGCGCATCGGGCCTCCATGTCCGACAACAGGATTCGGCGAAGTTTACCGCATTTTGCCCGCAAAGCCCCGGCCTTTCTTGGCTTCCTTTACTTCTCCCGAGCGAACTTTGCGCCTCGAGGTCTCCCGGGCAGCCCCGCAAACCCGACGCCCCGGCACCTCCGTAACCGTATCGGTACCTTCCCCACGCCCGCAACTGTGGCGCCGCAATCTCCCTTGGCCTATGATTATTTTCGGATACAGCAGTCGACGTGAGGTAGTCGAAAGGGCAAACAGGGCGTGGGATCGTTCGGAGACAAATTTCGCAAGGAGCGCGAGCGGCAGGGCATCAAGCTGGAGGATGTCTCCAACTCCACCAAGATCGGCTCGCGCATGCTCCGCGCCATCGAGGACGAGCACTTCGACCAGCTCCCCGGAGGCGTCTTCAACAAAGGCTTCATCCGCGCCTATGCCAAACATCTGGGAATGGATGAGGAAGAAGCGGTCACCGCGTATCTGGCAGCAATAAACCTGAATGGAAAGCAAGCGGACCCGGAAACGGTCTCCGTCCATCCAGACGCAGCGGTCCGCCAAAGCAGCAATCGTGCCGGGGAGCGACCCGCCGAGCGACGCAAGGGGGATCGCCGGAGTTCGGCCGCGCATACGGACGTTGACGAGTTGCCCGAACTGCAACTCCCCAAGGCCGAACATGTGCGGCCCCGGCGAAAGTTGGCCGTCCACGACGACAGCGGAATCGGCTGGAGAATCCCAGTGCTCATGGCGATCCTGATGATTGCCGGAGCCATCTGGTGGACCCACTCCCGCAGCGCCCGCACCCAAAGCGTCAGCTCAGCGTCCGCCGCTGTTCCGCTACCAGCGGCGACCTCTGCTCCGCCCAGCGCCGGCCCCATCGGTAACAACAACGCTACGAAACCTGCAGTCGCAGCCGTCTCCCACGCCAGCTCTCCAGCTCCAGCCCAGACTGGAACGCCGACCGCAGTTAAACCCGCGTCCCATGCCGCTCTGCCGACCTCCTCTCCACAGACCGTCGCCGCCGTTAATGCTTCGAGCCACGCTGCAAACGCGCCTCCGGAAGAAAATACCGACGCGGCCACCGCTCCCGCGCCCAAAACCCGCGCCAATCTCACGCTGGTGATTCGCGCACAGGAAAATTCCTGGATCGCGGTGACCGCCGACGGCCAGCCTGTGATCCGCGAAACCCTCATCGCGCCCGCCCACGCTTCCATCCGGGCGGCCAAGGAAATCGTGGTTCGCGCCGGCAACTCCGCGGGCGTAACTTTCTCCCTGAACGGCGAGGAATTCTCTCCCCCGGGCTCCGAAGGGGAAGTGAAAACTTTTATGTTCGACGCCGCAGGCATGCACGAAACAATCTCCGCGCCTTCAGCGGATCCCGCCCGCTAGAATCACCGCCAACCGGTGGACAGCCGCCCAGCTTTGCTCGCAAATTTCAGCAATGTTATCTTCATCTGCTCAGGCAATTCTGCGATCGCGGTGCGCAATCAATGCATTAATCTTTCCGGGGCGTCAAAGTTCGCTGGACACTATCCCTCATGAACATCCTCGATATCGTTGTCGGCAAGCCGATCAAAACCAGTGACGAACGCGCCGAACAGATCGGCCCTACGCAAGGCATCCCCATCTTCGGCCTCGATGGCCTCAGTTCCGCAGCTTACGGCCCGGAAGCCGCACTCAGCCTTTTGATTCCTCTCGGCCTGTTGGGCGTTCGCTACATCGTTCCGGTCAGCGCCGCCATCATCACGCTGCTGGTGATCGTTTATTTTTCCTACCGCCAGACCATCGCCGCCTATCCCTCCGGAGGAGGCTCCTACACCGTAGCCCGCTTCAACCTGGGTGCGCCCGCCGGATTGCTCGCCGCCGCCGCGCTGCTCGCCGATTACATTCTTACCGCCGCCGTCGGCATTTCCGCCGGAGTCGGAGCCTTGATCTCGGCGGTTCCGTCCTTGCTGCCGCACACCGTTCTTCTCTGCGTGAGCATCCTGATCGTGATCACCATTCTCAACCTGCGCGGCGTGCGCGAGGCCGGCACCGCGTTCGCGATTCCTACCTATCTTTTCGTCGGCACGCTTCTCATCACCATCACCGCCGGCATTTTCCGGGTTCTACTCAGCGGAGGGCACCCCACGCCCGTTTTTGCCCCTCCGCCTCCGCCGCCCATGATGGAAGCCGTCACCTTCTGGCTGCTGCTGAAGGTTTTCGCCAGCGGCTGTACCGCACTGACCGGAGTGGAGGCCGTCAGCAACGGCGTAAAAGCTTTCCGCGAGCCCACCGTCAAGAACGCCCAACGCACGCTGACCGTAATCATTTTTCTTCTGGCTGTAATGCTGGCAGGCATCTCCTTTCTGGTTAAGACATACGCCATCGCCGCGACCGACCCCGGCGCGCCCGGCTACCAGAGCGTGCTCTCCATGCTCACCGCCGCGGTCTTCGGCAAGGGCGCGTTTTACTACCTGACCATCGGCTCTATTCTGGTCGTGCTCTCGCTCTCGGCCAACACCGCCTTCGCCGATTTTCCCCGCCTCTGCCGCGCCATCGCGCAAAATAATTACCTGCCGCACGTCTTCGGATACCGCGGCCGCCGTCTCGTCTACACCTATGGCATCGTGGTGCTGGCGCTGCTCTGCGGCGGCGTGCTCATTCTTTTCGGCGGCATCACTGACCGCCTCATCCCGCTTTATGCCGTGGGCGCGTTTCTCGCCTTCACGCTTTCGCAGGCCGGCATGGTCGTGCACTGGTGGAAAAATCGCGGACCGCACTGGGAGAAGAGCGCGCTGGTCAACGGGCTCGGCGCCTTCGTTACCGGCACCACTACGATCGTTGTGCTGGTAGCGAAATTCGTGGAAGGCGCCTGGATCACCCTGCTGTTTATTCCCCTAACGATTTTCTTCTTCGCGGTGGTACGCCGCCATTACCACCACGTGAAAGTCCTGACCAGCTGCAAGATTCCCATCGACGTGCCCGGCCTCAAACAGCATCCCATTGCTGTGATTGCCATCGACCGCTGGAGTAACCTCTCGCGCCAGGGAATTGAATTCGCTGCCAGGCTTTCTCCTGAAGTGATCGCCCTGCACGTCGAGCCCAACGAGCATTCCGAATTGCTGCAGGACGACTGGGCGCAGTACGTCGAGCGCCCCTTCCGCGCGGAAGGCAAAGAGCCGCCTCAACTCTTCGTTCTGCCCTCGCCCTACCGCTTCATCATCATTCCCATCGTGCAGTTCGTCCTCGACCTGTCGAAAAAGAATCCCGGCCGCAGCATCGTGGTCGTCATCCCGGAGTTGGTCGAAGACCGCTGGTACGAATACTTCCTGCACAACCAGCGCGGACGTCTTCTGGAATGGGTCCTGCTGGCCCGCGGCAACGAACGGATATTTACTGTGAGCGCACCGTGGTACGTCGGGCAGCAAAAGTAAACTTGTGCAGGGTGCCCCGTCCTTGTCTCTCCGTTTCTTGAAGAGACAGAGCCTGCCCTGAGCGAAGCCGAAGGGGCGAGGACTTTGATCTAGACGGAAGCATCCCCTAAAGTCAAAAGCCCCACCCTGTCGCAAAAAACGCGACAAGGATGGGGCACCCACGAATAGCTGAAGCCCGAGAGCCGAAGCCCGAAGCCTGCCTCTAAGTTCCTTCGCTCCAGCCTGCCAGATACTCTTCCTGCTCCGGAGTCAGCTTGTCGATTTTGATGCCCATCGACTCCAGCTTCAGCTTGGCGACGCGCTTGTCGAGTTCGTCGGGGACGCGGTAGACCGTCTTTTCGAGGGTCTTGTGGTTCTTCACCATGTGGTCGACGGAGAGCGCCTGGTCGGCGAACGACATATCCATCACCGATGCGGGATGGCCTTCCGCCGCAGCCAGGTTGATCAGGCGGCCTTCGCCCAGCAGATTGATCTTGCGTCCGTCTTTCAAGGAATATTCGTCGACGAAGGTGCGCGTGGTGCGCTTCGATGACGACATGTTTTCGAGAGCCGGAATATCGATTTCCACATTGAAGTGGCCGGAGTTGGAGATGATTGCTCCGTCTTTCATCAAGGCGAAATGCTCTTTGGTGAGCACGCTCTTGTTGCCGGTCACGGTGCAGAACACGTCGCCTAATTTAGCGGCTTCGGTCATCGACATCACGCGGAAACCGTCCATCACGGCTTCGAGCGCTTTCGTGGGATCGACCTCGGTGATGATCACTTCGGCCCCATTGCCGCGGGCGCGACTGGCCAGTCCGCGGCCGCACCAGCCGTAGCCAGCCACCACGAACTTCGAGCCGGCCAGCAGAAAATTGGTCGCGCGGATAATGCCGTCAATCGTCGACTGCCCGGTGCCATAGCGGTTGTCGAACAGGTGCTTGGTGTCGGCGTCGTTCACGGCGATGATGGGGAACTTCAACACGCCTTCCTTCGCCATGGCGCGCAACCGGATCACGCCGGTCGTGGTCTCTTCCGTGCCACCAATCACACCTTCGAGCGCGTCGGTGCGCTTGGTGTGCAGGATGGTGACTAGGTCGGCGCCATCATCCATGGTGATGTGCGGCTTGTGATCGATGGCGGCGAGAATGTGGTTGTAATACGTGTCGTTGTCTTCGCCCTTGATGGCGTAGACCGGGATGTTCGAATCGCGCACCAGGCTGGCGGCCACGTCGTCTTGCGTGGACAGCGGATTCGAGGCGCACAGCACGACGTCGGCGCCGCCGTCGCGCAGGCAGATGGCCAAGTTGGCGGTCTCGGCCGTCACGTGCAGGCAGGCGGAAATGCGAACACCCTTCAGGGGCTGGTTCTTGATGAATTCTTTGCGGATAATCTGCAGCACCTTCATGGACTGGTTCGCCCACTCGATGCGCTTCTTACCCAAATCGGCCAGATCCA
>Ga0209415_10013715_pt1 | contig 13335 bp, 13 predicted proteins | sample PeaSoiSIISIP2007_FD_187696 | JGI IMG/M metagenome (GOLD analysis project Ga0209415, IMG submission 187696) | Peat soil microbial communities from Weissenstadt, Germany - SII-SIP-2007 (SPAdes) (version 2) | ecosystem: Environmental > Terrestrial > Soil > Wetlands > Peat | place: Germany... | reverse complement strand
TATCCCCGCCGACGAGATATCCAAGTACTTCGCTCAAGGATGATTGCCCGAGGATGATTGCCTGAGGACGAATCGGCCAAGGGTGACGACCCGAAAATGATCTCTCGAGGATGATCGTCCCAAGGATGATCAGACGAGCTCTACGCTCATCTCAGGCGCATGATGGCCGAAGGCGGGGCGATCTCGATGTCCGCGAAGGTCTTGATCGTCGAGGACGAAGCGCCTCTGGCGGAGATGCTTCGTTACAACTTCGAGGCCGAGGGCTTTCGCGTCATGCACGCGGAGACGGGCGAGGAGGCGCTGATCCTGCTGCAGGAGGAGCACCCAGACCTCGTGGTGCTCGACTGGATGCTGCCCGGCGTGTCGGGCATCGAGCTGTGCCGGCGCCTGCGCTCCAAGACGGATTCGCGCAACGTGCCGATCATCATGCTGACGGCGCGCGGCGAGGAGAGCGACCGCATCCGCGGGCTGTCGACGGGCGCCGACGACTACGTCGTGAAGCCGTTCTCGCTGCCGGAGCTGATGGCGCGCGTGCGCGCGATCCTGCGCCGCACCGCGCCCGACCGCATGGCGGAGGTCCTGAAGATCGGCGACATCGAGCTCGACCGCGCCGCCCACAAGGTCACGCGCGGACTGCGCCAGGTGCGGCTCGGCCCCACCGAGTTCCGCCTGCTCGAGTTCCTGATGGAAAGTTCTGGCCGCGTGCTCTCTCGCGCGCAGCTGCTCGATGGCGTGTGGGGCCGCGATGCTTTCGTCGACGAGCGCACCGTCGACGTGCACATCGGACGCCTGCGCAAGGCCCTCATCCGCGGCAACGAGCGCGATCCCATCCGCACCGTGCGCTCGGCCGGCTACGTGTTCGGCGATCGCGCCGAAGCCTGATTTCCAAGGATTACGCGATCGCCTCCCGCGCGGGCGCCGGCTACACCGGCTCCTTGCGCGGCGCCGCCACGTCGTTGGCGACCGAGGCCGTGACGGGCTCGACGAGCTCGCGCTCGCGGCGGCGCGCCTGCGGCGGCTGGAAGGCGCGGCGGGCGTGGAACTCGCAGTAGGGCAGACCCGGCACCTTGTTCTTGCCGCAGAAGTGGAAGTCGGCGGCTTGCGGATCGCCGATCGGCCAGCGGCAGCTGCACTCGGTCAGCGTCTGGATGTACTTGCGCTCGTTCACCGGAATGACGAGCTCCTCGACCGGGGGCGTGAAGGCGTCAGCCTCCTGATAGAGCGCGCGGAAGGCGGGGTTGCCCAAGGGCGAGAAGCGCGTTTTCGCCATGCGCTTTGCCGCCATGCGCTGGCGCGGCCGGTGGCTCTTCATGCGCGAGGTGGTGGCGCGGCCCGAGAGGCCCAGCCGGTGCACCTTGCCGATGACGGCGTTGCGGGTGACGCTGCCGAGCCGCCCCGCGATCTGGCTAGCGCTCAACCCTTCGGCCCAGAGCTTCTTCAACAGCTCTACGCGCTCATCCGTCCAAGCCATAATTCGCTCCCTGAACATTCAGGGGCGGGCGCCCTGCGGCACACACCCATTGACGTTCGGCACGGACGACGAAGCGCGCGAAGGCCTAGCGCAAAGACGCTGTGACCGACGCGAAGAGCTACGGGCCCGACCGGTTGTGACGCTTACTGGGATGACGCTTGGACTACCGACGTGCCCCACGCGGCGAGCTGCACGAGCTTCGCCTGGGCACGCATCGGGCTAATCGTGAGGCTCGCGGCGACGGCCAGCGAGGTCTCAGGCTCCGATAGAGGCAACCTACAACAAGGCGAATCCGACCTTCAAGATCGGCGTTCGGAAGAGGGGCCCGGCAGCTGTCATAAGGTGGCATATTCGCCACATGCAACTGTGCACCGGCATCCCTAAGTTGCTGCGGCGCCTGCAGGAACCAAGTGCTCCACAGCACGCGGCCGCGGCGCCACCAAGTCAAATCTGAGGTCACACCCTTGCGTTGACACCGCCAAGGCGCGCGCGTATCTACAAATCCACGAGGGCCGCCGCGGAAAGGCGGCTTTTTTGATTTTCCAGCGATGATCGCTGCGATGGGACGGGCCCGATGTCCGCATCCTTGGCGGCCTCGGACCATAAAACCAAGGCCGTAGCCCATACAACCGGGCCGTCACCCGCCGTGATGGCGACCTACGCGCGCCAGGATCTCGTCTTCGAGCGCGGGGAAGGCTCCTGGCTCGTGACGGCCAACGGCGACCGCTACCTCGACTTTGCCTCCGGCGTCGCGGTGAACGTGCTCGGCCACGCGCACCCCAAGCTCGTCGCGGCGCTGACCGCCCAGGCGCAGAAGCTCTGGCACACCTCCAACCTCTATCGGGTCGCGGGGCAGGAGAAGCTCGCCGAGGCCCTTGTGGCGGCGACCTTTGCCGATCGCGTGTTCTTCTGCAATTCGGGCGCCGAGGCCTGCGAAGCCGCGATCAAGGCGGCTAGGCGCTACCATTACGTCGACGGCCATCCGGAGCGCTGGCGCATCGTCACCTTCGAGGGCGCGTTCCACGGGCGCACGCTCGCGACCATCGCCGCCGGCGGCAATGAGAAGTATCTGGAAGGCTTCGGGCCGCCGGTCGAAGGCTTCGACCACGTGCCGTTCGCCGATCTCTCCGCCGTCGAGCAGGCGATCGGGCCGGAGACGGGTGCGATCCTGATCGAGCCGGTGCAGGGCGAGGGCGGCGTCAACGTCGCCCCGCTGGAGGTCATGCAGGGCTTGCGCGCGCTGTGCGACCGTCACGGGCTCCTGCTCGTGCTCGACGAGGTGCAATGCGGCATGGGCCGCACGGGCAAGCTGTTCGCGCACGAGTGGGCCGGCATCACGCCCGATCTCATAGCCATCGCCAAAGGCATCGGCGGCGGGTTTCCGCTGGGCGCGCTGCTGGCGACCAGCGAAGCCGCCAAGGGCATGACGGCCGGCACGCACGGCTCCACCTTCGGCGGCAATCCGCTCGCAACCGCGGTCGGCAACGCCGTGCTCGAGGCCGTGCTCGAGCCGGGATTTTTGCAAGGCGTGCGCGACAAGTCGCTGCGCATGAAGCAGGCGCTGGCCGCCGTGCAGGACGAGCACCCCGATCTCGTCGAGGACGTGCGCGGCATGGGGCTGCTCGTGGGCTTGAAGGTCAAGGTGGCGCCCGCCGATGTCGTCAAGGCGGCGCTCGCCGAGAAGCTGCTGCTGGCCGGCGCCGGCGGCAACGTCGTGCGCCTGCTGCCGCCGCTCAACGCCGCCGACGAGGAGATCGCGGACGCCGCCGGCCGGCTGTCGCGCGCGCTATCCCGCATCGCAAATAGAAGCTCCTGAGGTCGATCCGGCGCTCGTCATGGCTCCCAAATTGAAGACCACGCCCGCGCCGAGGCATTTCCTCGATCTCGACGGGCTCGACACCAAGACGCTGCGGCGCATTATCGACATGGCGCACGCCATGAAGCGCGCGGGCAAGCGCGTGCCGGCCAAGATGCGCCCGCGCAGCATCGAGGACGCGCTGCTGGTCACGGTCTTCGAGAAGCCGTCGACGCGCACGCGCATCTCCTTCGACGTCGCCATGCGCCAGCTCGGCGGGCAGACGATCTCGCTCAACCACACGGATTTGCAGCTCGGGCGCGGGGAGTCGATCGCGGATACCGCGCGCGTGCTCTCGCGCTACGTCGACGTCATCATGATCCGCGCCAACGAGCACGCGACGCTCTTGGAGCTTGCGCGCTGCGCCACGATCCCCGTCATCAACGGCCTGACCGACAAGAGCCATCCCTGCCAGGTGATGGCCGACATCCTCACCTTCGAGGAGCAGAAAGGGCCGATCAAGGGCCACACCATCGCCTGGGTGGGCGACGGCAACAACGTCGCCGCGTCGTGGATGCACGCGGCGGTGCGCTTCGGCTTCGAGCTGCGGATCGCCTGCCCCGATTCGCTGCGCCCCGAGCCGTCGGTCATCGACTGGGTGAAGCGCGAGAAGGGCGCGGTGAAGATCGGCAGCGACGCCGGCGAAGCCGTGCGCGGCGCCGATTGCGTCGTCACCGACACCTGGGTGTCGATGGGCCAGACCGACGCTTCGCGCCGCAAGAAGATGCTGGAGCCGTTCGCCGTCGACGCCAAGCTCATGCGCCAGGCGGCGCCCGGCGCCATCTTCATGCACTGCCTGCCCGCCTATCGCGGGCGCGAGGTGACGGCCGACGTCATCGACGGACCGCAGTCCGTCGTCTTCGACGAGGCGGAGAACCGCCTGCACGTGCAGAAGGCGATCCTCGCCTGGTGCCTGGGGGCCCAGTAGATGAGCGAAGCGTCCCTCGCGCCGCAGATCGGTGACGATCTCGGCGACGACATCGTTCTGCCGTTCCGCACCGATCGCTCCGGCGTGATCGGGCGGCTGGTGCGGCTTGGCCCCGCGATCGACACCATCCTGTCGCGCCACGACATGCCCGTCCCCATCGCGCAAACGCTGGGCGAGGCGGTGGCGCTGACGGCGATGCTCGGGGCGGCACTGAAATTCGCCGGCAAGCTGATCGTGCAGACCAAGACCGACGGCCTCCTCGACTTTCTGGTCGTGAACTTCGAGGCGGGCGGGCGCGTGCGCGGATACGCGCGCTACAGCCGCAAGCGTTTCGCCGAGCTCGCCGCCGCAGGCGCCGCAATCGAGCAGGGCATGCTGCTCGGCAAGGGCCATCTCGCCATCACCATCGACCAGGGCGGCGACATGGAGAGTTACCAGGGCATCGTCGCGCTCGAGGGCGAGAGCCTGGTCGAGGCGGCGCTCACCTACTTCCGCCAGTCGGAGCAGCTGCCGACGTTTCTGCGCCTGGCGGTGGCGCGCCACTACATGGCAGGCGAGGGCGGCCGCGGCGGCACCTGGCAATGGCGCGCGGGCGGTCTGATGATCCAGAGCCTCGCCGGCGCCGGCGGCAGTCCGCAGGCGCCGCGGCCCGAGGGCTCCGACGACGCCGAGCTGCAGGAGGAGCGCGCGGAGGACTGGCAGCGCGCGAGGATCCTCGCCGCGACCGTGGAGGATCACGAGCTGCTCGATCCCACGCTGTCGCCGCAGCATCTGCTCTATAGGCTGTTCCACGAGGAGGGCGTGCGCGCGCTGCCGCCGGCCCCGGTCGAGGCATACTGCCACTGCTCGCGCGAGAAGGTCGAGGCGTTCCTGCGCTCGTTCGGCGAGGAGAGCCTTGCCGACATGCGCGAGCCCGACGGCAGCATCGGCGTCACCTGCGAGTTCTGCGCGGCGAAGTATCGCTTCGAGCCGGGCGAGATCGCCTGAATTCCTTCAGCGCGGCTAGCGGACGGGGGAGCCGCGCTCGGCCCAGGCACCGAGGCGACCGAGGAACGCCATGCAGCTGTCGAGCTGGTCCTTGGCGATGAACTCATCGGCCGCGTGCGCCTGCGCGATGTCGCCGGGGCCGATGACGACCGACGGCGAGCCCGCCTCCTGGAACAGCCCGGCTTCGGTGGCGTAGGAGACCGCGTGCGTCTCGTTGTGGCCGGCGAGGCGCAGCGCCAGCGCGACCGCTTCCGACGCGGTGCCCGCCGCGAACGGCGGCACCTGGTTGGCAACCGCAATGTCGATGCCGGATTCGGGCGCGACCCGCCGCATCTGCGGCACGCACTCGCGCTCGGCGAAGGCGCGTATGCGCTTATCGATGGCGGCGACGTCCACGCCCGGCAGCGCGCGCACGTCGAAATCGAAGCGGCAGTAGACCGGCACGATGTTGGTCGCCGTGCCGCCCTCGATGCGCGTCACCTGCAGCGTCGCGTAGGGCGGATCGAAGCGCTCGGCGCGCGGGGAGAGCTTGAGCTCGGCCTCGATGCGGGAAAGCTCCTGCAACAGTTTGCCGGCGACGGCGATGGCGTTGACGCCGAGCGGCGCCATGCTCGAATGCGCCGCGCGCCCCTTGACCTCCACGTGCCAGCGCACCGGGCCCTTGTGCGCGTCGACCACGCTCATAGAGGTCGGCTCGCCGACGATGACCATGCGCGGCGTTACGAATCTCCGCGCGATCTCCGCGATCAGGGGGCGCACGCCGAGGCAGCCCACCTCCTCGTCGTAGGAGAAGACGAGGTGGATCGGCACCGCGAGCTTGCGGCGGACGAAATCGGGCACGGCGGCGAGCACGCAGGCGAGGAAGCCCTTCATGTCAGCGGAGCCGCGCCCGTAGAGGCGCCCTTCGCGCTCGCTGAGCACGAACGGGTCGCTCGACCACGTCTGCCCCTCGACCGGCACCACGTCGGTGTGGCCCGACAACGCGACGCCTGGCACTCCCGAGGGTCCGATCGAGGCGTAGAGGCTCGCCTTGGAGGCGTCCGCGTTGGGCACGAGGTGGCTCGCGAGCCCGTGCTGGGCGAGATAGTCCTCCACGAAGGCGACGAGCGCGAGGTTCGACTTGTGGCTCGTCGTGTCGAAGTGCACGAGGCGAGCTAGAAGCTCGGCCGCGGAGTAGCTTGGCCCATTCATGTGCGGGGCTGCGCGGTGCGGGAGGCCGGCACTAGTTCACGCTCCGCACGGTGAACGGGCTGTCGAGCGAGAAGGCAGGGACGGCCACGTCGAACATCTGTCCCTTGGCGTCGACCATCTGGTAGCTGCCGACCATGATCCCCGAGGGTGTGCGCAGCGGGCAGCCTGAGGTGTAGCTAAACGAGGCCCCGGGGTGGATGGTCGGCGTCTCGCCGACGACGCCGGGGCCGCGCACCTCCTCCGTCTGGCCGTGGCCGTCGGTGATGCGCCACACGCGCGAGCGCAGCTGCACGGTCTCGTTGCTCTCATTGGCGATGTCGATGGTGTAGGCCCAGAAGAACTCGCTCTCCTCCGGCGTCGACTGCTCCTCGAGGTAGTGCGGGGTGACGCGAATGCGGATGCCGCGGGTCACAGTTTCGTACATGCCGGCGAGGTCCCTGCGGGTCACTTATGGGCGAAGCGGACTCTAAGCCGTCGCCAGCCGGGGTCAATCGCGCAAGGCGGGCAGCCCTATCCTTTTCGCGCTCCATGCCGGAGGCGCGTCTACGACACGGCCAGCGCACTCTCGATGTCGGCGGCGAGATCCTCGAAGGCCTCGAGCCCCACGGAGAGCCGCAGCATGCCGTCCGAGATGCCGAGCTGCGCCCGCGCCTCCGGCCCGAGGCGGTGGTGGGTCGTGGTGGCGGGATGCGTGATGAGGCTCTTGGCGTCGCCCAGGTTGTTGGAGATGCGGATGAGGCGGAGCGCGTTCTGGAAGCGGAAGGCGCCGGCCTTGCCGCCCTCGACTTCGAACGCGACCATCTGGCCGCCGCCCGTCATCTGCCGGCGCGCGACGTCGGCCTGCGGGTGGTCGGGGCGCCCGCAGTAGAGCACGCGGCCGATGCCCGGGCGGCCGGCGAGATGATCGGCGATGCGCGCGGCCGTCGCCGACTGCGCCTTGACCCGCACCGGCATGGTTTCCAGGCCCTTCAGCATCACCCAGGCGTTGAACACGCTGATCGACGGGCCGGTCTGGCGGATGAACTCCTGCAGGTGATTGGTCACGAAGTCCTTGGAGCCGAGCACCGCGCCGCCGAGACAGCGGCCCTGCCCGTCGATGTGCTTCGTCGCCGAGTAGACGACGATGTCGGCGCCGTGCTGCAGCGGCCGCTGCAGCATCGGGGTGGCGAACACGTTGTCGACGACGACGAGGGCGCCGGCCGCGTGCGCGATCTTCGCCACCGCCGCGATGTCGACGAGCACCAGCGTCGGGTTGGACGGCGTCTCGAAGAAGATCATTTTGGTGTTGGGGCGGATGGCCTGGCGCCAGGCATCGAGATCGGTGCCGTCGACCAGCGTCGAGGCGATGCCGAAGCGCGGGCACAGCGTCTCGACGATGTAGCGGCAGGCGCCGAACAGCGCGCGCGCGGAGACGATGTGGTCGCCGGCCTTGAGGTAGCACAGCAGCGCGGCGTTGACGGCGGCCATGCCGGTCGCGGTCGCTCGCGCGTCCTCCGCACGCTCGAGCAGGCGAATGCGCTCCTCGAACATGGCGATGGTCGGGTTGCCGAAGCGGCTGTACTGGAAGCCCGGGTCCTCGTTCTTGAAACGGGCCTCGGCCTGCTCGGCGGATGCGTAGACGAAGCCCTGCGTCAGGAACAGCGCTTCCGAGGTCTCGCCGAACTGCGAGCGTAGCGTGCCGCCGTGCACGAGCTGGGTTTCGGGCGCCCAGTTGGGGTTTGCCGGAGGGTTTGCCGGTGAATTGTCGTTGCCTGCCATGCGCTCCTCGATGCCGGGCCCAAGCCCAGCAAAAAACCCGGCTCGCATGGCGCCGCTATCGTGAAGCCGGCGCCAGCGAAAATCCGGGGGTGCGCACGGCCCTTTTAGCGACTTATTTTACGTGGCTGCAAGCCGGCCGGCCAAATGACCACGGGGTGTTGCGGGGATTACTCCCGCACGGCGCTTGGCGTCAAGGCCCGCTTGCTCTAGAGCGGCAAAAGCGCGTGCCGCTCGTATGGTTGCATTCGCGAGCGCAGACCACTTCACCCTCCCCTCGACGGGGAGGGTGGTCGCCGAGACGCGAGTTGAGGCGACCGGGTGGGGTGAAGCGCCAGGAGTGACGTTGAGACATAGCTCTTGACCCTTCCCCCCACCCCTAACCCCCTCCCCGCCAGGGCCAGGGGGAGGGGAATGGGACGAGACCATGACGAAGCCTCAAGCCAAGACTGCGAAGACGACGCCAAAGCGGGCGCAATCCGGCATCCTGCCCTCGCAGGCGATCGAGGCGCTGATCGAGGCGGGGCAGGTGCGGCTCGTCGAGCCCCTGCTGCCCGCGCAGTTGCAGCCGGCGAGCCTCGACTTGCGCCTCGGCAGCATCGCCTATCGCGTGCGCGCGAGCTTTCTGCCCGGCCGCAACGAGAAGATCTCAGAAAAGCTCGACGACCTGCAGCTGCACACCATCAGCCTTTCGCAGGGGGCGGTGCTGGAGACAGGGTGCGTCTACGTGGTACCGCTGCTCGAAAGCCTCGCGCTGCCCGACGACCTCTCGGCCGCGACCAATCCCAAGAGCTCCACCGGGCGCCTCGACGTGTTCACGCGCGTGATCGCCGACGGCGTCTCGGCCTTCGACCAGATCCCGGCCGGCTACTCGGGCCAGCTCTTCGCCGAGATCTGCCCCCAGACCTTCCCCGTCGTGGTGCGCAAGGGCTCGCGGCTGTCGCAGATCCGCTTCCGCGCCGGTGGCAGCTCCGCGCCAGACCCCGTGGACGACATCCCTCTGTCGGTCGATCTCACGGGCGACGCGCAGGGCCTCGTCGGCTACCGCGCCAAGCGCCATACCGGCGTCGTCGACGTGGACGTCGTGGGCGGATGCCCGGTGCTCGACTACTGGGAGCCGATCCATGTGCGCGAGAAGAAGCGGCTCGTGCTCGATCCCGACCAGTTCTACATCCTCGCCTCCAAGGAGGCCGTGCGCGTGCCGCCGACGCAAGCCGCCGAGATGGTGCCGTTCAACCCGCTCGTCGGTGAGTTCCGCGTGCACTACGCGGGCTTCTTCGATCCGGGCTTCGGGCACGCGGCCGCGGGCGGGGAGGGCGCCAAGGCCGTGCTCGAGGTCCGCTCGCACAAGGTGCCGTTCATCCTGGAGGACGGGCAGACGATCGGGCGGCTGATCTACGAGCGCCTGACGGAGACGCCCAAGCTCGTCTACGGACGCGATCTCGCCTCGCACTACCAGGCGCAGGGCCTCAAGCTGTCCAAGCACTTCAAGTAGCGTGTAGCGCCCCGCCCCTATCTTGACGTCATCCCGGCGCAGGCCGGGACCCACGCAAACCTCCGCAGACTCTACACAAGAGTTGAGCTGCACCGGCGGCTACGGGGGTCCAATATCGGCGTGCACGATTGTTGAAACTGACGTGGGTCCCGGCCTGCGTAGTAAATGCGGCGATCGCATAGATCGCGTTCCGCCCCCTACGAGCTTCCTTAACGGTCGCCGCGTTAGCGTCGAGCCAAGCGCTTAGGCGCACGCGCCGCTCGGGGCCGGACAATGAGTATCGACCTTCTGCTCGCCGCCGGCGTCGTCGCCGCCACCGCGGCCACCGACGCCGTCTACGTGCTGTTCACGTCCTCCGTCATCGCGCGCCGGCGCTTCGCCGCGGCCTCGTGGAGCAGCGTCTGGTACCTGCTCTCCTCGTTCGCGGTGATCAGCTACACCAACAACTGGGTGTACGTGTTCTTCGCCGCGATCGGCTCGTGGCTCGGCGCGTATGCGTCGATGACGTACCTGCACGGGCCGCCGAGCCACCCGCCGGCGCCGCTCAAGCCCTCGCCCGATGCGGTCGACTGACGGCGCCATCACGCCGAAGAGCCGCTATGCGCGCAAGATTGCCTGGCGAGTAAAGACGGCCTCTTTACCAACTTTCCCCGCAAGGGCGGTCCATTAAAGGGCTGGCAAGCAGTCCGGCGGACTGTGGCGGCATCCATTTGTTCGGTCGTCTGGAGATAGCACCGTGAATCCGAAGACGCGCGTTCCTCGTCAGTGGCGTTCAGGCATCGCCCTCGCCAGTCTCTTGGCCGTGCCGCTCGCCGTGGGCGGCGCCACCATCGCACAGGGCAACATCGCCGACATTGTGCCCGATGCCATTGTCGGCAGGTGGGTCGGCCAGGCGGCGCAGCCGGGCCAGGATCCGTTCGAGGTGCGATTGACGTTCGTCTCTCCCAGAGGCGGTGTCAGTCGATACCCCAGCACCCCTGCCTGCGGCGGCATTCTCACGGGGGACCGCGATGGGGACCATTACGAGTACCAGGAGACGATCACCTTCGGCAGCCCGGATGAAGTCGCTGACGGCTGCCTCAACGGCACGCTGCGTCTGACGGTCAGCGGCGACAAGATGAAGTTCGATTGGTCGGCCAATGCCAATGGCCAGGACTTTACGTCGTCGGGCGAGCTGCACCGGCAGGGCGGCGCCCGGAAGCGTTAGACCTTTAAGCGCGGCGAGTCCTTCGCGAGCGAAACCGGCCAGCGCTCACTGCTGCGGTTCTTGCTTTTCGTTCTGCGCCTGCTGCGCGACGTACTTGGCCTTGAGGCAAGGCTCTAGCGCGTCTTGGGCGCCACCGAGCGAGAATGTCTCGTCCAGTCCAACCTGCGGCTCATCGAAGGTTGCGGCGCCGCCCACCGACAGCTTGCCGATAAGCTCCTTCAGCCAGCCGCGCTCGTTGTCGTTCTCCTTGTGCGGGATGCTGGCATCGAGCTCGCTGCCGGACGTTGTCAGATCCAGGCGCAGCGGCTCGCTGTAGGAATCGACCGTCATCCGCACGCTGCGCGCTCCCGCCCAACGCTCGCGCTTTCCCTTGACACCGTCGAGCTCAAAGACGCCGTCGCCGGAGTTGTTCCCTGCCACGGCGCAGGTGACGACAATGGCGGCGCCGCTCTCGTTGGAGACCCTCGCCGTCCAGACGTTTTCAGCCGTTTGCCCTGCGCGCCAGATGCCCGGTGCGGAGGCTTGTTGGCACTCGTCCTGCGCCTTGGCGCGCACGCGATCAAACAGCGTCTCCCGCTTCTTCATGATTTCCGGTCGCAACGATTGCTGCAGCTTCGGCGCGCAGGTTTTGTCGAAGTCGCAAGGGTTGTCGTTGGTGCAGATGAGGAAGTCCGTGTAGGCCTCGGCCTCCTTCTGCTGGGTGCACAGCGGCCCGGATGCGGCCATACGCAGATCGACGTCGGCCTTGCGGGCGCTCGCCAGATCGGGCGCAACGCGGCTGATATAGCGGCTTTTGCAGATGTCGCCGTCGCAGGGGCGCGCGCTGACGCAGGCGGTGAAACGATCGAAGACGGCGGCTTCGGCTTCCTTGGTCGTCGCCGGGGCGACGTCGTTGCGCGTATCCATGCCGGGGGTGCAGGGCTTGTCCGCGATCCTTGCTTGCACGAGATTCTCTTCCAGCATCGGCAGCAGCTCGCGGACATCGACGGAATAGAAGATGCCCTGCGCAAATTCGTTATCTTGGTTGGGAACCACGCGCAGCGTGTTGATGCCGATGACCCGGCCGCACTCGTCGAACAGCGGACCGCCGCTGTTTCCCGGATTGATGGTCGCGGTGTGCTGGATGAGCCGGTCGTCGCCCATGTCCTTTACGTTCGCAAGGATGCGGGCGACCGCACCGACGCTGTAGGAAGGCTCGAGCAAGACGGCTGCCAAGCCGCCGGAAACGTCGTCGGCAGCGCCGGGGTAGCCGATTGCGGTCACCTTCGCAGGCGGGCTCGTGTCATAGTTGGCGAGCACGACCGGCTGGCCGAAAATATCGGCATCGGTTTCGATGATCGCGATATCCTTGGCGGCGTCGGCAGCAATCAGGCGCGCCGACACCAGCGTCGGCTTCCCAGCGGCGAGAAAGGCGATTTGGATCGTCTTGGCGCCATCGACGACGTGGTTGTTGGTGGCGATGGCGCGATGGTTGTTAACGATGAACCCGGTGCCCGTCGTCGTCCCCTTGTCGGTCTCGACGACAATGCGGACCACGCTTTCGCGCATCTCACCGCCGTCGGGCAGCGGACCGGAGCGGGCCGCGCAGACACTGCCGAGGAGACACACGATGGCCGGCACGGCCAGCCAAGTAAAACGTGGCACATACCTCACGCTTGGCATCTCAAGACCCGCATTGACGCTGTTGCAATGGCGACCTCCGGTGTGAGCCAGCAAGATTACGGCGCGCTTACTACGGCATGTTGCAATGAGCGGGCTAACCTGCTGCAAGTGAACAGGGTTAAGGTGGCCTTACAAATGGCTGCGGCGGATTCCGGCCAGCGACGTTCCCTATGGGCGGAGCTGGCCGGCACACCGTTCTGGGCCGGTGGAACGTCCTCGCCCATGCGAGGTAAGGCGGGCCGCGCTCTTTGACGCCTCCAGCGATCAGGCGCCCCCACATCACCGGTGCGTGGGGCAAAACGGCGTCTTTCGCCCGCCCCATTCGTCGCGCTATGGTTGCGGGCTTCACCGGAGGAAGAATGCGGGTCTTCAGGCGCCGCTCCAGCCTCGGTTTCCTCGTGCTGCTCGCTTTTGCGATGCAGGCGGTGCTGGCGTTCGCTCAGACCCACACGCATGCGCATTCGTTCGCGGTCGCCGGCAAGCTCGCGACGCGGGCGCTCACCTACGGCGCCTGCTCGCCGCGCGCCCAGCACCCGTGCCCGCCGTCCGCCCCACATGACGACGGCAACTGCCCGGTCTGCGGGGCGGTCACCCTGGCCACGGCCCCCTACCACTCTCCCACCTAGCGTATGTCCGCCGTGGGCGAAGTCGGCAGTCTCTTGGTGCCATCGTGGACCGCGGCGGCGGGGTCGGACCCGTCCGCGGGCCGGGGCGCGCGCCGCCAACCAACCGCCGCTAGAGCCACGCCGGTTAGCATTCGCTACGTGAGTAGCGCGGCCCTCTG
>Ga0209415_10013714_pt1 | contig 13335 bp, 16 predicted proteins | sample PeaSoiSIISIP2007_FD_187696 | JGI IMG/M metagenome (GOLD analysis project Ga0209415, IMG submission 187696) | Peat soil microbial communities from Weissenstadt, Germany - SII-SIP-2007 (SPAdes) (version 2) | ecosystem: Environmental > Terrestrial > Soil > Wetlands > Peat | place: Germany... | reverse complement strand
GCTTTTGTGCCTGACGACGAAATTGGACCCGTTGCACCCGAACCAGGAAGACTCCGTCGGGGATCTGGTCGGCGGCACAACGATCGGCGGCGTGCAGGCCGGTGATCTGACGTTTCATGCGGCGCCTGCTTTCTGGCCGAGATAGCTATTGAGCTGGCAGAGCAGGGCATTGCGGTCCTTCTCGGCCCAGTCGGCCAGGTGCGTGACGAAGCTTTCTACCTGCTCGCGGGTAGCGTCACGAAGCGCCTTCACGCCGCAGAAGTCGGTGGCATAAGCCTTGACCAGGTTGGGATCGAGCTGATGCTGGCGAATGATCTGGCAGAGGCGGTCACGAACCTTCGGGCTGCCGTGGCCATTTCCGTTGGCAGGTTGGGGCGGGAGTTTCTTTGGCTCTGGGGAGGGCTGCGACAGCTGGGCGAAGGAACCGATTTCCTCAACCGAGCATATGCCGATTCCGTAGGCCTTGCGCAGGGCGCGGTTGACCGCCCGCGTCTCAGCCACACGCATTTCGGCACCGTGGACAAGGAACGAGACGTTGGAAGGGTCGGCGTCGCCGTAGCCTACAAAGCCTCTACAGGCCTTAGACTTATAGACCGTCGCTTTGAACGCCCAGCGAGAGGCGCTCGGATCGCTGAGTCCCAGTGCTGGTCGAACTTGAATTCCTGAGCAGCGGTGACGGGTCGCGATTCTCAAGAGTCCCGAATGTGTGACGTACCACTTTCCATCTAGGTACAGGAGTTCACCGAAGGCGACCCGCAGCGAGTACCTCTTCGTGAGATCCTCCAACACATCGAGCGCAACTTGGGACATTTTCCCCCACATGGCTTCAGCCATTGCAGCATTACTTGGGTAGGTCATTTCGCACTCCTAAATTTTCGGTCTTGGTTTGTGCTGCCGATCCCGCTGAGTTAATTGGCAAGATGGTGGTGGATCGTTTAGGTTCAAAGTGTCTGTAGCGTTTTTGGTTTGTGTATTCCATATGGAATATTCTATATGGAATATAAATAAGATTCAAGAGGTATTTCTTGCTCCCCCGGAAACCCAAAGCAGATTTGACCGCGATAGGTTCTCGGATTAGGGCCCTAAGGGGTGACGTGCCTCAGGAGGAGCTATCGGATTATCTGTCCATCCGCCAAGGGCAGCTGTCGAAAATTGAAAACGGAAAGGCCGCGCCCAGCATAGATGTTTTGATCCTGCTATCCGAGCGGTTCCACAAGAGTGTGGATTGGATACTGCGTGGCAAAGTGAACTAGCCAGACTCGAACTATCCTGCTTAGACACCCCGCTCTCACCCACCGTCTCTCCGGAAATCCAAAGGGGCATGCTCCCAAGAACACACGGCACCTTTTTAAGAACCTGTACCAATGGCAGCTAGGCAAGGCTCCGGCCGAAAAGTTACAGTTTCCTTAAAGGGGCCCAGTACGTACCTTTCCAAAGAGATATTCACGAACCACCTCGGATGAATCGCCTCTCGAAACTGCGATCCCAGGGGAAGACGGGCACTCGCCACTGCCTCGATCTCCACCCTCACTTGGCACACCAAGGTAATGGCCACAAGACGTTGGGTGCTTCCCGCGAGAGTACACCTCATGCTAATACTATAAACGTTACTACGGGAGGGAGAAATGACAGCTTCTCACTCGAATCTACGCAAGCGATTGGCCCACCTCGAGCGTCGCCTAGCCGAAAAAGCACGCCGAGAAAAACTGACCCACTGTAATTGCGAGTCGGTGACCATTTTCATGGGGGCTAGCTCAGAAGAGTTCGAAGCAGCGATGAATCTGCCATGCCCCGCCCACGGATTTCGTCACCTTGGCAAAATCGTCTTTACCAAGTTTGTTGACGGCGATTTGGACCCGCCCCCAGATGACCCCAGGCTGAGTGAACTGATGGCGCTATACCAAGAGCGCTTAGCGAGGCACGTCCTCCAAGAATTGGAAGATGACTCAGAAGAATGCTAATCCGCGCTGCAAGGGCCAACCCGCAGTGAGCTGAGAAGCGGTGTCTGTCGCAAAGCGACGTCAGCTGCCCACCCAGCGGAATTCGAGGCAAATACGAATCACCCCGACCGGTCCATCTGAATCAACGAGCTTCGCCTTTTGCAATCTCTCAAGGCGAACCAGGAGGTTGAACATGACTCTCACGAAACATGACTCGCGTTGTAAGGCCAAGAACAAGCGCGGCGAACCCTGCGGTGCCGCTGCGACTGCCGGCGGCCTATGTTTCTTTCACGCCAATCCCAACAAAGCCTCTGAGCTGGGCCGAATCGGCGGCCGGAGGAATCGCGCAGCAGCTCCCGCCGAGTCTGTCGATCCGCTGCCTAAACTGGACAAGGTGGGTGACCTGCGAGACCTGGTCGAGAGGTTGATCCGGGAAACATACACGGGTCAACTTCACCCCAGGGTCGCGGCTGGCCTGGCGCCGCTTCTGCATTTGCGCCTGCGTGCGATTGAGCCGATGGAAATGGAGCGGCGAGTGGCCAAGCTGGAGAAGCAGACGGCCAGAGACGAGGTGGAACGTGCTACGGGAGAAGGGAACTGCGACGTGGAAGACCGTGATTTGATAGGTTCGCCCCTCTACCAGAACCAACGGGAAGCAAAGCCGTGAGGCGTATCGGTCGGATGATGGCTAGCAGCTCAATAAATCATGCCTTCAGATGGCTGAAGCCATGAGTTGTCGATGAAGCCATCGACAGATTAGGACGAGATACAGCGCATTGCGATCTTTTTCAGCCCAGTCGGCCGCGTACGAGCCGGGGAACTAGATCGACCGACACCGTTTTCTTCGTGTACGTCGACTATCAAGCAGCCCGCCGGCCACCGCACGGGGCCCCCAAACACTCCGGGTTCGCGCGGCCTGTTGGCGAATGAAAAAGACGTCTACGGGATCCTCTTAATGAAAGAGCCTCGGGCTAATGTGAACCTCAAAAGGGGACGCAGGCTCATACAAAGGCTCTCATTTGAGGAGAAACACAATGTACTCCAAGGAAAAATCAACTCGTAACAAGACCGCCATTGCCTCGGGCAGTGGTCAATCACAGCCAAAGCCGACAGGAAAGAAAGCCGAAGACCTGACCCCCGAGGAATGGGAAGACATCAATTTTGGGTGGAAAGTTCATTGCTTGATTTTCGATCTGGAACGTATGTTGCAGTGTACCCGCCGCGAGCGGCAGCAACTGGTACGTTTCTTGGACGCCTGTCGCGAAGTGCTCGACAAGGCAAACTTCAAAGTCTACCTCGAGGCGGAAGCGTCGAAAGACTACAAGAATTACCAGAAACGGGAACGTGCGATGCGTTTCGCCGCGTTTGAAAAAATGGGCGAGATCATCGAGCAGCAAATCCACAATTGAGCAGATCGGTAGTAGCAAAATCGGGGTGGGGCGTCCGTGATAAGACGCCCCGCGTAGTTCAATTGGAGGGAAGGGGCCGGCCCTTGGGGAAATTTGAAGAACCTTGTCATCGAGAACAGCAGCGTCTCCGGATCTCCATTGTCCAGATTGGCCCCCGCCAGGAAGTCCGCACAATCATTTCCAAACAGTAGCCTCGGGATCGGTCGCTGCCCAGCAGCCGTGTGAGCTCCTTGGAGTGAGATCGAGCGCCAGAGACGCACAAGGATGCCTTACCGAAGGAGGTGCGGAGCTATGATGCTCAGGAATTCACTCGAAGTGATGATCTTGGTGTTCTTCCAGAATCTGGGAGAGTGCCGCTGGTTGCCCGTAATCAAGTAGTCTGCACGGGCGGCGTCCGCACACTCTACGAACATGTTGTCAGCCGGATCTGTGGTGAGCTGCCTTAGGCGCGACGGCCTGACCACATGAGTACGATTCTCGATCAATTGAAGCAGTTGCCGGCGTGCGCCCCTGCGAATCTTGAGTTCCGGACGCGCTAAGACCACCGCGCACTCCGACACGATCGCATCCGAGACATACCAGCGAGCAGGTTTGGTCATCGCGAGCAATACCACCGTCCGCTGCAACCCTTCCAGCTTGAGCGCTGCCGACACGACCACGTTGGTGTCGATTACCAGTCGAAGCGGGATCATCGGCGTTTGGATTTGCGAGCGGCTTTGATGATCTGGTCGATTTGCGTGGTACTCAATTTATTCGTACCCTTATTTTTCGATTCCATTCCAATGAGCCGAAGAACCTCGGGCTCAGGTACTGCCAGACGCACGTAATCCCGAACGCTGAGCAGCACGGCACGCGGGCGGCCGCGCTTCTCTATGACAACTGACCGGCCCTCATCCTCGACTCGACGCAGCAGCTTGCCGAAATTCGTCCGCGCGTCTAGCGCCGTAACCACAATTCCATCGTCCATAGACTCTCCATTTCACTTTCATAAACTCTACAGTTCGTTCGGGTACGTGTCAACCTTACGCCCGAGGGGATCGCTGCCCGTGTAGGCTTCTTAAAGTGACATCGAGCGTGTGTTGCAATGATTACAATACTTACGATAGTTACAATCGAGGAGATTGCCATGAGATCAACTCATTCGATGGTTATCAGTATGCGGCTGCCGGCGGAGAGCGGAAAGCGGCTCAAGCGCATGGCGAATCGACATGGATGGACGCCCAGCGACGCCAGTGCGCGCTTGGTGGAGGAAGGCTTGCGCCGGGCGGAATTTGGATTCATTGATTTTCGAGACTCGCCCGCGGGCCGGCAAGCCTGCCTTCAGGGAAGCACGCTCGCGGTGTGGGAAATCATGTTGCTCGTCCACAGCTATAAGAAAGATGTGGCTGCCGTCGCGGCACACCTCAAGTGGCCAGAAGTGAAGGTCCAGGTGGCGGTCAACTATGCGGGGGTGTTTCCCGAGGAAATCAACGAGGCAATAGCTGAGAACAAGACAACGGATTTTGAAGCGCTGAAACGCATGTTGCCTCAGGCCGCCGAATTCGTTCCCAGGAAGGCGACGAAAAACTGACATGCTCAAGCTTCTTCTCGATGAGCATACCTCACCGGACGTAGCGTACGGTCTGCGTCGCCGCAAACCTTCGCAGGCCAAGAAATCGCAAATTCCCTGTAACTTTCCCTGTTAGCAGGGAATTTGGGCCGGGAGAAGCAAAAAACTTCCCCCGCTCGAGGGTCCGAACAAACAAAAGCCGGTTGAGCTAAAGGCAGATCGGGTTCCATCAGCAACCCGCAACACATAGCGAACACGGAGAGCGCGATCGCCAGTGCCACTAGTGACTCACACAGTCTGCCGTAGGTGTGCGATCAGGTTGCGGACGCTCTTCCCGAGTTCGACGACTTCGCCTTCACCTCGGAGTTCGAAATCGATCAGATAATTGCCCGATGCGGCTTGGTCTACAGCCTCTTTGAGTTCAACCAAAGGCTTCACTACTTGGCGCGGTAGCACAAAGCTGATCCACACACTCAGCAGAAGCGTGAGCCCAGATACTATGCTCAGCACCCATTCGGCACGATAAAGAAGATGTCGAGCTTCGCTATGATCACGCTGGACACGAGCCCAGCTTCGGGTTTCGAGTCCCGACGCCCATTGCAGGACTTGCTGGCTAGAGGCTTGGAGGGAAGGCGTAGCCCGGCGCAAGCTGGGATCTCCGGCCTCCACCGTATTCGCGATTTGAGCATCAAACGAATCGACCTGGTTGCGAAGGCCTTCAATCAGCTGGGTACGAGTCTTGCGCTTGGCATGTTTCAGAAGACCATTCAGATCTCTTTCATAAGCTCGCACTACTTCTTGAACGCGCTCTATGGCTGTACCTCCGGGCGTTTTTGCGAGTGACACTGCTGCTGCAAATTGTTGTTCATACAGGCTCACGTTCTCCAGAGCCTGCTGGGTGGATTGCTGCTCACTGGATGCCAGATTACGGATCCTTTCCAGGATTTCTTTCACTCGGCTGAGTGACTCCCGGTTGGCTCTCAGGTATTCCGGATCGCGAAGCAGAAAGTAGCTGCGCTCGGCTCGGCGGGCGTCCAGCATTTGGACGGTGGCTTGCTCCGCAAGCGTTGCCACTGGAGCGTCCACGTTGACAATGCGATCGACTATCAAACCCATCTTGAACAGGTAATAGACCGCCAGGAAAATGACCGGGACGAGAACGAGTCTTACGACGGCTAGACTATAAGCCACTCTTCGTCGCAGGGAGCTGCCCGGGGTAAAGATCTTGAATGATCTGCGGAGTCCCAATTCCACCACTCACCTCCCCTCGGCGATTCACACGGCCCGTGCTCACCAGACAGTATGTCAGCGGGGAATGCACGGTGTTTCGTTATCTCGCCTTTCCCGCTATCGATCTCTTTCAAGTACGACTTGGCGAAGCTGTTGTCCGGGTCCTTTCCCGACAGGGCATTCAGTGTGGCGATTGTGAAAGAGGATTCGCTTCTGCACCCGATTTGGCGACGGCAGCACGTGTAGCGCCGAGCAGGCTCGAAAGGGTTCCACGCGGAATGCCCCTCAGCAGTGGGTTTACCAGCCAGCCGAAAAGGGCGGGCACTGCGCGGCTCAGCCCGATCGATTCAAGCTGCACGTAAACGCCACCATCTTGTTCTTCGTACCGCCAGTAGCTGTAAAGGCGCCAGAGATAGCCGTGCGCGTCATCTATAGACATCTCATGCTCATCTGTCTGGCCGACGTTTTCCACCTCCGCGAGCCGCGTGGAATAGGAACGGCTCACTGCACGGTTCGATCCGAAGTGTTCGTAGTTGATGTCAAAGTTAGCATTAACGACGACAGTGACCAGCGATTTCTTGTAGAACTGGAGAAACACTTTGAAATTGTCACCATTACGCTGCAGCAGCTTGGAATTGCGCACCTCGGGTTTGTAGATGTTCCGGTGATTGTCGTAGTCCTGGACGACCGCAAGAGTTTGCAACAGCGACGTGTTCGGGATAAATAGCACGCCGATCCAGTCGTGAATCAGTCCGTGGGGGACTTCGATAGGATGCTCTTCATCCTTCGTGTTCACCTGCTTCACCAGAATGTTTCCCGCGCGAAGCTTTGCGTATGCTTCCACCCGACGCGTCTCTGGAAACTCGTCAATGAAGAGAAAAGGCCCGTTGTGGAGTTCTGCCTTGATCCGTTTTTCGGACGCGCCAACATAGTGCTCAAACGCAGCAGCGGTTTCCTTTTTCAATTCCGCTGCTTCGACCGACTGTGCAGCGAGGCAAACAAGTATTCCATAAAGAAGCACAACCACGGCCGTCTTCGAGCTGGATCTATTCATTCAGGGGACAAGCCCGACATCTCTCGGAGCGGAGTATCTGCTCTTCGGACAGATCAATCTGACGTACGACGAACTTACCTGACTCCATCGCGTCAGGCCGGCCGGCATCGGCCAGGTAATCTCCCGCCAGTTCCAAGGCGCGGTATTTTGAGGGCGCAAGCAGATAGATGCTGTCGACACCGTGCAAGATGATTTCATAGACACTCATAAAGCTCTCCACGTTCTTGTCTGGCGCTGCATGTGCTCCGATGTGCTGCCGGGAACACCCTCAATACAGGCTGGCTGATTTTCTCCAGTCCTGCTTGAGCTGCTCCATAATGTCATCCGCCAATCTGTTCGCATCAAAGGATGAGGATTTTGTGGTCCTCCAGATAGGTTTCTGAGACCGACGGTCCACCAGTGTGACTTCTGCCACCGTTAGCCGTACAACCACCTTGGCAGGCACGATTCTGCTTTCAGTGTGACATGTGAGAATCGCGTCAGCTTCTTCAGGCTTTGAAGTGATCCCGACTGCCGCCCATTCCTTGAGACGAGCTTTGACCAGGAGCAGAAAATTATCTGAAGACTGAGCCACATAGATCGTTTGCACCTGGTGCAGAAGAGGGGGACCTGCTGAAAAAGTGGCCTGTGCACCCAGGAGTCCTGTGGAGAGTAACAGCCATGCGAAGATTAGCAGGGTTACGCGTTTAATTCGCAGAGCCGCGAAGCTTAATAGTCGGGAGTTCATAACGTTCCACCTTGCTTTTTCACGCACCGAGTCTTCCGCGCGTGCGGATCTTCCGGAATTCGCAGGCCTTCAAGACTTGCCGGAACGCATTTTCAAATATGTCAGAGAATAAGCGTCCAAATTCCAGTAGGTCTTCGCCACACAAGAATCGAGCGCCACCGGATCGGTTCCGCCCGTGTCTTCTTGAACAGGACAACGGCAAGGTTGCCTCCAGTTGAGCCGTTCCGGATGGAGGACGCAATGCTGCACTTTCAATGTTCTGCCAAACGACTTCCGCTTTCTGTGCGCAAGATCACTCGTTTTTGCCCGAACGTGGGGATGTCCCAAATCGTCGAAAGGGTGGGCTTTTGGGGTTGCAACTGCCACGCGGCGTAGTGACCTCGGTCACTGCAGATGCACATCCAGCGCTTGAGAATAATGGTGGTCAAAGACCCCGGTCAGGAGCTTGCGCATCGCGCAAGCGCCCGGAGGTGGTTATGAAATTTTCGAAATGGTGGGTTCTTTCCTTTCTCGTGGTGGTCTTCCTTCGAATCAATCTTTGCGCAGCACTGGCCAGCATCCAGGAGAAATCCTCCAGCCAAGGAGCAACTCAAGAACTGCCAAGTCACTACCAAAGCGGGAAGATTGTGGCGGTCCGGGCGACCGAGTGGCAGACCGAATATGTTGTTCAAATCTCGGTTCAAGTAGAAGGCTCGGCCTACACCGGCGAATACGTCACAGAAGAAAAATCCATGGCACCGCCCAGCGGGTTGGCAATCGATCAGACCGTCTCAGTGAGGTTGGTGAAAACAAAGATGTTTCTGAAGCTGGCTAACGGAGAAGAACTGATCACGCAAGTCATCAACATAACGAATCAGACCACGCGACACACCCCGGTACAGTAATTGACCTGAGGGTGCTCACAACATGAAGACAGTTCGGGTAATTCGGGTAATAACGATTGCGCGAATATGGTAGTGGGGGCGCCGCCATAGGGCAGGAGCGTTGCTGTCTCTAATTTCTTTAACGTCTACACCGGGAAATTCATTTTACGCAGTAGTGCCTGGAACCGCGGGTCGGAGCGTATTGGGTCCCACTCGGGTAGAATTTTTAGTTGCTGCATCTGCCAGTCGTGCTGCTGGTACGCCGTCTCCAGCCAACCGAAGGCTTGGCTTGCGTTCCCGAGGTGGGCATACGCCATCGCAATCGTGTACGGTGCCTGCCGGTGTTTTGCATCGGAGAGCATCCACATCCAGTAGCCCTTGCCGCCCGACTGCTCACAAGCGCGCCGCAACCCAGCTAACTGGTCCGGCTTGGCTCCCCGCAGCGTCATCGCTTTTTGCCGTTCTCGGATCGCGTCTTCGTACATCCCTTTGCGTTCGTAGAGCGAGCTGAGAAAGTCGTAGGCCCTGGAATCATTTGGGTCCATGTCGGCTGTTCGGCGCAATTGTGCGATGGCCTGATCGTCCTGGCGCGCCAGAGAGTAGACGCTGCCCAAGGCCAGATTGGCTGAGACCGAGAGCGGATCGCGCTCGACGGCGCGTTGTGCCTCGGCAAGCGCTTCTGGAATGCGTCCCATGGAAGATAGAAACCATGCATATTCGAAACGGGCCTCGACCAGGCTGGGATCGAGCGTGAGAGCCTGTCTGAATTCCCGATCCGCTTCTTCCCAGTTCCAGCGGTAGTAATAGGCGCTGGCGGCCAGAGTGTAATGCACCTCGGGGAGCGTGCCATCGATCGCCAGCGCGGTGTTGAGCGCCGCGTTGAATCGGGGCAGTGCCTCCTGGGGCGGAATCGCACCGGTGATCCAGAGCCAGCCGTAGGAGTTCGCCAAGGCTGCGTATGGCGGAGCCCAGTGAGGATCCGCTTCGATCGCCTTCTGGAAGTACTCGATCGCCTTTCGGAAATCCTCTGACTTCCACTTGTAATAGTGATATTGGCCCTTAAGATACAGTTCGTAGGCCTCGGGGTTGACGGGGCGTGCGCGGATCAGGTGGGTCGACTCCTCCGGGGCGAGAGTCACCTTGATTTCGCGCGCGACGGCCTGGGCTATTTCGCCTTGCAGAGTAAGTATGTCGTGCGTGTCGCGCTCATAACTCTCGGCCCAGAGGTGCGTGTCGCTCGGGGCGCGAATCAGTTGGACGGTGATGCGCACGCGCCCGCCCGAGCGCTGCACGGAACCTTCAAGAATGCCGTCCACACCTAACTCCCGTGCGACCTCCGGCAGCGGCTTCTTAACGTCCTTGAACTGCATGACCGAAGTGCGCGAGATTACCTTCAATTCCTTCACCTTCGCCAAGTCTGTGATAAGGGCGTCGGTCATGCCATCGGCGAAGTAGTCCTGTTGCGGGTCACCCGAGAGATTGGATAGCGGCAGTACGGCCAGGGAGCGGATGGGGGGCTCGCTTGCGCGTGCTGACACTCGGTCACGCCACGTGCTGAACACAAGTAGCGCCACCACCACCGCCAGCAGGGCAACACCTAAGACGGCCGCCGTGGTGGCAACCCGGCGGTTGCCCACCGGCTTCGCCACCGACTCTGGCGCGGGCGCGGCTTCTACCGGAGCGATGAAGCGGTAGCCGTAGCGCGGCAGCGTTTCGATGAATTGGGGTTTCTCTGCCGAGTCCCCCAAAACCTGCCGTAGTTTATTGACGGCATGGTTCAGGTTGTCATCGAACTCGACGAACGTGTCCGCTGCCCATAACTGGGCACGCAACTCTTCCCGCGTGACCACGTCGCCGGGATGCTCAGTCAGGGCCCGGAGTATCTCGAACGCCTTCGGAGGCAAGGCAACTTTTTCGCCATCTTTGTGGAGTTCCCCTGACGCGAGGTCTAACTCGAACTTACAAAAACAGAGTCGCGTCGGGAATGGAACCGACACCGGCATGGCGCCTCCGAGCGCCTTGGACAGTAGCACGCATCGATTGAAAAGACTGTGATTACGCTCACATAGCGGAGTTGGCGCGTTTTTCAGCTGCTGGGCTATTCATCCGCATTTCATGCACTTTTCAGACGGCATTCATTGCAAGCGCGTCCACCTGCATGAGATGACAACCCTGTGCGTCAAGGCTCTGCCCCCAGCGACGAGCCATTCTGCGCTTCAGCATGCGTGTTGACCGCCGCTCGGCCTGCGGAGCGCAACCTCGTTTGTCCGATTTAACCTGAATCCTGCAAAAAGGAGGAAGTCATGACCAAATCACGAATTCAAATCTTGGGATTAATTGTCATCGCTGCGGTGACAGTCGTGCTCGTCGCTAACATGCACGCGCAGGTGTGGCATCAACGCTCTGCTCGGAATGCTTCCGACCAGGCACCAAAGGTAGCTGCCAGCAAGATGGCGCATCCGTGCTCCATCGCAACCATCGCCGGAGAGTGGGTGTTCATTACTGACGTGCTGTATACACAGGCAGGGACGGTGGATGGTATCGCCATGGGAACCATCAACATTGGCATGGATGGCTCCTACGGCGGCACGTATGACTGGTCGGGGACTGGCGGAGCCGCCCTCGGCAACAACTATATCGGAACCGTGACCGTGAATCCTGATTGCACCGGGACCGTAAGCTTCCACGATGTCGGAGACACGTACGAGGTCGTGCAAAGCATAGTCATCGCTGGTGACGGGCAAGAAATCTGGGGCGACTTCCAAAATCCTGCAGATGATGTGGGAATCTGGAGAGCAAAGAGGGTCAGGGAGCGTTGAAACTGAGCTGTGCGGCAGTCACCGCCAAGTTTGACTAGCGTTCACGAATAACGGTGCGGGCAGGAACTCCGCGCCAAAGAGATGGAGATCAATCATGAAACGCATCAGCATTCTTGCTTGCATTCTAGGTGTGTGTTTCGTTTCGTCGGCATGGGCACAGCAGCCTGCGACCAAGCCACCGCTTGGCAGGTTTGCCGCGCATCGCATGGCCAGACAAACTTCAAGAACTCCAAACCTGACCGTAAACCGTGGCTCTTATTCTCAGGCCGATCGGGATGGCCGGACGAAATACTGGGAACTGGGAACCTACACCGGCGGCACATGGCTGACCACATGGCACATCAATGACCTCGACGTGATGGTTGGCCTTGGCGATTTATCCCCGATTGGCGGCGGCTCAGGTTATACCCACACTCTGGCCCTACCTTTGTTCGGGCCGAATGCCAGGGAATGGACCGACCTTGGCGCATTGGCCGTCGAGCAGTCCATCGGTTGCGGAGAGCCGCTCGACGACATCTCGAACACGGGGCTAGTGGTCAGTGGCTCCATCACATCGGACGGGCATATGCGCGCTGTGGCCTGGACCAAAGAAACCGGCATGGTTGAGTTGGGGACTCTTGCCGATACCGGCGACCCGCGGTATGCAGACCATAACTCGAGCTATGCAGTCAGCACAAATAAACTCGGAACCCTGATCGTGGGCGGTAGCGGCGTGGACGAGGATACCAATTCGGGTTTCGACGCGCCCGTCGTCTGGACGCTATCGAAGGAATGGAAGAACGGAAAGTTCGGCACGACGTGGAAAATTCACGCGCTCGACACCGGAGCCTACCTCAACTTTTGGTGGATGCCTTTTGGGGTAAACGATTTCGGTCAGATCGTTGGCGTCGGTGGCGACAATAACAACCCCCAGACGACCGTCATTGGTGCGCTATGGAACCCGCACGCTGACGGAGCAGGTTGGAGGGAACTCATGTCCCTCCCACCGTCCACAGCCTATCCATTCACTGACCCCTATGGCATCAACGAAAGCGGGGAAATCGCAGGCATGGTCGCTTTGACGGATTGGAGTGTTTGGCTTCCTGCGTTGTGGAAGCCTCTCGACAGGTCAAGAACCATATACTCTCCGGTGATCATGCTTCCTTTGCCGCAAGGTGTATTTACAAACGCCGAAGCCGTGGGCATCAACGATCTGGGCGACATTGTCGGCGATACCTGGAACGACGACGCCTCAGTGGACTTGGCAGTGCGCTGGACGACGACAAACCGGAGATTTTCTGAACTTCTCGACTTCCCCGCTGACTGGAGCTTCTCCTGGGGAGTAAACAACAACCGAATTGCTACGGTCACCTATACCGGCGGCGAGAAGTGCTCTGAAGGCGTACCGTGGGTCTACACATGCGGAGGTGCCATCCAGCTCCACTGAAGGCTACACATTGGCTGACCCACGGATCCTGGAAACCCGTAGGTCCTCGGCTTCCCCGGCGACTGGAGCACGGCAATTGGAGTGAATAACCTTGATGCCGGCAGACTGGTTCGGAACCGATTCTGGACTGGATCGTCTCCCACCGGGCAGGCGAACGATTTGTTTTGACTGGTCGCAAATCTCCAGCAGCAGTTGTTGGAGGTTACATATGACTGGATGCGATATCCAAACGCTCGACACCCTAGCAGGCTGCGGAAAAACGACGGCGCGACCTAAAATCCTGTCCGGGTTTCGCGATTTTTGTTAGTAAGGGGAGAG
>Ga0209415_10013713_pt1 | contig 13337 bp, 10 predicted proteins | sample PeaSoiSIISIP2007_FD_187696 | JGI IMG/M metagenome (GOLD analysis project Ga0209415, IMG submission 187696) | Peat soil microbial communities from Weissenstadt, Germany - SII-SIP-2007 (SPAdes) (version 2) | ecosystem: Environmental > Terrestrial > Soil > Wetlands > Peat | place: Germany... | reverse complement strand
TCCACCTGGATCCACGGGTTGGCGTAGACCGTGGCCACGGAATTCCGTTTCCAAGGGCCGACGCGGACGGCTTCCTCGGAGACCGGCTCGTCTCCTGGAAAGGACGAGGTCAAAGGAAATCCCTGTAGTCGGCGTCGGAGAAGATGTTGTCGCGCTTTTCCAGCGCGGCGAGATCGTCCAGGGGAACCTGGAGGCCGTCGCGGAGCACCTCGTAGAGGCGATTGAAGGCGACGAGGTGCTGGCGGGTGCGCTCGACGGCGTACTCCACCGAGGTCCCCGTGCGCATGATGAAGGCCCAATCCGAACTCTGCGCCAGGAAGAGTTCGCGCGCCATCTGGTTCAACGCGCGTCGGTAGTCGCCCCAGGCGTCGGGGAACTTGCGGGCGACTTCCACCATGCGGTCGGCCGCGGCGTGGAGGTGCGGATAGATCCAGTCGTTGAGGGTGTTCACCCACACGTCCGCGTAGCCCAGGTGTCCCCAGGTGCTGAAGGCGGGCTGTTGGCGCTGGTGGACCGGGTGCCGTTCCAGGTAGTCGGAGGGACGGACCGTTTCGAGATCGTCCTGGTCGAAGTGGATCTTCTTGAACACGTAGTAGAGGAATTCGGGACCCTCGTACCACCAGTGGCCGTACAGCTCGGCGTCGTAGGGAGCGACGATCAGCGGGGGATGGTCCATGAACCGCGCGAGCCAGTCCACCTGGCGGCGGCGGTTGTCCACGAAGTCCCCCGCGTGCAGGGCCGACTTGGCGAAGGCCTTGGCGGGATCGTAGGGTTCCTGGGGAACGCCTTTCCCCGTGATCCGGTAGTACTTGATGCCGGTGTTGGTCCGCAGCCCGGGCATGTGGCGGAATCCCGCGAGATAATCCTCGTCCAGGTCGAATCCGATGTCGCGGTAGAACTCGCGGTAGTCCGGATCGCCCGGATACCCCGTCTCCGCAGACCAGACCGCGCGGCTGGACTCCGGATCGCGGGCGAAGCAGGCCGGGCCCGCCGGGGTGATGACGGGGGAATAGACCCCGTAGCGCGGAGGTGGCTGCCCGAACAGGATCCCGTGGGTGTCGGTGAAGAAGAATCCGAGGCCGGCCGCCGACAGTTCCTGCTCCAATCCCTCGTAGTAGCCGCATTCCGCCAGCCAGATGCCGTTGGGATTCTTCCCGAAGTGCCGCTTGTGGGCGCGAACGCCCTGGCGCAGCTGGGCGCGGACCGCAGCCGGATTCTGTCGCAAGGCAGGAAGGAACCCGTGGGTCGCGTTGCAGTTCAGGATCTCCAGGTTCCCGCGGTCCTGCCAGTGCCGGAAACCCGCGAGCAGGTCGCTTCCGTACCACTCCCCGAAGAAGCGACGGCACCAGGTGAACTTGTCGTGGTACATCCGCGCGAGGTCCTGGAAGCGGGGCACGAACTGGGTGCGCCGCATCTCCCTTTCGGAGAGGTCGATCAGCCTGTCCAGGTGTTCCAGGTAGCGTGAACGCAGGAGCGGATCCGCGAGCATCTCGGCGAGCGGCGGAGTGATGGACATGGCCAGGCGGAACCGGACGCCTTCCGCGTCCAGGCGGTTGAAGACGTCCAGGAGCGGGATGTACGTCTCGGTGATCGCCTCGAAGAGCCAATCCTCCTCCAGGTGGCGCTCGTTCTCCGGATGCCGGACGAACGGGAGATGCGCATGGAGGACGAGGCCGAGATATCCTTTGGCCACGCCTCAGTCGGTCCAGCGGCGCGCGGCGGGCTTGGCTTCGCGGACCTGATCCCCGGTCTTGTCGACGGCGCGGACGTCCATCTTCAGTTCGGTGCCGTGGGGGAACGGGAAATGGACCTTGAAGGTGCCGTCAGGGTTGAGTTGCAACGGGCGGCCCATGAGGGTCACCTGCGCATCCGGTTCCGTCGCTCCGTACAGGGTCAGTTCGGTCTCCACCCAGAGCCAGAAATCCTTGGGACGGTTCTTGGGCGGCTGGAATTCGCCGGACGAGATTCCCGACCAGGAAACCCCGGACCCGATGGAGCTGCCGCCCCAGCTGGAAGGTGCGGTCAGCAACTGGAAGGAACTGGGCGACCACGAGGAAGGCGCGACTTCGAGGCGTCCCATTCCGGAACCCCAGGAGGTGAGCCAGGCGGCTCCACCGAGGGACGAACCGAGGGCGCGGTCGCGCAGGCGTCGGATCAGGTCCTGGATGCCTTCTCCATCGCCCAGCCCCGCGGCGGCGCGGAACAACTCCTCCGAGGCGATGGAGATCCATTCCTCGCTGTCGACTCGATTTCCCAGCATTCCGGGTTCGAATCCCACGGGTTGGGAGCGGGCGATTCCCGTCCACTCGCCCTGGCTGTCCACCCATCCGAATTCGAAGGTGTAGACGCGGCCCTGGTAGGGCAGCTTGGCGTACCACGAACGCGCGTAGGGAGCGACTTCGATGTCCAGGGCGACCGGGGCGTTTCCGCCATCGAACAGCACGCCCGTGGTGTCGAATCCCCGCAGGCGGACATCCCCGCCGGATTCGGCCATCCTCCGCTGCGATTCCGGAGTGGTTTCCCAGTACAGGTGGGTCCAGTCGGGGTCCTTGGGGATGGCCACGAGGCGGTCCAGGCCGTAGCTTCCGGGAAGCTCTCCCTCCAGAAGGGAGGGTCTGGTCTTGGAACCGGAGACATGTCCCTTGGATCGCGGCTTGGTGGCGGACCTCGCCGGCACGGAGGGCACGGCTGCGGCGGTCTTGGTCCGACCGCGAACGGAGGCCTTGGATTCCTGCGGCTTCGCCGACGGGGTGGGCTTCGAGGCTTCGACGGGCTTGCCGGAAGCGCGACCTGGGGTCTTTCCAGACTTTGAAGCGGAACTCGACGCCATTGAATTCTCCCGGAAAGAGACTACTTGTGCGACCTCAAGGACTCGCCCCAAGAGCTTGCTCCCGAAAGCACAACATACAACTGCACGAAGGTGTCCTTCAGCTTGGGGCCGCCATTGTCGACCTCATTCTGACCTAAGTGGAGAGAAAGATCAACTGCTCCCTGCATTCCGAGCGGAAATCCCAATCCCACGGTCGCCGCTTCGGTCAGATCGTACTGGTCTCCACCCACGATTCCGTAGGCTCCCGCCCTCCAGCTCGCGCGTTTCCAGAAATCGTCGTAGCGGTCGCCCGCACCCTGCGACTGCCAGCCCACGCCGCCCTTCCATCGGTCCGGTGCGCCGCTCACGGTCGCCTGCCAAGTGGTCCATTCCAGGTCCGCGACCACGGCTTGGCGTTGGAAGAACCGGTAGGCGGCGGCGAAGCCCGCCGAGCGCGGCAGGTCCATGGTGTACGGCTGCGGCTGCTGGAACTGCTGGTTGGTTCCGCCGTCGTAGGGCGTGACGGTGGCCTGGCCGCGCAGATCCGCCCAGGCGCCGAGATCCATGGGTCCGCGGGTGAAGTAGACGGATCCCGTCCAGTAGCTCCCCCAGTAGGAATGCTGGAGGGTGTCGCTGAACGCGGTGGCCAGTCCCTCGTCGGCGGCCTGCCAGGATTCGTTCACCGTCACGCGGTCCGCGCCCAGGATCCGGTGGTAGGTCACGCCCAAGGCCAGTCCGCGCAGCCAAGGCAGGGCGTAGCCGTAGGAGACGTCGCCTTCGAAGGCGCCGCCCTGGCCGATGGCCTCCACGCTGGAATCGGCGGGGTCGGTCCACTCGAAGGACTTGTCGAACCTCTGCCAGTACCCCAAGCCCAGATGTCCGAAACGGCCCATGGGGACGGAGAGGCTCACCCGCGGGATGCCGCCGCCGCCGACGGAGTTGGAGGCCTGGTCGTCGGAGATCATGTCGATGGACGGATCCAACTGGACTTCCAGGGCGGTCTGGGTGGCGAAGGCCGATCGCGCTTCCAGACGCGGATCCCACGAACGGTCCGAGCGCAAGGCCTCGCCGGCCTCGCCCATGCCGCGCGAAGGGCCATCGGAAGGATCGGTTTCGCTTCCGAGCCCCAGTATGTTCGCGGGGGTCTGGGCGAAAACGGCTGCGGAAAGGGAGAGGACGACGATGGAGAGGCGCATCAGAACTCGCTCCCGTCGCGCGGACGGACGATCAATCCCAGACTGTCCATGATGTTGGCGGCGCTGGGCTCGGCCTCCCAGAGATCCTGCATCCCGATGCTCCCTCCGGCGGGCACGATGTCCACGTCCACGTTGACTTTCCTCTGGATCACGGCCAGCGAGAACGAGGTCCGCGCCTCCTGGTGGACGACGGGGCTGGAGGTGTTGGCCAGGGCGGTATCGCTCACCCTGGTTTCCGGGCGGGCGGTGTCGCCGATCCCGATCTGCGGGTCGGCGACGGGAGAACCCTGCAGCAAGGACCAGTGCAGATGGACATTCGGGTCGTTCGGGTAGTGGCTCACCCTCACCCTCACCTGTGCGGAGATCCGGAATTCCATGGAATCCGGAACATCCTTGCGCAGCCAGAAATTGGTGGAGGTGTAGCTCGCGGAACTCCCCATTCCCAGCGACAGGCGCGTCGGAACGTCCGCCAGGGTGTTCTCCTGATAGTAGCGGCATTGGAGGATATCCGGGAAGGAGTCGTCGAACTGGAGGTAGGGATCCACGGTGAGGCCCAGGATGGTGAGATACCGCTGGATGGAGATGGGCATCGCCGCCGAGGTGGGGAGGGCCGAGGAGCCGGAGTCCAGGACCACGGCCCCGTCGATCCCCAAGCTCCTGTTGTCCGCGCTCGCCCCCTGGACCCAATTGAACGCGGAGAAGGGGACGCGGACGCGGGCCTGCAGGACATTGAAGGAGTTGTCGAAGCTGTCGGACACGATGCCCTTCCCGAACCTCTGGTGCAGCAGGGTTCGGAGCGCGTTGCCGTCCAGGGTCACCCGCAAGCGGTTGCCGCCGCCCACCCACCAGCCCAGCGACTTGTTCCATGCGGCGGAAGAGCGCATCTCGGTGGATCGCCAGGCCGCGCGGGCCTGGAATTCGCCGGGAAGGAAGGTGCCTTCCCCGGTTCCGCTGACGGAGTCGGTCCGCAAGCGGGGATCTCCCACGGAGAAGACCGATTGCCAACCCGGGTGGCCGTCCAGGATGGCGACGAGCCAGGTGGGTTTGGCGGCCTTCAGGCGAGCAGCCACGGAGTCGCGCAGGGCCGGGCCGAAGGGGATGCCCATGTTCACGCTGGCCACGAAGGTGGAATCGCGGTCCACGACGGGAGTCAGGCCCAGCGCCGAAGGCTCCGCGCCCATGAACAACGCGGGCAGGTTCCAGGTGTTCTGGTTGGTGCTGTCCATCAGGAGGAACCGCACGTGGACCTGCCGGGGGGTGCTGGTGTCCGTGTCTCCACCCGACCCCACCCCGAAGGAGAGCCTGGTCAGCTTGTACTTGGACGCCAGCGAATCGACCGCCTGGATCGCCTTGAATCCGGCATCCGGTGCGGAGGTGTTGGTGAGGTCGAAGGCCACCACGGCCCGGATGGAATCGTTCAGCGTCCCCCCCAGCCACAAGGCTTCCAGGCCGTTGGGGGAGGGGATTCCCTCCACCGGAACGACTTGGACACCCAGCACGGGAACCGTGATGCGAAAGGAGTCGCGGGCGGAGATGCTGATCCCCTGGGCGGCCAGGAAAGCGGTCCCCGTCTGGTTGGTGGCGTCCGTGAAACCGCATCCGGCAAGGAGTGCCGCAAGGAGCAGGGCGGAGATCCGAAGATTCACAGAGGCCTTTCCGTACATGGGAGGAGAACGGCCAAGATACCTTGGTCGACAGGGAATGACTACTCCCGCGTCGCCAGTCGCCCCTCGGAGCCCCCCTTGGGCCGAGGTGTGGTATGTTTCACCCCTCCCTCATTCCGGCAATGGAGTACAATCGCTTGGGCAAGAAACTGGTGATCGCCGAAAAACCCTCCGTCGCCCGCGACATCGCCCGGGCCTTGGGGGGCTTCACTGCGCGCGGCAAGGTCTTCGAGCGAGAAGACCTCGTGGTCTGTTCCGCGGCGGGCCACCTGGTGGAGCTGTGCATGCCGGAGGACCTGGACAAGAAGAAGTACGGGTTCTGGCGCCTGGACGCGCTTCCCATCATCCCCGCCTCCTTTTCCTTGAAGGCCAGCAAGGAGGACGCCAAGTTCCGCGGCCGGAAGAAGAAGAGCGCCGACGACGAGGACGAAGGGGGCTCCGAACTCCTGGACATCATCGAGAAGGAAGCCAAGCGCAAGGACGTCACCAGCTTGGTCAACGCCTGCGACGCGGGTCGCGAAGGCGAACTCATCTTCACCTATATCGTGAAGCATCTGGGGTTGGACAAGCCCGCCGAGAGGCTGTGGCTCCAATCCATGACCCAAGGCGCCATCAAGGAAGGATTCAGCCACCTCCAACCGTCCACGGTGAAGGCGGGACTTGCCGATGCCGCCATGTGCCGCTCCGAATCCGACTGGCTGGTGGGCATCAACGCGACCCGCGCCTTCACCGTGCGCCTGTTCGGCCGCGCCGGCAAGGAAACCGCCAACCTGGGCCGGGTGCAGACCCCCACCTTGGCCATCCTGGTGGGCCGCGAGCGCGAGATCCTGGGATTCAAACCCCGGCCCTACTGGACCGCCAAGGGCGTCTTCGGGATCCAGGGCGAGACCTACGAAGGCATGTGGATCCGCGAGGACTTCCGGAAAGCGGACGATCCCGACGACCGCGCCGACCGCATCTGGGACAAGGCGGCCGCCGAAGCCATCCGCGCCCGTTGCAAAGGCAAGCCCGGGACCGCCACGGACAAGTCCCGCGAAAGCCGCGAGATGCCCCCCACCCTGTTCGACCTGACCACGCTGCAGCGCGAGGCCAACAAGCGCTTCGGGTATTCCGCGCGCACCACCCTCTCCGCTGCCCAGGCGCTCTACGAGCGGCACAAGGTCCTCACCTACCCCCGTACCGACAGCAAGTGCCTGCCCGAGGACTATCCACCCGAGGTGGTGCGCATCCTGGGCCAACTGGACGGCCCCTACCGGGGATTGGCCGGGAAGATCAAGGATCCCACCCGCGTCCTGAACGCGAAGAAGATCTTCGACAACGCCAAGATCTCCGACCACTTCGCCATCGTGCCCACCGGCGAGCCCGCCTCCAGCGCGCTGTCGCCCGTGGAAGCCAAGGTCTACGACCTGGTGGTCCGCCGCTTCCTGGCCGCCTTCCTGGACGCCGCGGTCTGGAAGATCGTGGAGCGCACCACTCGCGTAGGCGACGACGCCTTCCGCACCACCGCCAAGGTGCTGGCCACCGCCGGTTGGCGGGAAGCCTTCGGCAAGGAAGAGGAGGAGGACGTCGAGATCGGCATGGCCTCGCGCCTCCCCGGCCTGGGTTCGGGAACCTCTCCCGTGGAGACCGAGACCGTCCTCCTGGAAGGCTTCGAGACCAAGCCTCCGGCCCGGTACAACGACGCCACCCTCCTGGGCGCCATGGAAAACGCCGGCAAGCTCCTGGACGACGACGAACTCGCCGAGGCCATGAAGGAACGAGGGCTGGGCACACCCGCGACCCGCGCGGAAACCATCGAGAAGCTGGTGGGCGCCCGCTACGTCACACGCGATCGCAAGGATCTGCTGCCCACGGCCAAGGCGATGCAACTGGTGCACCTCCTGGAAGCCATTCCGGTTCCGGAACTGGTTTCCCCGACCCTCACCGGCGATTGGGAGCACAAGCTGCTGGAGATGGAAAAGGGCCACATCAGGCGCGAAGCGTTCATGAAGGAGATCGGGTCCTTCACCGAATCCATCGTGGCCAAGGCCAAGGCCTTCGACCACGACACGGGCTTCGAGGAATCCGAGCCGTTCGGCAAATGCCCGTCCTGCGGCAAACCCGTGAAGGAGAAGCTCAAGGCCTACGAGTGCACGGCCTGCGACTTCAAGCTCTACAAGACCGTCTCCCAGCGGCTGATCACCCGTCCCGAGGCGACGGAACTGATGGAGAAGGGCGAGGTCGGGCCGTTGGACGGGTTCTTCTCGTTCAAGACGCGGCGCTCCTTCTCCGCGAAGCTCAAGCTGACCGAAGCAGGCAAGGCCGAGTTCGTCTTCGAAGACCGGGTGCCCGGAGCCGTGGCGGAAGTCAGCCAGGGGGGGGCCACGGACCTGTCGATCGGCTCGCTGCACCCCGAGTTCGCCTGCCCCAAGTGCGGAGGGCCCACCAAGCTGCGCAAGGGCCGTTTCGGGCCGTTCCTCTCCTGCCCCAGGTATCCCGAATGCGACGGCATCGTGAACTTCCGGATCGTGGAAGGGACCATCACGCCGCGCGTTCCCCGCAAGAAGAAGGACGAGGAGTAGTGGACCAGCTGGCCTGGCAGGGCCGGTGGCTGGAAGTCGTCCTTCGCGACGGCTGGGAATTCGTGCGCAGACGCAACGCGACCGGTGTCGTGGGTGTCGTGGCGGCCACCCCGGACCGGGAAATCCTGCTGGTCCGCCAGTACCGGGTGCCGGTGGCGACGGAGACCATCGAACTCCCGGCGGGGCTGGTGGGCGACGGGGGCGTTCCCGAAGACCCGCTCGTGGCCGCCGGACGCGAGCTGGAGGAGGAGACGGGCTGGAGAGCGGGACGGTTGCGTCTCCTCTGCCACGCACCCTCCTCGGCCGGGTTGACCAGCGAAACCTTGCTTCTGGTGATGGCGGAGGATCTGGTGCAGGTGGGAACCGGCGGGGGCATCCCCGGCGAGGAATCCATCCGGGTGGAGAAGATTCCCTTCGATCGCGTCGCGGCGTGGCTCGGGGAACGGATCGGGGAAGGGGCGGTGGTTGACGCCAAGATCTGGGCGGCGCTTTGGTTCCTGGGAGTTCCCTGCACCGGCGGGATGGAATTGACGGACGGAGAGCGTGGTGCGACAATGTCGGAAGGGGATCCTTCATGAGCCATGTCCGACCTCTCCAGGGCGTCCGGTACGACCTCTCCAAGGTCGGGTGCGATCCCGCGGCCCTGTTCTGCCCACCCGAAGACCAATTGACTCCGACCTGGCGTCGAAGCCTGTTCCACCGGAGTCCGTGGAATTTCGTGCGCGTGTGCACCGGCGCGGAAGGTCCCGAGCAGGCTCCGGACGCCCGATCCGCCGCGTCCGTGTCCCGGAGGATCGTCGAGGATTGGCTGCGCGGCGGCATCCTGGTCCGGGATCCCAGACCTTCCTTCTACGTCTATCGCCAGACCTTCGCCGCGACCGTGGGAGGTGTGGACGACCGGTTTTCGCGCATCGGACTGGTGGCCATCCTCGATGGGGGAGCCGTGGTCGGGAATGCCGCGGACGGAGCCCCTTCGGGTGCGGAGGCGTCGCTTCGCGTCCATCTTCACGACGAGCCTTCCGCCGCCATCGCCGGACCGCTGGAGGCGGCGAAGCCCGTCCATTTGCGGTTCCTGGACGAGAACTCCGTCGAACACTCCCTGCAGGTGCTGGACGACCCCGAGACGGTGCGCTCGCTCCAGGGCGTCCTGCGCAACATCCGGACGGTTCCGCTGGACGGAGGGTTCCGACCCGGATCCGGGCCGCATCTCGCCCTCCTGGTCGCGGCCGACGATCCCGGTCTGGTCCTTCGACCCGACCACCGGATCTACCGGCACCTGGATCCCGCCGCGCTGGAATCGGCCGAAGGCATGCTGCGTGCGGCCTCCGCCGTGGAGGAACTTCCGTACCTGGGCGCGGACGCCGCCGAAGCGCTGCTCGCGACGTTGCCGGAAAATGTCCACGGGTTCGCGTTCCGACGGCGCGACAGCGACACCATCCTGCTCTTCCAGGTCCCGTTCACCGGCGAGAAGGCGCTGGATTCCACCTTCCTCGGAGACACGTTCGATCGCGCCGTGCTCCCCAGGCCGCAGGACAGGGAACGCCGGATGGAGCACGTGTCCGAGGGACACGGCGCCATGGAGAAGCTCGATTCCGATCCCGAGGCGAGCCTGGCCATCCTGCTCCGCCCGGTCGGGACGGGGACGTTGTTCTCCCTCGCCGGCACCGATTCGGACGTTCCGGCCATCGCGCCGCTGCACCCGCGACCCTGGAGCGGACTCGTCTCGCATTTTCCGGATGCCTGAAGCGCGAAGGACCTGGAATGCGGCGTTCAAGGCCACCCTCCGGGTCCTGCTCGGGGTCGGCCTGCTGCTCCTGCTATGGAAGCGCGGATTGGTGGACCCCGTCCGGCTCACGCGGGCCTTGACGGCCCACCCGCGTCTCTGCCTGGGCGCGTTCGTCCTGCAGGGAATGGTCCTCGCCACCATGGGCCTGCGCTGGCGGATCCTGTCGCGCCCCTCCGACCTGCTCCTGGGCAGGTGGGAATCGATCCGGCTGACCCTGGTGGCGCTCGCCTTTTCCAACTGCCTCCCGGGCAATTCGGCGGGAGACCTGGCCAAGGCCTGGATTCTCACCCGGCGCAAGGTCCCCTTCGCGAAGACCCTGGGAACCATGGCGGTGGACCGCTGGACCGGGATCACGGGCCTCTTCCTTTCCTGGACCTTCTGGACCTGCCTGCTCGTGGTGGAAGATCCCCGTGCCCGCGCCCTCGGAATGTTGCTCCTGGCCGTCGCGGGCACCGGTGCCATTCTCAGTCTCGCCGTCTGCCTTTTCGGCCACGCCCTGATCCGGTTCGTTCCCCTGCCCTCCACCCATGCCGGATGGTGGGGGCGACTGGCGGGAACGCTCCGATCCGTGCTGGACACGGCGGCTCGATCCGGCGCGCACCGCCCCGCCATCCTGACCGGGGTGCTCCTCTCCTGCTGCACCCACCAGATGATGATCGCCATCGGCTGGTGCTGCGTGCACATCGTGGACATCCCCGCTCGGGTCTACGAGATCGGGGCGCTCCTCCCCGCCTCCATGATCGCCAATTCCCTCCCGCTTTCGCCGGGTGGGGTGGGGTTGGGCGAGACGGTGGGAGCCCTGGGGTTCGCGCGACTGGGGTATCCGGCCTGGACCGGATCGGAAACGCTGCTTCTGGTGCGGCTTGCCGCCGTGGTCTGGGCCTTGCCGGGATTGGTCGTCTGGTTGGCGACCAGGGACGCTCCGAAGCCCCGGGATTAGGTCAGCGGCCCTTGGACTCCAGGGCCCGGATGCGCTGTTCCAGTTCCGCGACGCGACGCCGCAACTCCTCCAATTCGGCGACGGTCGCCGAGGAGGAGGGCAGGATGGGCAATTCGTCGGAATCGGCATCCACCAGGTTGGGGAACGAGGAGGGGTCGATCTGTTCGGCCAGACCGACGCGGAAGCGCCAGCGTGGCTCGCGCTGGCCGGGCTGGCGGGGAACGCGCGCGATGGGGGAATCCTGCGCCGCGACCAACGTCTCCAGGGCGTCGTCGGTCTGCTGGGGAGAGAGGTCGATCATCTTCTCGCGCGCGCGCGTGCGAAGCTCCGACGCGGTCTGCTCGCCGCGCAGGAGCAGGAGACCGAACAGGGCCACCTGTCCGCGATTCATGCCCCAGCGGTGTTCCTCGAAGAGGGTGTGCTGGTACTTGCGGACCTCGTGGCCCCCCTTGGGCTCGATGAAATGCACCAGCCCCTTGAGCTTGAGCGCCTTGATTCCCAGCTCGACGTCCAGTTCCTCGTAGTCGGTCACCGGCTGGCGATTGGTGGCCTGGTTGCATCCGGCCCGCAGCGACTTGAGCGTCAGCGGGTAGTATTCCGGCGTCGCCATCGATTTTTCGACGAGCGTCCCCAGGATCCGGATTTCCAGGTCGGTCAGCGCATCCATCTACTACTCACCCCTCCAGGCCCAGTTGGGAGATCGGGCCGATACCCAGCCGGAGAAGGGTCACCTCGTCTCCGACCAAGCTGACAATGGTAGTTCCAGATACCGGGATGTCTTCGGCATCCAGGACCAGGTCCACGGAGCGTCCATATTGGTCTTCCACCCCGCTCCCCGTGGTGAAGATCTCGCTTTCCCGCTCGGAGAAACGGGCCGCGGCGTTGACCAACGGATGGCCATGCGCGACCAGCAGGGCTTGCAGGACGGGATGGGTGGGCATGCGCACCCCGACCTCGGGCCGCTTGATGGACAGCATCTTGGCGGTGCGGGATCGGGCGGGAAGGATGAAGGTGTAGGGACCCGGCATCAGGTGCTTCATGGTCCGGAAGGCGAAGTTGGAGACTTCCGCGTACTGGGCGATCTGGGAGAAGTCGTGGAACAGGAGGGCAAGGACCTTCGCCTTCACGGGATTGGTGAGGCGATAGAGCTTGTTCAAGGCCTTGGGGCTGGCCGTGGAACAACCCATTCCATACCCCGATTCGGTGGGCCACACGACGATTCCGTCCTTGTCCAGGACGGCGGAGGCCTGTTCGATCAAACGGGGCTGGGGCGACTGGGGATGGATCCGGACCAGCAAGTCAGGCTTTCTGGACGGGCAGGCGATAACCGGCCGAGCGTCCGTGGATCTCCTTGCAGTCGCGGATGAGTCGAGCGAGGGTGGCGGGCGTGATGGCCTGCTTGGGATCGTCGCCGATGCCCTTGGACCCGCAGACATGGGTCTCCACGTTCAATCCGTCCGCGCCATAGGCCGCCGCCGCCAGGGAGGCGAAGGGAACGAAGGCGGCCTTGCCCACGGAATGCGACGGGTCCACCACCACGGGCGCCCAGGTGCGGGCCTTCAGGAGGGGGGAGATGGATTCGTCGGGGAAATTCCTGTATCCGTCCAGCTCCGGCTTGGTCCCGCGAGGGCAGAGCACGACATTGGGATTCCCCCCCGCGGCGATGTATTCGGCGGCGCAGAGGAATTCGTCCACGGGACCCATGTGCATGCCGCGCTTGAGCAGGACCACCGTCCGGGTGCCCGCCGTGCCGCGTCCCACCTGCTTGAGCAGACCGTAGTTCAACGCGTTGCGGGTCCCGATCTGGATCACGTCCACGCCGGCGTCCATCACCACCTGCAGGTGGCGGTCCTCCATGACCTCCGTGCTCACGGGAAGCCCCGTCTCCTGGCGGGCCTGGAGCAGGATCTGCAGCGCCTTGTCGTCGCCCTGGTAGGCGTTGGGGCTGGTGCGGGGTTTCCAGACGCCGCCGCGGATGGCCACGGCACCGGCCTCCTTGACGGCATGGGCCGTTTCCAGGAAATATTGGGGGTTCTTGGGGTCGATCGTGCACTGCCCGGCGATGACGTGGAACCCATCGCCCAGGACCGCGTCGCCCAGCCGCACCTTGTGCGAACTCAGGTCGGAAGCGTGGTGCATCAGACGGTAGGGTGCCTGGATGCGGTCGAACCGCTCCACGTAGTCCAGGCCCTCGATGCGGCCCACCATCTCCTCGTCCCGTTCGTCACCCGAAATCGCGTAGATGGTGCGGGTGGTGCCGGAGATGACGGTGACGGTGCAGCCGTATTCGGCGAGAATGCCTTCCACCTCGGCGAGCTGGGCGGAAGTGAGGGATTTTTCTCTGGGAAGGATCATAAGGCGGCGAAAACTACCAATTGCTC
>Ga0209415_10013712_pt1 | contig 13337 bp, 9 predicted proteins | sample PeaSoiSIISIP2007_FD_187696 | JGI IMG/M metagenome (GOLD analysis project Ga0209415, IMG submission 187696) | Peat soil microbial communities from Weissenstadt, Germany - SII-SIP-2007 (SPAdes) (version 2) | ecosystem: Environmental > Terrestrial > Soil > Wetlands > Peat | place: Germany... | reverse complement strand
CGGGGGATCGGCGTCGTCCGGTAGTCGGTGAGGTTCATCGAGACCTGCGAAAGCCCGCGTTCCTTGAGCTCGAACCCGAGCGCCTTGACCTCGGGGAGTCCGCCGTCCCGGGCCCGCACGGTCTTCGCGATCTTCTTCGCGATCGAGACGTCCGGCGTCGCGAGGTTGACGTTGAACGCGATCAGGACCGGTCGCGCGCCGATGGCCACGGCGCCGGCCGTCGAGTGGAGGCGGGCCTCCCCAAAGTCCGGGCGGCGGCCGGGGTCGGTCGCGATGGTGTCGCGGATCCCCTCGAATTGACCTTTCCGCACGTAGGCGAGGTCGGATCGCTCCGGCACGCGGGCGCTGGCGGCGTAGAGATACACCGGGATTCCGAGCTCGCGCGCGACCCGCTCGCCGAGCCGTTCCGAAAGTCGGACGGCTTCGGCCATCGTGGCCGTGCCGAGCGGCACGAACGGCACCACGTCGGTCGCCCCCATTCGCGGGTGCTCGCCGACGTGGGTTCGGAGGTCGATCAGCCGAACGGCGACCTCCATCATCCGGAACAGCGCTTCCAGCAGGGGATCGCCCTCCCCCACGAGCGAGATCACCGACCGGTTGTGGTCCCCGTTCCGCTCGACGTCAAGCACCGTCACGCCGGGCACCGCGCGCGCGGCCGCGGCGATCGCGTCGACCTTCGCCGGGTCCCGGCCCTCTGAGAAGTTCGGGACCGACTCGAACCGGCTCACGATTCCTCCCCTCCGAACGAGTCGAGCATCGTCTGCCGGCCGACCTCGGTCGGGACCGGGGCGGTGGCGGGCGCCCGGCGCCGGATGCGCGCGAGCGCCGCGTCGACTCGTTCCGCCGAAAAGGCGTGTCGGTCGACGAGGATCCGGAGGACCGCCTCGCGGTCGAGGGGCCGGAGGGTGACGTCGCTCACGGGAACCGTCTCGGGGTGGCGGAACAGTTCGGCGACCGGGGCGACCTCGGCCGGGTCGAGGCCGGCCTTCCGGAGGGTTCCCTCCCATCCGAGGTGCTCCTGGACGAGCTTGAGGGACTTCTTCGGGCCGTACCCCCGGACCCCGTCGGAGAAGTCGGTGCCGACGAGGAGGCCGATGAGGAGCAGCTCGTCGTCGTCGATCCCGAGCTGGCCGAGGAGCTTGGCCCGGTCGATGATCTGGGCCGCGGGCGCCCGACCCTTCGGCTGGCGGGCCGCGAGGCCCCGGACCAGCCGAGGCGCGTGGAACAGCAGGCTATCGTAATCCTCCGACGCCGAGGCCCAGACGACGCCCTTCGCGGCCATGTCGGCGGCCTGGGCCTCGCCTTCGGACGGCGCCTGGATCGCCGGTACGCCGAGCGCCGTCAGGAGCTCCTTCGTCTCCTCCGCCATCGAACGCGTGAACCGGCTGGTCTGGGCAGCCTTCCGGCGCGCGGTCTCGAGGTCCCCCGCGGCGAGCGCCTCCTTCCATTCCGTCTCGGCGCGCTCCTTGACGAGGAACCGGTCACGGAGCGTCCCGGCCTTCAGGTCCGGCGGCTTGCCGTCGAACACCCACGCCGGGAGCACGCCCTGGCCGAGCAGCGACGTCGTCCGGTACAGGACCCCCATCAGGTGGCTCGTGGTCCGCCCGTCGGGGTCGCTGAACGGCTGGCCGTCGCGCTGTCGGATGGTCGCGAGGAACTGGTAGACCGCGTTGTAGGCGTCGACCGCGATGGACCGTCCGGCGAGCGCCTCCCAGGGAAGCTCCTCCGGGGTCACGAGGTCGCGGAACGGCAGCCCCACGTGCTCCGTCGAGCGGGGGAGATACTTGTCGCTTGGGGAACCGGACCGGGCCCGGACGAGACTACATGTACACTCGGGACGTGGTCGGCCGAGGACGAACCAATGTCGGTCCGGTGGCGGAGCACGAGTCCCGGGGCCACGGCCGATGCTCCCGGCGGGATCGTCCTGACCAGCTTCCCCTCCGCGGGGCTGGCCGCGACGATCGCCGGCCACTACATCATCCGTACCCTCGGCCTCCCGAGGACCGCGGTGTTCGAGGGGCTCGACGCCCCGCCGATCGCGGTCGTGCAGGGCGGCGAGGTGAACCCGCCGGTCCGGGTCTACGGCCGCCCCGGACTCTCGGTCGTCCTCTCGGAGCTTCCGCTTCCCCCCGACCTGGCCGCCGGCGTCGCAGAGGCGATCCTCGACGGCGCGGAGGCTCACCAGGCCCGCCTGATCGTCTCGCTCGAAGGGGTCATGCCCCACCCGACCGAGCCTCCCACCCCGGAGAGCGCGCCCGCCGACCCTCCGTCCGAGGGTATGGTCTGGGTCGCCTGGTCCCAGCCGGATCCGGCTCTCGCCGCTCAGTTCGAGCGCGCGGGCACCCGCCGGCTCGAAGACGGCGTCATCGGCGGATTGTCGGGGGCGCTTCTCGTCGGCGCGATCACGCGCCGCATCCCGGTCGCCGTGCTCCTCGTCAGCGCGGAAGCTGCCGCGGAGGGGCTCCCGGACCATCGCGCCGGGGCGGTCCTGATCGAGCGGCTCGACCGGATCCTGCCCGACCTGAAGATCGACACGGCGCCGCTCCGGACCCAGGCGGAGGCGATCGAGAAGGTGCTGCGCGCCGCCATGCGGTCCCGGCCGAAGCCGACCGTCGCCGACTCGGCGAGCGACGTGGCGAACTCGTCGATCTACGGGTAGCCGGAGCCGTCGAGCCTCCCCGAAGCCGATCGGGGAACGCGACGGAGACCAATCGATTCTGAGGGTCCAAGCTCGACGCCTTCCCGGAGGGCCGGGAACCTGGAGCCGTCCGCGCGCGCGATCCGAGGAGGAAGGGGTTGGGTGGGGCGCGAGGTCGCGCCCGCCTACCAGAGGCTCGTCGCCGGGTTCTCCGTGCCGGTGGCGGCCGACGCGGTGTATCGGAAGCCCCCGAACGCGTACAGGTTCACGTAGTAGGCCGACTCCGCGGTGTCGTACCCGGAGGACCACGCGTGCTTGATCGAGACCCAGCCGGCGTGGTAGTAGTAGCTCTCCAGCGTGGCGGCGATCGAGCCGATCGTCACCGACGCCCCGCCGGCGGGGCCGCAGATATCCCACTCCCCGTCGAACGGAATCCCGTACGGCGTGTTCGAGTTCTTCACCTGGAACATCGGGGTTCCTCCCCCGGCGGACCCGGACGTGAAGTTGACCGTGTCGTAGGTGAACCCGTAGTGGTAGGCATTCCCTTTCACGACGGCGCCGTAGAAGTTCACCTGGGACTTCGAGGGTGTGCCCCCGTTGGTCCCGACCGACATGAACGTCCAGACAGTGAACGGCAGCCTCAGGTCGTACACCGTCGCCCCGACGCAGTAGTAGAACGTGGGAGCTCCGCCGTGGGAGCTGCAACGGAGGTGGCCGTTCCCGGTCAGGTCACCGGCGTTCATACAGCCCTTGCCGGTCAGGGTCGTGCACCCGGGCGCAGAGAAGTTCCAGATGTTGTCGAGCCACGTGACGCTGTAGGTCCCCGAGACACACGGGCTGGAGCACGAGGAATCATACGCGACCTGCGCCACGTCCTGCGTCCAATAGTCGTGGGCGACGTTGTGGACCTTGACGCCTTCGGTGACCCAGTTCGACTGGAACCCCATGCACCAGGCGGCGTTCCCGTCGAGGCAGCTCGCGCCGTTGGACTGGTTGACGTGCAGCGTCGAGATGTCGACGAACGACTCCACCTCGTTGGTCCGGTACGTGTAGCTGCCGAGGCTCGGAGTGACGCCGTAGTCGGTGATGCCCATCGGGCATGGCTGGGACGAGCATCCCGGCGACGCGGCGGTCGAGGTCGCCATCGAGCGGCTCGGCGCCCGGGGCGAATACTCCGCGGCGTGAATGTCTCGAACCGCGGTGGTCGCGACGTGGGTGGTGCTCGACGCCCCGTGGGGCAGCGCCGTCCCGGGAGCGCCGGTCCGTTCGGAGGCGATTCCCGAACCGGGACGGGGGACTGTGGCCGGCCCGGCCAGGGAGAATCCGCCCATCATAAGCATCACAACAACGACGGCCCAGACCCCCGCGACCGTCAGGGTTCGTCTCACATCTCGACTCGATCTCATCGATTTCTCCGTGCCGACGACCCGAGGTCGTCTCGGCCCCCGACCGAGTTCTGGGTATAAGGCCCGACGGACCGCCCGCGCATACGGCTCGGAGAAATGCGAGCTTTGTGAAGTTGGACCGGTCCTCAGCCGGACGCCGGCCCGCCGAAGCTGTCGGTGTACGTCAGCAGGTAGACCGCCCCGCCCACCATGATCAGCACGAGCGCCAGGATGGCGATCGGGTTCGACGCGAACTTCCAGATGGTGACCCCGATGAGGATCGCGGGGAGGGCGAACGTGAGCAGCAGGGTGATGATCCGGCCGTCCATCGACGGCGTTCCGAAGGAGAGCCCGACTTAACGGTTCCGGGACCCCGAGCGTTGGGACGGGCCCCTCGAGCCCCCCGAGGAGTTCAAGGCAGGAGACCATTGGGGGGAGCATGGCCGAGCAGACTCCGCGCGCGTTCGCCCGCTGGCGACGGGGACCGGACCCGGGTCCCGGCAATGCTCAGATCCCCGAGGACGGCGTCTGCCTGTCGGCGTTCCTCTTGGTGACCGACCCCAACGACGCGCACCGTGTGCTCGTCGGTCATGTCGACCCGGCGGCCGATTGGAGCCGCTTCGGCGCCCTCGGGGGCGACCGGCTCGTTCGGACCGCGAAACGGTGGATGCTGCCCGCGTCCCACCTGCTCGAGTACGAGGGTCCCTCGGAGGCCGCCCGGCGGATCGCTACGGAGCAGCTGGAACGCCCGGACCTGCCGCTTCCCGAGCCGCGCGTCGTCTCGGACGCCTACGCCCGCCCGGACGCACCCGGGCGCCACTGGGACTTCCACTTCCTGTACCGAACGACGTGGCCGGCCGGCGCGCCCCTCCGGGCCCGACCGTGGACGGGTCTCGAGTTCGTCGACCCACGCGCGGTACCGGCGTCCGAGTTCGCTCGGAGCCACGACGACATCCTGCGGTTCGCCGGACTCCTACCGTCGGCCTGAGGCGTCGGCGGCGGCCGTTCGGGCCGCCGAGGGTCCCGTTCAGGCTTCCGGGCCGCGGGGCGACGCGATGACCTCGAACGTGAGCTCGACGTCCGCGCCGCCGGTCCCGCCCGGGGCCGACATCTGGGGGTACAACGGCGAGAGCGGCTCCGGCGGGAGGGAACCCATCGTGCTCGACGAGGACGGGGGAAGTCTCGAGTAGGCGTCCTCGTACGGGAGTTGGGCGAGCCGCTGGGCGTCGAGCAGCGCCTCGACCGGACCCAGCATGGAGGACTCGATGTGGCCGGCGACGCGCTCCGCCCACTTGGCGGGCACGCGATGCAGCGGGAGGCGCGGGTCGCGGCGGACCAGCTCCTCGTTGTCGAGGACCGTGAGCGTCGCCTGGTGGCGCTGGTGCTTCTCGACGAACGCGTCGAGGAAGTGGAGCCCGCCGATCGCGCGGTCGGCGACGGCGCGCCGCTCCGCCTCGACGGCGAACGGTTTGACGACGAAGACGCTGAGCACCTCGGCCGAGCGACTCGCGGATTCGAGGACCGCCGGGAGGATCCCCGTCCCCGAACCGCCACCCAGGGAGGCGACGACCGTGACGAACGTGGCGCCCTCGAAGATCCGGTCGAGCGCCGGCTCGGCGGCGCGGGCGAGCTGCCCGGCGGCCGCGGCGGTCGCCGGGACGCCCAGCGAGTTCCCGTCGTCCGAGCCGAGGCAGATCCGGCGGTCGAACTCCTCGGCTTCGGCGACCCGCGGGTCGCAGTTGATCGCTACGGTTTCCAAATGGCGGAGATGGCGGCGGGCGATCTCCCGCCCGATCCGGACCCCGCCCCCGCCGACCGCGGCCAGCAGGAACCGGACGTCGTGACCGAGGCGCACGTGGGGCTCCCAGAGCCCTACGTCGACCTCGTCCGCCCGGGGCATCGTTCCGTCTCGGTCGTTCCCTCTCCGCTCGTTGGCCTCGCGCACCGCAACCACCCCCGCCGTGAAACGTCCGAATCCCCTCGGCCTAGCGGCCCAGGACCCCCTTGCGCTCGAGCTCCTCTGACGTGTCGCGGAGCTCGCGCAGCCGGTCCCGGTTCGCGTTGGCGTTCCGGACCGCCGTTCGAGATCGCTCGACGAGTTCGGCGACCTTCGCCTCGAACTCGCCGCGACGGAGCAGCTCCGCGAGGACGTCCGCGAGATCGCGGCCGTTCCCGTTCAGCTGTCCGTACGCGCGCAGCGTCTCCACTTCGTCCGGCCGGAGCCGGACCGGCACCTCGACCAGGTCCCGGACCGGGCGTTGGGGAGCGCTCTCGACGGCCGTGAGGGCCCGCGCCCGAAGGAACTCGCGCAACGCGGCTCGCATCAGTTGCGACCGGCTGTCGAACTCCCCGCTGGCGACGAACGAGTCGACCAGCTGGAGCTCGCGGCGGTGGCAACGGAGCGCGATGCGCTCGTCTTCGGGACCGAGGCGCTGCCCGGCCGGAGCCTCCGGCTCCTCCGAACGGCGCTGCGGGGGTTTGTCGAACACGGCTGGGGCGACCTATGCAAAATCATCATACTTATACTATGGGCCAAGATTGCGACGAGAAATCGCGGACGCGGTCCGGCGCGGGCCGGCCGACGTCGTCGAACAAATTTTTGGAGCCGCGCGGAGCGCTGCTCGCGCTCTCAGGGTCCGTATAACCGCGGTCCGGGATGCCCCGAATTCGGGTCCGGGGCGGGATCGGCCGCACACGCACGGATGCGTACTCGAACTCTCCCCGGCGGCGTCTCCGACGAGCCTCGGCAAGAACGTTCAAATACGGGACTCCGCCAAGTACTCCGCGGGGCGCCCGCCCCGAGAGGTTTGTGACCGCAGCCGAGACATCCGGCCGCCGCATCCGAACGACCCGCTTCCGACGCCCGTCCTTCCGACGGAGCCGGCACGGGGTTTCCGACGTCATCGCGACGATCCTCCTCCTCGCGCTGTGCGTCACGCTGTTCGCTTCCGTCTTCTTCTTCGTCAATACCTTCCCGCGCCCGCCGACGCAGCCGTCCAACCAGTTCTCGGCGACCCTGACGTACAAGGGCTCGGCGATCACGTCGGTCAACGTCCTCCACCTCGCCGGCCCGACGATCGCGGGCACGTCGCTCACGCAGACGTCCGTCTACTTGCTTTCCGCGGCGCAGCCGCACGTCTTCGCCGCGCCGTTCACCCTCGCCTCGGGCCTCAACGGCTCGACCGTGTGGTCGCTCGGCCAGACGTGGAGCGAGAACATCACGAGCTACGGTCTCACCGTCCCCGACAACATCACGATCTCGATCATCTCCAACTCCCAGCTCCTGTTCCGGATCACCCTGCCCGGCTCGAACCCGACGACGCCGCCGATCTTCTCGCAGGCCGGGACGAACCCGACCTCGCCCGGGGTCAGCCAGACGTTCACGGTGTTCGTCGCGATCACGGACAGCCTCCTCAACACGAATTCCGTATTCGTCAACGTCTCGCAAGTGCCCGGCACGAGCGGCTCGGGCCTGCACCAGATGTCCTACCTGGCGTCGTCCGGCCTGTGGATCTACTCCGTGGCCGGCGGCTCCTCCTCCGCGGGTACGTTCTACGTGTACGTGAACGCCACGGACACGAGCGCCGCCCACCTGCAGAACTCCATCGCGATCCCGGTCGTCGTGACGAACTCCGGCGGGGCCGGGTCGATCCTCACCGTGTCGGTGACGGCGAACAACACGGCGCCGGTCTCGGGTCGCCCGGTCCAGCTGGAGGCGACGGCCACCAACACCGGCGGCTCCGCCGCGACGGTCGTCGTCCAGTTCTTTGTCGGCGGCAACCCGCTGGGCTCCCCCTCCTCCCAGGGCCTCGGCGCGGGCGGCTCGGGCGTCTATACGCAGGCATGGACGCCGGCGTCGGTGGGCACGACTCCCATCCAGGCGCTCGCGACGATGACCGGCGCCTCGGCGGAGTCCGGGTTCTCGATCACGGTCTACCCGCGCATCCTCCTGATTGCCCACGCGTACCCGGCGGCCTCCTACCCCGTGGCCAACACGAGCGCGGACCTCGCCCAAGCTCTGACCTCCGACGGGTTCCCCTTCACGGAGATGTCGGTCGCCTGCGGCAGCACGCTGCCCACCGCCGCGACGATGGGGGCGTACGGCGTCGTCATCATCGACTTCGGGAGCGCGACGGGACTCGCGTGCGCGAATGTCCCGCCCGGCGCCTCGGAACAGGCGAAGATCACGGGAGCCGCGACGACGACGAACTTCTGGCTCGTCGGCTCGAACGCGTTCACGGCGACGGCCTGCACGAGCTATTCCGCGGCGTTCCAGACCCAGTTCGGACTCGCAACCTCGGGAACGTGCACCGCGTCGCACTCGGCCACGACGACTCTGACGTACACCGCGTCGGCCACCTCCCCGGCCATCCGGTCGAACGGGATGCCGAGCCCGCTGTCGCTCAACCAGACGTTCCAGGGGTCGGCGACCTTCCAGCCGTACTACTCCCTCACAACGCAGGCGTCCGGTAAGGTCTGGCTCGCGGATTCCGGGGCGACCAAGATTGGAGTCTACACGAACACCACGACGGACCACCAGCAGGTCATCCTCGCGACCGACCCCGCGCTGTTCAGCTCGAAGACGCCCGACGGCAACACCTACGGGACCGCGACAGGGGCGGACAGCTCGGTCGTCTACAATGTCGGGAACTTCCTGTGCGGCCTCTCGACGCCCGCGAACCCTGGCCGGGGGCTCCCGGACTTCGGCCTCTCCGGCACGGTGCTGAAGGGGCTCAAGCACGGGCTCCAGACCCAGCTGTACGTCGCCGTGCGGTCGAACGGCCCGGCGTCGGGCGCGGTGTATGCGACGCTCTACGTGAACGGCAGCCCGGCGTACTTCCAGGGCTCGCTCGTCACAGGCCTCGCGTTCGTCCCGAACTTCGGCAACTGGACCTGGATCGCCATGAACTGGTCGGCGCCCGGAGCGGGCACTTACACGCTCTCGATCGTCCTCACGACCGAGAACACGGACATGTTCGCGCAGAACAACGTCCAACCGCTGAATTACTACAACCGGCCGACGACGTTCACCTAGCGGCCGCCGCCCCGGCGTCCTTACAAGAGGGCCGGCGTTCGCCCGGGCCGTGCGGCGGCCCGCCCTCGACACCGTCGTCGTCCTCGCCCTGACCCTCCTCCCGCTGCTCGGCGTCGGGACCGCGCTGTTGGAGGCCTCCGCTCCGATAGCGGGGCCTCCCTCGAGGTCGGCCGGAGCGCAGGTCGCCGAGGCCGGTCCCGCGGCTCTCGGTTCGCTCGGAGGGAATTGGTCGACCTACCTCCAAAGCCCGGGACGAACCGGCGCCAACCTCCTCGAACGAACCCTGAGCCCGTCAAACGCCTCGCAGCTGGCGATTCGGTGGACGGTCAAGACGAGCGGCTCGGATTTCTCGTCGCCGACCGTGGTCAACGGGACCGTCTACGCGGGCTCGTGGAACGGGTACGAGTACGCCCTGAACGCCTCGAACGGCTCCGTCGTCTGGAAGACGTTCCTCGGGACCGACCCGAACTGCTCCTGGGGAAGCCCGATGGGGGTCGCGGGCGCGGCGACGGTGTGGAACGGGACCGTTTACGTCGGGGGCGGCAACGACTATTGGTACGCCCTCAGCGCCGCGAACGGCTCCGTCGAGTGGAAGATCAAGGTCATCGACGACAGCCCGTCGGGCGGCGCGTACAACTGGGCGAGCCCGCTCCTCGCGGACGGTGCGGAGTACATCGGGATCGCGAGCTGCATCGACAGTCCCCTCGTCCAAGGCAAGATCCTGATGGTGAACCTGTCCGGGAACCACTCGATCCTCCACACGTTCGACACTGTCCCGAACGGCCAGATCGGAGCGACGATCTGGACGACCTCCGCCTACGACGCGGGGTCGAACACCGTCTGGGTGGCGACGGGGAACGACGACGGATCTACCTCACAGAAGCTCGCCCAGTCGATCCTCGCCCTGAACGCGAGCACGCTGACGCTGCTCGGGTCCTGGGAGGTGCCCGGCGTCAACGGCTCGGACTCCGACTTCGGCGGCGGACCGATCCTGTTCCACGATGCGTCCGGGCGCCTCCTCGTCGGCGCGGAGAACAAGAACGGGGTGTTCTACGCCCTGAACCGCTCGAACGTCACGACGAACGGTAGCTGGAAGCCGGTCTGGGAGGATGCCTCGGCGAGCGGGTTCTCCCCCGCCGCCTTCGACGGCACAACGCTCTATCTCGGGTGCGGGTCCGCGGTGATCAACGGCACCTCCTTTAGCGGTTCCGTCCAGGCGCTCAATCCGTCGAACGGGTCCGTGCTCTGGACCCAGGGGACCGACGGGATGGTCTACGGGGGCCTGGCGTACGCGAACGGGCTCGTGTTCGAGGGGTCGGGAACCACAGAGGAGGTCCTCGACGCCTCGACGGGGGCGATTCTGTCGACCCTCAGCGTGCCGAGCGGCCAGTACATCGACGGCGCGCCGAGCGTCGCGGACGGCCAGGTGTTCTTCGAATCCGGCGACGACTCCACGAACGGGGCCTTCCTGGCGGCGGGGATTCCGTTCCACGCCGGGCTTACGTCCGGACCGACGAACGGCAGCGCGCCGTGGCCGGTGCAGTTCCACGGGATGCCGACCGGCGGCGCTCCGCCGTACAACTTCACGTGGACCTTCGGGGACGGGACGACGTCGTACGCGTCGTCGCCGCTTCACTCGTTCGCGGCAGGGATCTTCAACACGAGCGTCGCGATCCGGGACTCGGCGAACCACTCGGGGAGCGCGAACGTCACGGTCGCCGTGACGAACCCGCTCACGGCGGGGATTTCGTCTAGCCCACGAGCCGGTCCCGCTCCTTGGAACGTTTCGTTCGTCGGGAGCGCCGCGTACGGGAGCGGTCCGCCGTACACCTACTCGTGGTCGTTCGGCGACGGCTCGCCGAACGCGACGGGCGTCTCGGTCCGTCACGAGTTCGCGACCCCTGGGTCGTTCCCGGTCAAGCTCACGGTCTCGGACTCGATCGGTCGCACGGCGAACTCGACCGTGGTGGTGACGGTGTCCGGAGCGTTCGCCGCCGCGCTCGTCTCGAACGTCTCCTCCGGGACCGCGCCCCTCACGGTCGGATTCGTGGCGACCGGGACGAACGGCACGGCGCCGTACACGTTCGATTGGTCGTTCGGCGACAGCACCCCGAACGCCTCGGGGGCGAGCGTCAGCCATACCTACGTCCGCGCGGGGGCGTACACCGCGACCCTCACGGCGACCGACTCGGCGGGAGTCCAACGCGTCCGGACGAGCTCGATCACCGTAGCGGCCGCTCCCGTGCCGCTCGCGACCGCCCTCTCGCTTTCGAACCGGACCGCGGGCTGCCCCTCCCCCTCCTGGGTGACCGAGGGAGTCGCCCAGGCGTCGGGCGGGACGCCGCCGTACGTGGACTCCTGGTCGTTCGGGGACGGTTCCGGTACGGTGGTGGGCGCCTTCGTCAACCACACGTTCGCGCGTTCGGGCACCTACACGGTCACCCTGACGACGACCGATGGGAACCTCACGACGGCGAGCGCGAGCGAGCGGATCAGCGTGACCGTCGCGACGTGCGGCCCCGCGTCTCACCCGGGGGTATCCGTTCCGCCGTCCGAGGTGTTCCCGATCTGGCTCGGGGTGGCGCTCGCCGCGGCGGTGGTCGTCCTGATCCTCTCGTTCGTCCTCGTGGCGTGGCGGCGGCGGCGCCGCTCCTAGGCCGCTCCGCCTAGCGCTGGTCCATCCGCCGCACCACGATCGCCGCGACGGCGATCATCGCCGCGCCACCCAGGATGGCGAGCGCCACGACGTCGGCGTCGTCGAGCATCCCGGCCGACCCGCTCGAGGACGGCGCGGGGGTCGCGTTGTGGCCTTCGGACGTCGCCGCGGGGGTGACGAGCACCGAGAACGACGAGGAGACCGAGATCCCCCGGTGGTCGGTGACGGTGAACGTCGCGTTGTAGGTCCCGGCCTGGACGTAGGAGTGCGAGACGTTCGCGGTGACCGCCGCCGTGCCGTCGCCGAACGCCCAGGTGACCGTGTAGGGGGCCATTCCGCCGGAGACCGAGGCGCTGAACTCCGAGCTCGTCCCGGCGACGGTGCGCGGGGGCGCGGAGCCGGTCGCGCTGAGCGCCGGACCCACCGTGACGGTGACGTTGTTCGAGCTCGTGTGGCCCTTCGCGTCGGTGACCGTCAGCATCGTGGTGAGCGTCCCCGCCGTGGAGAAGACGTGGTCGACGGACGCGCCGGTCCCGTACGTCCCGTCGCCGAACGACCAGTTCACGGCATACGGTCCCACGCCGCCCGCCATCGTCGAGGCGAACCAGACCGGGAGGGGCGCCGGGCCGCTCAGCGTCGAGGAGAGGATCTCGCTCGACAGCGGCTGGACGGTCGGGGCGCCCACGGTCACGTGGAACGTCGTCGACCAGGTCGTGCCGGAGGCGTCGTGGACCGTCACCGTCGCGACGTACGCGGCCGGGGCGTCGTAGGTGAACGTCGCGTTGAACGCGGCGCTCGAGTTCGTCCCGGCGCCGGCGGACCACTGGACCGTGTAGGGGGCGGTGCCGCCCGCGGGCACGACGGAGCCGGAGACGGTGAGGGGCGCCGGACCGGAGGTCGGCGCCAGGAAGGCGTCGGCGGACAGAGGAGCCGCCACCCGCACGACGAACGTCGCGGTCGCCTGGCTGCCATTCCCGCTCGTCGCCGTGACGCTGGCGTAGTACTCCCCGGGGGCGATGTACGTGTGCGAGGTCTGGGCGCCGCTCGAGCCGTTGCCGTCTCCGAACAGCCAGGCGTAAGCGACCCCGCCCGTCGCGTTGGTCGTGTTGGCGGCGAACGAGACGGAGAGGGGACCCGGGCCCGTCGGGTTGGCCGCGCTGGCCGTCAGGATCATCCCCGCAAACGCCCAGGTGTCCGTGAAGTCCGTCGAACCGACCCCACCGTAGAGGATGACCGTGCCATCGGACGGGTCGTACGCCATCTCGCCAAAGTACCGCGCGGGAGGCGCGGTGAACGGGAAGACCGGGACCCAGCCCGAGGCCTCGAACAGCCAGGTGTCGCCGAGGTTCCCGGCGGCCCCGCTGCCGCCGAAGAGCACCATCGCGGAGATCGCGGCGTCGTAGGCGATGCTCGCCTCGGTCCGGCCGCTCGGGTGGAGCGTGCCGTTGAACTTCGTCCAGGCCCCCGCCTGGAACTCCCAAGTATCGCTGTAGGTCGTGCTGCCGTAGTCGTCGCCGCCGAACAGGATCGTTGCGTTCAGGGCGGCGTCGTACCGGAGCGCGGTGTTCTCGCGGACGGACGGGTGGTTGGTGGGGCTGAGCTGGGTCCAGTTCCCGCTGATGT
>Ga0209415_10013711_pt1 | contig 13339 bp, 16 predicted proteins | sample PeaSoiSIISIP2007_FD_187696 | JGI IMG/M metagenome (GOLD analysis project Ga0209415, IMG submission 187696) | Peat soil microbial communities from Weissenstadt, Germany - SII-SIP-2007 (SPAdes) (version 2) | ecosystem: Environmental > Terrestrial > Soil > Wetlands > Peat | place: Germany... | reverse complement strand
ATAGAGGTTGGTGAAGACCCGGTCGCGATCAGCCAGCATTCGTCTCTCCGCCTTCGCCAGGCTGTAGCGCCGCCTGCATCGCGGGCGGCTCCGGCGGCTCGGTCAAGGTGGTCTTGCCGTTGGCCGGCGCCGAGCTGCGCCGCCCGTTCAAGGAGCCGGGCGGCGGCGGCTTGCCCTGGCGCAGCGCATCGATGAGCGCCTCGGTCGCAGCGCCGTCGAGATCCTCGTAGAAATCGTCGTTGACCTGGAGGATCGGGGCATTGACGCAGGCCCCGGGGCATTCGACCTCGACCAGCGTGAAGAGCCCGTCATCGCTCGTGCCACCGATCCCGATGCCGAGCTTTTTTTTGCAGGCGGCGACCACCGCATCCGAGCCGCGCAGCCAGCACGGCGTCGTCGTACAGGCCTGCAGCAGGTAGCGCCCGACCGGGCGCAAATTCAGCATCGTATAAAAGGTGGCGACCTCGTAGACCCGGATCCGCGGCATCTCCAAGAGCTCGGCGACATGATGCATCGCCGCCAAGGGCAGCCAGCCGCCCGATTGGCGCTGCGCCAGGTCGAGCAACGGGAGGACCGCGCTGGCCTGCCGGCCGGGCGGGTATTTGGCGATATGCGCCTTCGCCCGTTCTAGGTTCTCGGGGGTAAATTCGAAACTTTCCGGCTGGACGACCGGCACCCCTTCGCCGTGCGCATTCATCGGTCGATCTCGCCGAAAACGATATCCATCGAGCCGATGATCGCAACGAGGTCGGCCAGCATGTGGCCCTTCGACATGAACTCGGTCGCCTGCAGAAAAGCAAAGCCCGGCGCCCGGATCTTGCAGCGATAGGGCCGGTTGGTGCCGTCGGAGACGAGATAGACCGCGAACTCGCCCTTGGGCGCCTCGACCGCGGTATAGGTCTCGCCGGCCGGCACGTGATAGCCCTCGGTATAAAGCTTGAAATGATGGATGAGGGCTTCCATCGACTGCTTCATCTCGGCGCGCGGCGGCGGCGCGACCTTGCGGTCGTTGACCTTGACCGGCCCTTCGGGCATCTGCGCCACGACCTGCCGGATGATGCGCAAGGATTGCCGCAACTCCTCGAGGCGCACGAGATAGCGGTCCCAGCAATCGCCGTTCTTGCCGACCGGCACGTCGAACTCGACCTGGTCATAGGCGTCGTAGGGCTGGGTGCGGCGCAGATCCCAGGCGACGCCGGAGCCGCGCAGCATCGGGCCCGAAAACCCCCAATCGACCGCATCCTTGGCGCTGACGACACCGATATCGACGGTGCGCTGCTTGAAGATGCGGTTGTTGGTGAGGAGCCGCTCGATATCGTCGATCGTCTGCGGAAAGGTGTCGCAAAACCCGAGGATGTCGTCGGTCAATCCGGCCGGCAGGTCCATGTGCACCCCGCCCGGCCGGAAGTAATTGGCGTGGAGCCGCGCGCCCGAGACGCGCTCGTAGAATTCCATCAGCCGCTCGCGCTCCTCGAACCCCCAAAGGAACGGGGTGATCGCGCCGACATCGAGCCCGAAGGCGCAGATGTTGAGGAGGTGGTTGAGGATGCGGGTGATCTCGGCGAACAGGACGCGGATGTACTGCGCACGCGGCGGCGGGGTGATCCCCATCAGCTTTTCGACAGCCAGCGCGAAGGCGTGCTCCTGGCACATCGGCGAGACATAGTCGAGCCGGTCGAAATAGGGGATCGCCTGCAGATAGGTCTTGTATTCAATGAGCTTTTCGGTGCCGCGGTGGAGGAGGCCGATATGCGGGTCGGCGCGCTCGATGACCTCGCCGTCCATCTCGAGGACGAGGCGCATCACCCCGTGCGCGGCGGGATGCTGCGGCCCGAAATTCATCGTGAAGTTGCGGATCGCCGGCGCCCCGGCGAGTTCGGCGCCAGGCTCGCCCGCTGGCGGCAGCGTGGCGCGGTCGCTCACGATGCGCCCCCCGGCGGCGCGTCGTCGGGTGCGCTCGCTTTCTCGTCACCCGGCAGGATCTTGTCCATCCCCTCCCAGGGCGACAGGAAATCGAAGCTGCGGAACTCCTGGGTCAGGCGCACCTTCTCGTAGACGACGCGCTTCTGGTCCTCGTCGTAGCGCAATTCGACATAGCCCGTCAGCGGGAAATCCTTGCGCAGCGGGTGCCCGTCAAAGCCGTAATCGGTGAGGATGCGGCGCAGGTCCGGGTTGTCGCTGAAATAGATGCCGAAGAGATCCCAGGCCTCGCGCTCCCACCACCCGGCGCAGCTGTAAAGGCCGACCGCGGAGGGCACCGGCTGGTCCTCGTCGGCCGCGATCTTGACCCGAATGCGCTGGTTGAGCGTCATGCTGAGGAGGTTGTAGACCACATCGAAGCGCCGCGCCCGGTCGGGGTGATCGACGCCGCAAATGTCGCACAGCATCGTGAAGCGGCATTTTGGGTCGTCACGAAGGAAAGCGAGGACGTCGATCACCGCATCCGGCGCGACCTGGCATGACAATTCGCCATGGCGGATTTCCGTCGCAATCACCGCGTCCGGCAATGCCGCCGCGAGATATTCCGCCAGGTTCTTGAGCTTGTCGTCCATGCCGGTTTCGCCGGGGATCAGCGGGCAAAGCTGCGGGTGCGCTTGATCTTCTTCTGCAACAAGAGGATGCCGTAGAGCAGCGCTTCCGCCGTCGGCGGGCAGCCGGGGACATAGATGTCGACGGGCACGATCCGGTCGCAGCCGCGCACCACCGAATAGGAATAATGGTAATAGCCACCGCCATTGGCGCACGATCCCATCGAGATCACCCATCGGGGTTCCGCCATCTGGTCGTAAACCTTGCGCAGGGCCGGGGCCATCTTGTTGCACAGCGTGCCGGCGACGATCATCACATCGGACTGGCGCGGGCTCGGCCGGAACACGACGCCAAAGCGGTCGAGGTCATAGCGGCTGGCGCCGGTATGCATCATCTCGACCGCGCAGCACGCCAGCCCGAAGGTCATCGGCCATAGGGAGCCGCTGCGCGCCCAGCCTACCAGCGTATCGACGGTCGAGGTAATAAACCCGCGGTCCTCGATCTCCTCGGTCGCCGCGCGCAGCAACAAATCCTGTTCGGGACCCGGCGGAACCAGCCGGCCGGGCGTCTCGATCACTCCCATTCGAGCGCCCCTTTCTTCCACTCATAAATGAAACCGACCGTCAGCACGGCGAGAAAGACGATCATCGACCAGAAGCCGAACACCCCGATATCGCCCAACGACACCGCCCAGGGGAAGAGAAAGGCGACTTCGAGATCGAAGATGATGAAGAGGATCGCGACCAGGTAATAGCGCACGTCGAAGCGCACCCGCGCATCCTCGAACGGCTCGAAGCCGCACTCATAGGGCGACAGCTTCTCCGAATTGGGGTTCTGCCGGGCGAGGATGACCGAGGCGCCGACCATCGCCACCGCGATCCCCCCGGCGATCGCGAGAAACACCAGGATCGGGAAATACTGGCTGAGCAGGCTCTCCATACCAATCCCTAAGGCTAACGGACGAGTGCGGAGCCCGATCGCGACCGAGGACCCCGCCAGCCTCGCCCGCAGCTTCGATCGATGGCGGGCTCGACCGATGGCGGGAGCGACGGGGCTCGAACCCGCGACCTCCGGCGTGACAGGCCGGCGCTCTAACCAACTGAGCTACACCCCCGCGACCGCCGATCGCGGCGACACCTCCTACCTAGGCGCTCCGGGGGTGTCAAGCAACTCCCCCGGTGACCAGTGGGCGATGATCACAGTCATTGACTTCGAGCCAGTGAGGCGGGGAATGTGGTGCATTCGACAGAAGGAGAACTCGCCATGCGGCTCGACCGGCTTCCGCCCGCGCAGGCCGAGCGCTATGCCGCGCTCGAATGCCCGGCGTTCACAACGACGCCCTGGGTCTCCGGCCCGCCGTTGCCCAAGCGACGAGTGGCGATCGTCTCCTCGGCGGGCCTGGTTGTCCGCGGCGGACGCCTGTTCCGCGGCCGGGAAGCGGATTACCGGGTGATCCCGTCCGCGACCCGGCCCGATCAGCTGCTGTGCAGCCACATCTCGATCAATTTCGATCGCACCGGTTTCCAGGAGGATTGGAACGTCGTCTTCCCGCTCGACCGCTTGAACGAACTGGCGGCCGAGGGGAGGATCGGCTCGGTCGCCACCACCCATTATTCGTTCATGGGCGCCACCGATCCCGTGGAAATGGAAGCGGCGGCCCGCGAGGTCGCCGGCCGCCTGCGGGAGGACCAGGTCGACGCCGTCATCCTGCCGCCCGTTTGACCGCTCTGCACGCGCGCCGTGAGCGCGCTCGGGCACTACATCGAAGAGGAAGGCATCGCGACGGTGGCGATCGCGCTCATTCGCCCGCAAGCCGAGCGCACCCGACCGCCGCGCGCGCTGTGGGTGCCGTTCGAATTGGGCCGCCCGTTCGGGCCGCCGAATGACCCGGCGTTCCAGAAGCGGGTGATCCTTGCCGCGCTCAATCTGCTCGACGCCGCGGCCGGACCGGTGCTGCTCGCCGATTTCGCCGAGGACGACCCCCGCGAAGCTCCGGACGAGCGCTGGCGGCCGCCCTTGGCATGGCAGACGGGTGACGGCGCGCTCGCCGACGCGTTGGACGCCGAGATGCAGGCGCTGGCCGCTGCTTATGCCCGATCCTGCACCGAGCGTGGCCGCAGCACGGTCGGCCTCAGCGGCCTCGCGCCGGCCGCCTTCGGCGAATACATCGGCGCCTGGCTGCGCGCCCGCTCGAGCAAGGACGCGCCGCCGAGCCCGGTCCCTGAGCTGTCGCCGATCCTGGCGCTGCGCTTCGCGGTCGACGACCTCAAGGCCTACACCCTCGAAGCCGCGATCGCCGGCGGCTCAAGGCCGTCGAGCCGGCAGCTTGGCGACTGGCTGTGGACCCACACGGCGGCTGGCGCCGCGATCCGCGCGCTGCGGCAGTCGCTTCTCGATGATGCCGACGAGCGCGCCAAGCTGATCGCCGGCATGTTCCTCGTCCCCGCGCTGCGCGTTGGATGACTTAATCAGGGAGACCACGATGAGCCAGGCTCTCGACGGCATTCGCGTCATCGATTTCACCCACGACCAGGCCGGCCCGTCCTGCACCCAGATGCTGGCCTGGCTCGGCGCCGACGTCATCAAGATCGAGCGCCCGCCGCACGGCGACCGTGCGCGCAAGCTGGGGAACAGCGACAACCCCAACGTCGACAGCTTTTTCTTCTTGCTCCTCAACAGCAACAAGCGCAGCACCGTCATCGACCTGAAAACCGACGAGGGCAAGGAGATCGCCCGCCGCCTGATCAAGGAAGCCGATGTCGTCGCCGAGAACCTCGGCCCCGGGGTCATGCAGCGCCTGGGGCTCGGTTGGGAGGCGGTGCATGCATTGAACCCGCGCCTCGTCTACGCCTCGGTCAAGGGCTTCGGCTCCTACGGCCCCTATAGCCCCTTCAAATGCTTCGAGCCTGTGGCGCAGGCGACCTCTGGCGCGATGAGCGTGACGGGCGAAGCCGGCGGTCCGCCGATGCTCAACGGCGCCAATATCGGCGATAGCGGCACCGGGATGCATCTCGCGATGGCAATCCTCGCCGCCCTCGTCCAGCGCGGGCGCACTGGCGAGGGGCAGCTCGTCGAGGTGGCGATGCAGGAAGCAGTGTTGAACCTGACCCGCGTCAAGTTCACCCCGACCCTTGCCACCGGCGAGCCGCTCGCGCGCACCGGCAACCGCTCGGTGATCGGCTCTTATGCCGATCTGGTGCGGTGCAAGGGTGAGGGGGTCAATGAATACGTCTACATGATGCTGCCGCCCGACAACCCCCAGACCTTCAATGCGATGGTCGAGATCATCGGCCGGCCCGACCTCCTCTCCGACGACCGCTTCTGCACCCCGCCGGCGCGCGCCGCCAACGCGGCCGCGCTCACCGAAATCATCGAAGCCTGGGCGCGGCGCCACGACAAGCGCGAGGTGATGAAAGCCTTCGCCGGGCGCGGCATCCCGTGCGGCGCGGTCTTTGACACGGCCGAAGTCTTGGCCGACGCGCATCTGCGCGAGCGCGGCACGATCGTCGATCTCGACCATCCGACGCGCGGCCGGTTCTCGACGATCATCAGCCCGCTGCGCCTGTCAGCTTCGCCACTCGAGCCGCGCCGCGCGCCGCTCTACGGCGAACATACCGCCGACGTGTTGCGCGGCCTCGCCGGCTATACCGACGACGAGATCGCGGCGCTGCGCGACAAAGGGGTGATTACCCAGGCAAAATAGCTGGTCATAGCCGGGCTTGACCCCGCCATCCGAGGGATGATTTTTCAGAGGAGCAAAAGGATGCCCGAGATTTTCGAAGTCATGAGCACGATGCGGGCGATGCGCCGGCTGAAGCCGGACCCGGTGCCCGACGAATTGATCAACAAGATCCTGCAGGCCGGGCAATGGGCGCCGTCGGGCGGCAACACCCAGCGCTGGCGCTTCCTCGTGGTCAAGGACCCGGAAGTCAAGAAGAAGGTGCAGGTCTATTATAAGCGCCTGTTCGACGAGTCGGTCGGGCCGCGCTATGCCTCGAGCGCGCCGCCGCCGGGCTCCGACCCGGCGCGCTACAAACGCCAGCACGCCGCGGTCGAATACCTGACCGACCATTACCACGAGGCGCCGGTGTGGATCGTCGCCTGCCTCGAAGACGGCGAAAACCCCGGCCGCACCGCCGGCTCGTCGATCTATGGGGCGGTGCAGAACATGTGCCTGGCGTGCCGTGCGCTCGGCCTCGGCACGACGCTGACGACGCGCCACACCGGCTACGGCAAGGAGGTCGATGCGATTTTCGGCCTTCCAGCGGGCGCCCATTCCTACGCGATCCTGCCGATCGGCTGGCCGATGGGCAATTTCGGGCCATTGGGCCGCGGACCCTTGAAGGACGTCGTGTACGGCGACCAGTGGGGCAAGCCCTACGCCGGCCTATAACCAACGGAGAGGAAGAAAATCATGCCTCGTGTAGCTCCGGTTACCGGCAAGGCCGATGTCGCGGCCGAACATCACCACATCGTCGACGATGTCGTCAGCGTCTTCGGCCAGGTGCGCGGGCCCTTCAGCATGCTGCTGCACAGCCCGCCCTTGGCCGAGCGGATGCTGCAGTTCGTCAAGTTCAACCGCGGCGGCACAATCGTTGAGCCGCGCCTCTTGTCGCATGCGATCCTGGCTTCGGTGCGCGAGCGCGAGGCGGCCTACGTGTGGTCGGCGCAGGTCGGCGCCGCGCGCCGCGCCGGGGTGCCGGAGGCGACGATCGACATCCTGCGCGCCAAGGGCGACCCCGCTCCCCTGGGCGAGGACGAGCGCGACATCGTCACCTACACGCGCCAGCTGGTGCGCAACAACCGGGTCGACCAGGCGGTGTTCGACCGCTTGCAAAAGCGCCACGGCACGCAGTGGCTGGTCGAGCTGACCGCCTTCGCCGGCTATTTCGGCATGCTGTCTGGGATGGTCAACGCCTTCGAGGTGCCGGCCCCGCCCGATGGCGACAAACTGCCGGCGTGAGCCAACTCGCATGATCATCAGCGCGCGCGTGATTTCCAACCAACCCGAGGACCTCAAATGGCCAAGATTCCCAAAATCCTGCACTCGCACATCAACACTGCCTTTCCCGCCAATGTGTGCCTCCTCGGCTCGGTGTTGCCCAATGGCTTTGCGCAAGTCACCCCGCGCGGCGGCACGATGGTGTTCAACGACGAGCATATTGGCCTGTGGGAGCGGGGCAGCGGCAGCTCGGCCGACGCGATGAAGGACGGCAGCAAGCTGATGATCTATTTCAGAAAGCCGTCGCTGCGCGAAGAGGGCGTCTTGCCGCGCGGCGGGATCGCCCGCTTTTATGGCACCGCCAAGATCTACAAGTCCGGGCCGATCTACGAGGAGGTCTGGCAGCGGCTGGTCCAGCCCGAGAAAGAGCGCGATCCGGAGAAAAAGGGCTATGCGGTGCTGATCGCGGTCGAGCGCGCCGAGGATCTCGCCGGGCAGCCGTTGACCCTCGACTGAGCGAACAGACCGAAGCCGCCGTCGCGAGAACGCTGAAAGGGAGAGGCTGCGATGTACGATCTGGTGATCCGCGGGGCGAGCGTTATCGACGGGCTCGGCCATGACCCGGTAGAGGCCGATGTCGCGGTAGCGGGCGGACGGATCGCGGCGGTGGGCGCGGTGGGCAGCGATGCCGCCGAGGTCATCGACGCCGGCGGGCTCGCGCTGATGCCGGGCATCATCGATCTCCACACCCATTACGACGCCCAAGTGACCTGGGATCCGACGCTCTCGCCCTCGCCCTCGCTCGGCGTCACTTCGGTAGTGATGGGCAATTGCGGCTTCGGCATCGTGCCGAGCCCGCCCGAGCTGCGCGATCTGATCATGCGCAACCTCGCGGTCGTCGAGGGCATGGATCTGGACGCCCTGCGCGCCGGGATCGACTGGCAGTTCCGGTCCTTCGGCGAATACCTCGACCGGCTGCGGCGCTCGGGTCCCTACGCCAACCTCGCCGTCCTGGTTGGGCATTCGGCGGTGCGCACCGCGGTCATGGGGAACGACGCCTCGGTAAGGAAAGAGCCGACGACGGCCGAGCTCGGCGAGATGAAGCGGCTCGTCGGCGAGGCGATGGACCAGGGCGCGATCGGGCTTGGCGCCTCCTATTCATTGAACCATTCGGGGTGGGGTGGCGTGCCGATGCCCTCGACGATCAGCGATCTGTCGGAATTCGACGCGCTGGTCGGGGCGATGGGCGGGCCGGGGCGTGGCGTCGTCGAGATCTCCTCGGGACCGAGCTCGGTCGCGGCGATGGAGGCGATTGCCGCCCGCCACGGCAGGCGCATCTTCATGAGCACCGCGCTTGCGCTCTACAACGAATCCTATCCCCACCGCGCGATCGGCATGTTCGATGCCTGCGCCGCGGCCCAGTCGCGCGGCAACGAGCTCTACATCCAGATCACCTGCCAGCCGCTGTCGTTCGATTTCACCCTGGCCAGCGCCTACCCCTTCTACGCCCACCCCGCGTTCGACCCGATCAAGGCCTACGGGCGCGAGCAGCTGAAGGCGGTGTTCCGCGACCCGAGCTTCCGCGACCGTTTCCGCGCCGATCTGAAGACGCCGCTGCCCGGCACCGTGTTTCAGGGGAACTGGCAACGCGTCGTCGTCGCGGCGCCGGTAAAGCCCGGGAATAGCGGGCTCGCCGACCGTACGATCGCCGACATCGCCCGCGATCGCGGCCAGGATCCGCTCGATGTGATGCTCGACCTCGGGCTCGAAGAAAACCTCGACACCGGGTTTGTCGGGCGGTTCTTCAATGCCGTCGATGACGGGGTCGAGCCGCTCGTCAGGCACAACGCCGGGGTCATCGCGCTGTCCGACGCCGGTGCGCATCTGGTGTATCTGTGCGACGCCGGGTTTGGGCTCTATTTCCTCGGCCATTGGGTGCGCGACCGCGGCGCCTTCGATCTGCCGGAGGGCGTGCGCCGCCTGACCAGCCACCAGGCCGGGCTCTATGGCATCCCCGACCGCGGGCGGATCGCACCGGGCACCTTCGCCGACCTCCTCTTGTTTGATCCCGCGACGGTCGGCATCTCCAATTCGCGCCGGGTCAACGACCTGCCCGGTGGCGGCCAGCGGACAATCCGCGATCCGAAGGGCGTCCACGGCGTCTTTGTCAACGGGGTCAAGGTCTTCGACGCCGCGGGCTACGCCAGACTCAAGAGCGGGCCGGGCCGGGTGCTCGACCGCTTCCTGCCGGCGCGGCGCACGACCCTCGCGAGCGCGGCGCAATAGGCCGGATGCGGGCCGCCCGCGTCCTCCTCGCGTTTTGGGCGGCGGCGGGCGCGGCCTGCGGCGTCATCGGCGCTAGCGAGGCGCTGACCGACGCGCAACAGGTCATCGCCGACATCAAGATCGCTCCGGCCGATGTGAAGGGGGCGGAGCAGAGACCGGGCGAGCTGACGATCAGCGCCGCCGCCGATCATGCCGACCGCGCCTACCGTGTCGGCGAGCCGATCGCCCTCTCGGTGCAGGTCAACCAGGCAGCCTATGTCGCCGTGCTGCGGGTCATGCCCAACGGCGCCACGACGCTCCTCTTCCCCAACCGCCGGCAGCCGAGTGCAGAGGTGCCGGCCGATGTGCCGCTGCGCCTCCCCGAACCCGGGGGGCCGGCGATCACTGCCGCCGATAAGCCCGGGGCCGAGCTCTTCGAATTTATCGCCTCGACCCGTGGCAATTCGTGGCTCTTCCACCGCAAGCCCGAGCCCTCGGCCGACTTTGCCGAATTCGGCACGACGACGCGCGAAGTGGCCCGCGACATCTTCCGCTCGCTGCGCGGCGCGCCCGGCTCCAGCGCCGCCGCGCATCTGGTGCTCCGGGTGGCCGGCGATTAGCCCCCGCGGCGTCAGCCGACGGCAACGAAATCGTAGATCCCGACCCCCTGGATCACCAGGAACTTGCAGGCGCCGCCGGCTTCGCCATGCACGTGATGCGCGGTCTTGGGCGGCACCGCGCAGCGCTGGCCTGGTTCGAGCCGGTAGTTGTGCCGCGGCGCCCGGGTCTCGACGATCATCGGGCCTTCGAGGCAGACAAAGCTGTCGGTGATCGCGCTGTGATAATGCCACGGCACACTCTGGCCCTCGGCCAGCGTCAATACCTGCGCGCGCAGATCGGCGCCCTCGGCGACGATCTCGCGGCCAGCCAGTTCGTATGTGCCGCGCGAGCGGGTTTCCATCGGCCCCTCCGGTCTCTGACGGTCAGGCGAGATTAGAACGAAATTTCGCGCTGTCGAGTCGCCCCCTCGTTCGTCTGTGCTGCCGGGGCCGGTTGAACGGGAGGACGGGCGACCCTATCATCACAGTGTCTTCCGTCGAGGAGCCGCCGATGGCCGAGATCGCCGAACTGGACACCGCCCCCGCCACGATCGAGGCGAACCTCATCTACCTCGCCGGCGGGGCTGACAGGCTGGTGACCTACGTCGCCGCGCCGGGCGGGCGCGACGAGCGCAGCGGCGGCAGCGAAACGCACCCCGTCGTCATCCACAACGGCCGGCCGCTTGTCGACCGCTTCCAATTCGAGCGCGAGGGCTTTCGTTTTGTCGGTTCCCCGACGCGGGTCGCCGATTTCTTCGACGATGCGGAAGTGCGGCGCGTCTATTACCCCGAATGCGAGGCCCTCATAAAAAAGGTGAGCGGCGCCAAGCGCGTCGTCGTCTTCGACCACACGCTGCGAACGGGGAGCGACGAGCAGCGCGAGAGGATGAAAATCCGCGACGTCGTCAGCCGTGTCCACAACGACTACACCGAATGGTCGGGGCCGCAGCGGGTGCGCGACATCATGGGCGATGAGGCCGAGGAATTGTTGCGCGGCCGCTTTGCGATCATCCAGGTGTGGCGCCCGATCAACAACCCCGTCGAAAGCCACCCGCTGGCGATCTGCGATGCGCAAACCGTCCGGCCCGAAACCCTCGTCGTCAACGAGCGCCGCTACCAGGGCCGCACCGGCCAGACCTACGGCATCACCTACGACCCCGGCCAGCGCTGGTACTGGTTTCCCCACATGCGGCCGGACGAAGCCCTGGTCTTCAAGGTCTACGAATCGGTGAATGACGGCCGCGCCCGCTGGACCGCCCACACCGCCTTCGAAGACCCGACCTCGCCCCCCAACGCAAGGCCCCGCGAAAGCATCGAAATCCGCACGCTGGCGTTTTCTAGAAAGCGGCAGCGAGGAGCGGCAGTCGAGCGAGTTTACCGTGAAAACGTCGGCAGCACAACCATGACTGGCTCGCGCCAGAATGTTGCTGCGATAGCGGAATCACGGGCAAAAGCATCGTTGTACTCGCTGAACACCTGGTGAATGGCAGCTTCATCCCCTTCGGACACGACTACCCCCCTGACAGGCCCGCGAATAGCGGCCCCCGGCTTTCGGCGAATTCCTCGACGGCGGCGATGAGCTTGTCGGCGTCGGCGGCGTCGAGGGCGATCGAGAGCGCCATCATGCCGCGCTTGGCGATCCAGACGCCGCGCGCCAGCAGGTCGAAGTAGAAGAGGTCGAGGAGGCCGGCATTCCCCCGGGCCGCGTCGGCCTCGCAGCGGATCGGGGCATCGGTCATGTGCACCCCGATCATCGAGCCCAATCCGGTGAACTGCATCGAGAGGCCCCGCCCTCGGACGACCGCGTTGAGCCGCTCGCGCAGGCCCTCGCCGAAGCGGTTGAGGGTGCGGGCGCGCTCGGGGGTGTAGATTTCGGTGAGGCCGACGAGGCCGGCATTCATCGTGAGGACGTTGTTGTTGAAGGTCCCGGCGTGCTGGAACCCGTCCTTCCGGCGTGGGTCGAACCATTCCATCAGCGAAGCTTTGCCGCCGAACGCGCCAAAGCTCATGCCGCCGCCGACGTATTTGCCCAAGGTCGTCATGTCGGGGAGGATCCCCAACGCCTCCTGCAACCCGCCGGGCGAGAGGCGCGAGGTCATCACTTCGTCGAAAATGAGGATGGCGCCGGTTTCGCTCGCGAGCGCGCGCAGGTCGGCGAGGAACTCGGGCGCGGCCGGGATGCAGCCGCTGCCGCCGAGCATCGGCTCGATGAGGATCGCGGCCAGATCATGAGCGTGCGGCGCGACGATGGCGCGGGTGCCGGGGATGTCGTTGTACTGAGCGACAAGAAACTCGAAGGGCGCGTTGACCCGGCTGCCCTTGCCGCGGAAATAGAAGACGCCGCCGTGATAGCCGCCCTTGAAGACGAGGATTTTTTCGCGATCCGTCACCGCGCGCGCCAAGCTTACCGCCATCAGATTGGCTTCGGTGCCGGAATTGGTGAAGCGCACCAGATCGATCGAGGGAAAGCGCGCGCAGATCGCCGCGGCAAAGCGCGCTTCGGCCGGACCCTGCGCCCCCATGTTCCAGCCGGTGTCGAGCGCCTGGTCGAGCGCGCGGCGGATGAGCGGGTGCGAATGACCGTAGAGGCCGGCGGTGAATTCGCTGAGGAAATCCAAGTATTCGTGGCCGTCCGCATCCCACAGGCGCGCGCCGTCGCCCCGCACCATCGTCAAGGGAAAGGGTTCGGCATAGATCGAATGGCGGGTGTTGCCGCCGGGGAGCGCGGCGCAGGCCGCTTCGTACTGCGCCAGGCTCTTCGGGTTCCGCCTGCGGTACTCGTCCTGCGCCTCGGCGAGCGCGGCGGCGACATTGATATTGGCGGGATGGGTCGGGCTCATGGTGTCTCCTCCGGAGCCTGCCGGTTGTAGCATAAAGCCGAGCGCGTATGATTGCCGGAAGCGACAGGGGGCCGATCGGATGGCCGAGAAGCGGGTCGAGCGGCGGCTGACGGCGATCCTCGCCGCCGATGTCGTCGGCTATTCGCGGCTGATCGGTGAGGATG
>Ga0209415_10013710_pt1 | contig 13339 bp, 10 predicted proteins | sample PeaSoiSIISIP2007_FD_187696 | JGI IMG/M metagenome (GOLD analysis project Ga0209415, IMG submission 187696) | Peat soil microbial communities from Weissenstadt, Germany - SII-SIP-2007 (SPAdes) (version 2) | ecosystem: Environmental > Terrestrial > Soil > Wetlands > Peat | place: Germany... | reverse complement strand
TCGCGGCGTCGACCTCTCGCTGGAGATGGCCCGAGTCGCCCGCGAGGCGCTAGGAACCAGTGCTCAAGTGATCGTCGGAGACGCCGAAGCGTTGCCCTTTCGGGACGCCGCCTTTGACATCGTGGCGTGCGTCGATTCGTTTCTCCATTACCCGAACCCCGGGGAGGTCCTCGCCGAGATCGCGCGCGTCATGAAACCGAGAGGTCGGGTGATCCTTGCCGATCCGTGGGCGCCGACTCCGTGGAGACAACTCACCAACGGCATCCTGCCCCTCGTCCGCCGAGGAGACGTGCGCAGGTACGGGCAGGAGGAGATGGCGATGTTGCTGGCTGACGCGGACCTTGCCGCGGCGCATTGGACTCGACTCGGGTGGACCGCGTGTTTGGTAGTGGCGGATCCGCAATAGCCCGAACGCGTTGCGTCATCTAGGAACCAAGATCGGGGGCCCTTCGATCATTGCGGACATGGCGTTCCCTGATCGTGACCGGCATGGCAGTGAGGATGACGTGCGTGACGCTGCGGCGTGCTGGGGACGCCGGTTCTGCGTTGTTCGCGGCACCCTTGCCGCAATGTACCCGGGACCGCCATCGCGTGGATGCGGTGGTCGACCCGCTGGCGCTCGTTCAATACCGGCGCTGCGAAGCGTCGCGGACGTCACCGTCGAGACCACGGGCACGAGCGTTGCCGGAACAAGCCAGCTCCTCTTTTGAGTTGGGCGTCCCTCCGGTCACGCGATTCGCGACGGCGTACGCGGTCGGCTACACGGGAACGGGGACCTCCAACACGGCGCCTTGCGCGGTGAGCGTCGCCTGCAGGGCGCGGACATCCATTCGACGCGGAGCCACAGCCGCTTTCGCGGACAGCGCGGCTGCGGTCCCGGCCGCCTGGCCGACCGCCATGGAGGTCGACATTACCCGCGTGGCGCCCGCCGCCTCGTGGGTCGCGGAGAGGCACCGCCCCGCGACGAGCAGTTGTTCCACGCCGCGCGGCACCAGCGCTCGGTACGGGATCTCGTAGGCGTTCGCGGTGGTAAGACCCAGCCGCCTCGCCTCCGCGAGTCCCCCACCGCCCCCGGTAGGCGGGTGGATATCGATCGGATAGCCGCCAAGGGCCACGACGTCTGGGAAGTGTCGGCCGTATTTGAGGTCATCGGTGGTCAGCACGTACTCTCCCGTGATTCGGCGCGTCTCACGGATGCCTATCTGCGCGGCGGTCTCGAGGAGCACGGCGTCCTCGAACCCCGGCAGATACCGTCGGAAGAACGTCATCAAGTCGCGCACCTGCTTCCGTCCCTCAACTTCCGCCCGCGTCAAGTCTTCCACCCTGGTCCCGTCGACGCCGCTGACGCGGCTGACGTTCACCCGCCAGTCGCGCCCCCCTGGCTGTAAGAACAGGTTCAGCTTGTCCCGTTCGATCGGAAACTCGCCGCGCGAGCGCGCCTCGTCCACGAGCGCCCCGAACAGCCGCCAAGCATTGGCCTCCGGGTCGGCGCGCACATACTCGTCGACTTTTGCTTGGTTGACCTGGCTAACCTTGAAGAACATCGTCATCGGCTGCATCAATCCGTCGCCAGTCCGCCCGTGCATCATCGGCGCGCCGGCGCGGAAGGCCACGTCGCCATCCCCGGAGCAGTCGACGACGACGCGTGCCGCGAGGCCCTGGAGCCCGCTCTTACTGTGCACGACCGCCCCGGTCAGGCTCGTGGTGTCCATCATCGGGTCCACGAAGCTCGTGTGGAGGTAGAGGGTGACCCCGGCGCTGAGCACCATGTCCGCGGCGACGACCTTGAGTGTCTCTGAATCGAACGGGGTCACGTGGGCGTGGCCGAAGGTCTGGTATGCCGCGTAGGGACTACCCGCCTCCACCTTGGAGGGGTGAATCGCCCCACCGAGGTCCTCCATGCGCCGGACCACTTCGTCGAAGACGCCGCGAACGATCTGCGTGCGTCCGTCGCCGCTGAACGAGGTCATGAACGGCCCCACCAGACTGGCCGTGGCGCTCCCTCCGAGGAAGCCGTACCGCTCCACCAGCGCCGTTCGCGCGCCGTTCCGCCCCGACGCGATCGCCGCTGCGAGGCCCGCGGGCCCGCCACCGACCACCAGCACGTCGTAGGGGTCACTGACGGAGATGACTTTCTGATAGCTAAACTGCCGCATGGGTACAGCCTCCCTCGCAGGTCCGTGGTGAGTCCTGAGTATCAGTCTAGGAGGTCTGCGGCAACCCCCTCTATCGGGTCCCGGATGTATTCCGGCCCGGCCCGCGGCTCGCGCCCTCTCGCGGACCGTCGCCCCCAACCTCACCCTCGACGAGGACGATCCGGCCCAAGCGCCAGGGCCGATCGCGCCGTACCCGATCGACACGAGCCACGACATCGGTTGGCTCGTCAGTCGTGGAGGACGACCAGGTCGAGCTGATGAAGACGCTCGGGGTCTGCGACCAGCTCGATTTCGATGATCTTCCCGCGCGTAATCGTGAAGCCGAATACGACGCGGGGCCGTCCCCTCGGAGCCCACACGAGTCCCGCGGCTCCATTCACGAGGGCCGGTTGTGCGGCCCGGGCACGCCCCGACAACGTCTTGGCCACGGGCGCCGCACCGCGGACCTCCGCCGATGCGCCCGCCTGCACGGCGGCGCGGCCGGCTATGGTATCGAAGCACCGCTACCGTCGTGTATGTGGACAGGATCAGCCGGCGGTGAGACCTCCGTCGACCGCGATGATCTGCCCGGTGACGTAGTCGGATGCCGCCGCGGCGAGGAACACGGCGACGCCTTGAATGTCCGCGGGCTCTCCGAGCCGGCCGAGCGGCGTCGCGTCCACGATCTGCTGGCCGGCCCGTGCGAGGACGCCCTCGGTCATGCGGGTGCGGAAGAAGCTCGGGGCGATCGCGTTGACCCGGATGCCGAAGGGGCCGTACTTCACCGCGAGGTCGCGCGTCAGCGCAATCAAGGCCCCTTTGCTCGCGCTGTATCCCGAGGCATCCACGATGTCGGTCGGGAAGCCGACGAGCCCCATCACGGAGGCGATATTGATGATCTTCCCGTAGCCGCGGCTCTGCATCGCCGGCACGGTCGCGCGCGTCACGAGGAACGCCGCGGTCACGTTCGTCTCAAGCACCCGCCTCCACCGGTCGACCGGCATCACGGCGAACGGCGCACCCCAGGTGACGCCCGCGTTGTTTACGAGGATGTCCAGCCGGCCCCATTCGGCGAGCGCCGCGCGCACCAACCCCTCGGCCTCATCCGGCACGGTGATGTCGCACACGTGGGTGCGCGCGTCGATCCCGGCCGCCGCCAGCCCAGCGGCGGCCTCAACCAGCCACTCCGTGCGCCTCGCCGCGATGACGACCCGCGCCCCGGCCGCGCCGAGTCCCCGGGCGATCTCGAGGCCGAGCCCGCGTGAACCTCCCGTCACGAGCGCCACGCGGCCGACCAGCGAAAACCAGGCGGAGGCGTCCGGCACGACGTCAGTCCGGCGTCGAGACGCCCGCCGCGCGGGCCGCGGCGCGCTTGAGCGGCGTGAGATCGAAGTCCATCAGCACCGTGAGCTTCTGCGTCTCGAGCGACCCCTCCGCGTGCAGAGCCAGCACCTCGAGATACCCTCCAAGGTCTGAGGCGACGAGATCCCGGATCAGATTGGTGACCCGCAACCGGTCCTCCGCACCGATCGCGGCCCGGCCACCGAGGTAGGGTTCGAGCAACGCCCGCACCTCTGGGCTCGTCCAGTCCTCCTCCGCCGGGCCCGTCACGACGAGACCGCCCGCCAAATCCTGGACGTCCCGCACCGCGTCGTGGTAGCCGCGGGCGAACTGGTACTTCGCCGCGTTCGTCAACACCGGGTTCGGCACGGCGATGTCCTCTGCCACGCGGTACTCCGCCGCGGCCGCCGTCGTTAGCCCGCGGCCGGTGTGGAGGTACATGATGAGCCGTGCCAGCTTGTCCCGCACGTGGGCCGCTCCGAGGAGCCCGTGATAGTCCGCAATCAATGCCGCGGCGCCGAGCAGCAGCTCCAGCAGGGGCGTCTTGTACGCCACGGCCGTGAACCGATGGAACTCCACAAACGTCTTCGCCAACGCCCCGGCCGCCTGCCACTCGCCGCACAGGAACACCCGGTCCCACGGCACGCACACGTCGTCGAAGATGGTGAGCGATTCGGTGAGACTGTACCGACTGCTCAGCGGATTGTCGAACGTGCTCGTCGCGCTGAACCCTCGGGGACTCGCCACCATCGTCACGCCGGGCGCATTCGCCGGCACCGCGAACGCGACCGCGTAGTTCGCATCCGCCTCGGTCATCGCACGCGTTGGCAGCACGACGATCTCGTTTGCGAACACCGCGTTCGTCGTGTGCGCCTTCGCGCCGCGCACGATCATGCCGTTCGGCGTATCCCGCACCCGGCGCACGTACACGTCGGGATGCGGCTGCTCCGCCGGACGGCGGCTGCGGTCCCCCTTCGCGTCGGTCTGCGCCACGGCGATCGCCAGATCCCCATCCCGGCAGTGCGCGTAGAACGCCCGCACGCGTTCCAGATACGCCGTCTTCGCGGTCCGATCGAGCGCCGCGGCGACGATCTGAAGCGCGAACAACGCGTCCGTGCCGATCTCCTTGATCAGCGGCACGAACGACCACGCCTCCCGCGTCACGTGCTCGATGAGGTCGCGGCGCCGCACCAGGTCCGCCGTCGTCCGCGGGATCGTGAAGTACCGGCTCGCCGGACGCGCCGGGTCGGTCCGGTCCACCAGGAGCGGATCGGCCGGCCGCGCATGGGCCAGCCGGAAGTCCACCGCCACGTGCCGGGCCCCTCGCCCCAGATGCGGGTGCGCCGTCACGTCGTCAACCGCCTGTCCGCGGTAGATCACGCGCCGGCCGTCGCGCACGCTCGCCAGAAACTCCGCTTCCGACCGCAACGCCATGGTCACGCTCCGTCGGTCAGCCGCGCCCCCTTCGGGGCGTGCGGCTTAGATTGGGTGCTGCGAAGACTTCTCGCGCGCGGCGGCGCGGAGCACGTACTTCTGGATCTTCCCCGTCGCCGTCTTCGGCAGCGCGTCGACGAACTCGACCAGTCGCGGCGCCTTGAAGTGCGCCAGCCGGCCCCGCGCGAACGCGATCAGCTCGTCCGCCGTCACCGCGGCGCCGGGCCGCCGTACCACCACGGCCTTCACCGTTTCGCCCCACACTGCGTGCGGCGCCGCCACGACCGCCGCCTCCAGGACCTCCGGATGCTGGTACAGGACCCCCTCGACCTCCACGGACGAGACGTTCTCCCCGCCGCTCACGATGAGATCCTTCTCGCGGTCCACGATCTGGAGATACCCGTCCGGATGGAGCACCGCAAGATCCCCGGTGTGGAACCACCCGCCCGCCCACGCCCGGCGCGTCGCCTCGGGGTCCGCGTAATATCCCGGGGTCGTCGTCGGCCCCCGGACCACGATCTCGCCCACGTCCACCCCGTCCGGTGCCACGTCGGTCAGATCCGCGTGCACCACCCGCACCCGCCCGGCGAGGAGCTGCCCCACCCCCTGCCGCGCCTTCAGGACCGCCCGTTCCTCGCGCGACCGCGCATCCCACTCCCGCCGCCACTCGCACACCGTCAACCACGGTCCCGTCTCCGTCAGCCCGTAGACGTGGACAATGTTGAACCCGAGCTCGTCTTCCATCCGCCGGATGAGCGCCGACGGCGGCGGCGCCCCCCCGACGTACCACCGCACCGCTTGCCGGGGCCGCCAGCCGGCCGTGCTCGGGTCGCTCCCGAGCAACACCAGGACCGTCGGCGCCGCGCAGGCCACCGTCACCCCGTGTGCGTCGATCAGCTCCACAATCGCCGCTGGGTCGACCTTCGGCAGGCACACGTGGGTGGCGCCGACGGCCGTGATCGCCCACACGCCACCCCAGCCGTTCACGTGGAACATGGGCAGGGTGTGGAGGTACACGTCGTCCAGCGTCAGCCGCGCATGGACCACCACGTCCAGCGCGTTCAGCGCGGTGAGCCGGTGTGTGAGCACAACCCCCTTGGGCCGCGCCGTGGTACCGCTCGTGTAGTTGATCGTAATCGGTGCGTCCTCGTCGAGCTCGTCCACCCGGTCGAGCATGTCCGCCAATGCCGCCGGCCCGGCGGAGGCGATCACCCGCTCCACGGTCGTCCAGTGTGTGCCCGCCACCCTGTCGCCGGCGAGGACAACCACGCGGTCGTCGACCACGCCGGCCAGCGCGCGCCCGACGTCGGCCAAGGCCGGGTCGACCAGGAGCACGCGCACGCCCGCGTGCGCCAAGATGTACCGGTAATCGTCCACGGTCAGGCGCGTGTTCAGCGGCACTAGCGTCGCGTGCGCGAGGGGGACCCCGTAGTAGCACTCCAGCGCCCGGTGAGAGTTCAGCGCGAGCACCGCCGCCCGATCCCCCGGCCGAAGTCCAACGTCTGCGAGCCCGACCGCCAACCCCGCGCACCGCGCCGCGAACTCCCGGTAGCTGTGGCGCGCCGATCCATCCACCACCGCGACGCGGGCGGCGTACACGTCCGCTGCCCGCCGAAAGTACTGAAGCGGTGAGAGCGGGATCCGTGGACCGCGCCCGTCGTCACGCGTCCGCGGGGGGGCCTGGCTCAGGGTCGTGTCGCCTGCCACGGGGCCAAGGGCACGATGTCGCGACGCGAGATTGCGCGGAGACCGGGTCGAGGCGGCATCGCGCTACGTGCCCGTCAGCGTTCGGATCTCGCGCAGCGCCCGCGCCACATCCTCGCTGTCATTGTACGCGTGCAGCGATGCGCGGATCCGGCCCTCGCTTCCCCACACCAGCACCCCCGCCCTCCGGAGGTGTGCCTCCAGGCGGTCGGGCGCCTCCGCGGCGAAACAGATGTTCCCGGCCCGCTCGGCCGGGTACTCGGGCGTCAACAGCGGCAGGGTCAACGCCCGGAGGCCACGCCACAGCTCGCCGCCGAGATCGAGGACGTGGCGTTCGATGCGGGGGATGCCGAGACGCTCCAGGTACTCCAGCGCGTTCGCCAACACGTACACGTTGAGGAACGCGAGATTACCAATCTCAAACCGCTCGGCGTCGCGCTTCAGCTGATAGGTCGTCGCGCCGCGCTGCCGCCAGTCGACTGCGACCGTAGAGTGCCATCCGACCCACGGCGGGGCGAGGTCGGGCCAGCGTGCGGCGTTAACGTAGCAGACGCCTACCCCGTGCACACCCAGGAGGAACTTGTAGGCGGCGGAGACCACGACGTCGCACAGCGCTCCGTCGACCGGCACCACGCCGAGCGCGTGCGAGGCATCCACGACCAGCCGCGCGCCGGGGCCATCCGCGATTTCGCGCAGCCGGGCGAGATCGCGTCGCGCACCGGTGAGGTAACTCACGTGACTCACTGCGAGGACCCGTGTGCGCGCATCCACCGCGTCGCGGAACTCTGTCAGCGTCGCGACCGGCCCCCGGCCCACCGTCCGCAGTTCCACGGGAACCGGCAGCCGCTGCCACGCGTAGCGCACCGACGGATACTCCGCGCGCTCTACCACGACGTTGTCCCCGGCTCGCCAGTCCACCCCGGCCGCCGCGACAAAGAGCCCTTCGGACGCGCTCCCCAGCAGCGCGACGTCCTGGGGCCGTCCGCCGAGTTGTCGCGCCAGCGCCTGTTTCACCCGGTTCGCCGTGTCGGCCATCCGTTCACGACCGGGCATCCCGTCCGCCTTGTCGCCGAAGAAGCGGTCCACGGCCGCGACGTGCGTCCGCAGCGGAGGTGTCTCGCCACCCGCGGCCAAGTGCGCCACGTTCGAGATGCCGGTGAACTCGTTCTTCGCGAGCAGGCTCTCCATGCTACGCCTCTCCCGAGCGCGCCGTGGCAGACGCGCGCGGCGTCGCGGCGAAACGCGCGGGCGCCGCGGTCGACCGAAGGATCGCGCCATGGTGGTTGAGCGGCGAGGCCTCGGCCGAGGCGCGCAGACCGCCGAGCGGCATCACCACGCACCGGGTCATCGGGCCGCACTCCGTCCGACAGAGGCCGGGTGGACAGTGCCGTCGAGCGCGTAGGTCCAATACGGCGTGGCGCACGGGGTGCCGTACGCGACGTGCATACGCCGCCGAGAGGGCTCGAAGATGACCGAGGCCAGCGTGTGCAGGTCGCCGGCGCCGCCGTGGCGGCAGATGCTGGCGGGGTGCCCGACGTGGTCCGAAAGCATCGCCTGCATCCCGGCAAGGGACCCGTCCGTGTCGTGCAGCAATTCCCCCACCCGCGCCAGACGATCCACGCTGTCCGGCAGCGCCGGCAGGTACCGCTCGAGGTGGCGCAGCGCTGGATCGACGATGTGGTTGGTGTGCCCCAGCCGGTCACCCGCGAACATGGCGGTCCCCGACGGCATCCATTCCACGACGACCGCGCGCGCCGGATCTCCGAGGATGTAGGTCGCCGCCGACGAGATGGGAATTCCATGCACCGCCGCGAGGCACGCGTCGACGGAGCCGAGCTCGAGAAAGTGCCGTTTGATGAAGTAGTGTGTCACCCCCATACACCAGTCGGGCGTGCGCAGCTGGTTCGCGACGTGGCACACCCCGCATTCGTTGATTCCGAGATACCCGACGACACCCGCAAAGGTGAACATCACGACGGCGGGCCGTCCCGTGGGCTGCAGGCGCAGGATGATGTGGCTGCCGAACGTGTCGCGTGGCACGTCCCAGTTCTGGGCAATCAGCCAGTGACCGCCCAGACCGCGAACCGCCAGTGTCGTGCACCCGTCGGCGGGAAAACTGACCTCCGTGGCTACCTGGATGAAAAAGGCCTCGGCGAAATCGATCCCTGCGCCGTCCGCGATGCCTCGCACCTCGTCGACGAGGTGTGGAAACCGTGCGCGCACAGGTTCCAGGTAGCGCAGCCCGGCCTGCACCAACTGTGCAGACGATGCCGCGGTGGCGCGCGCCGCAATCGCGACCCTCGCCTCGAGCGTCCGCCGGATGAGCTCGCGGCACGCGATCCCGTGCTGGCGGCCCATCTGATAGGGTTCGCCGGACACCGAAACCAGCGGCAGCGGGCCATCCGGCCAGGAGTCCCCGTCCCGGCCCCTCATCATGCCGCCAGTATACACCCGGGCGCGATCCATCGGGCCGTGAGCGGCTCAGCCGCACCTCCGCGCTCGGCCAGGGCGGATGCTCGGTGCGACACGACGGGCGCGTGTAGCGACGGGTGAACCAGACGCAGGCCGACCCTCCGTCGGGTCGAGGGCGCCGCACCATCGGCACGCCTCGGCGCGCCATGTGAACACCGAGGGTCCGTTCCGGCTCGCCCCCACCACAGGAGTGGCGCACGGTACGGGCGAATAAACCGGTCGAGACGTTCGGGCGGCTCCGCCCCTGCCGTACGAGCCGGCACAGCGTCCGCCGGGTGCCCGGGAGCTGCTGGAAGGCATGTCGTTGAGCCGATCGGGGTCCGCCGTCAACACGTTCTTCACCGTCGCCAGGCCACCGGGCGTTCAATTGCCAAGCGGCGCGCGTATCGGGCGCTCGACGACCTGGCCGGCGTTCTCCACGGTGGCGCGGTCACTGGCGAGCGCGGAGCGGCGGGAGTGATCGCCGTCTGTCGTGCGTCGCTCGTTCGGCGTACGCCCGGTCCAGTTGCGGTTCGTCGCAGCACACCCGCGTCCACGCTCTCCCGTGCAGTAGAGGTGCGCCCCGTACTGCCAGAGCCCTCGGGGCACGCATGATGAGTGGGCCAGTTGCAACAAGCGGAGTGTGGCATGGTGCGCACCCGACCGCCTAGCCGCACGTGGGTCAGGGCGCTGGTGGGCCTGGCCCTCGTGGCCGGCGCGGTCGCCAACCTGATCCCCATCCTGCTGCTGCTGACTGCGTCGCTCAAGCCGGCGGGGCAGGAGTTTGCTTTCGCCATCATCCCGACGACGTTCCAGTGGCAGAACTTTGCCAAGGCGATCACCGCGGCGCCGTTCTTCCGCTATCTGCTCAACACGCTGACGATCTTCGTCGGCGCGGTCTCCGGCGCCCTGGTCACCGCACCCCTGGCGGCCTATGCTTTCGCTCGCATCCGCTTCCCCGGCCGCGACTTCCTGTTTCTCGTGGTCATCTCCACGATCATGCTCCCGGACGCGGTGACCCTGATTCCCCGGTTCATCGAGTTCCGCTACGTGGGCTGGATCAACACCTTCATGCCCTTGATCATTCCCACCTGGCTCGGCGGCGGGGCCTTCAACATCTTCCTGCTGCGCCAGTTCTTCATGTCCGTCCCCTACGAACTGGATGAAGCGGCGCGCATCGACGGGGCCAACCACCTGCAGATACTGTGGCGCGTCCTGCTGCCCCTCAGCGCGCCCGCCGTTGCGACCATCATCATGTTTTCCTTCGTGACCCATTGGAACGAGTTCCTCGCGCCCTTGATCTACCTGACGGACGCGAAGAAGTACACCCTAGCCCTGGGACTCTATTCCTTCGTGGGGCAGTACGCGACCCAGTGGAACCTGTTGCTGGCCGCGTCCTTCCTCATGCTCCTACCGATGCTGGTCGTCTTTTTTGCCGCCCAGCGCTACTTCATCGAAGGGCTGCAGTTCAGCGGTCTAGGAGGGAAGTAGATCTTGACCATCGGGGTGTGTGCAGGGCCCGGCGAGCGGCAGGCTGCCGCGCTGGTCAGCGGCGGCGGGCGCGCCTGCCATTGGCCCGAGGTAAGCCCGCGGGAGCGCGCACCGCGCTTCCGTGCGGAGTAAGTCAATACGCGGAAGAGAGGGGGTCATAACCGTGACAGAGAGAATCACCCGGCGAAAGCTCGTCGGCGGCGCAGTGGCGGCAGGGGTGGGCATGACGGCCCTGGGCGGCGTGCTGGCGGGCGGCTCCACGAGCTTCGGCGCCACGGCCGGCAAGGTGACACTGAACTACCTGGGCCGCGGCAGCGACACAGAGCGCGCCATGTACGATCAGCTCTTCACCATGTTCAAGGCGAAAAACCCCAACATCGACATCGCTGTGACCTGGATCCCGAATGGCAACGCCGTCGATCAGCAGCAGAAGGTGCTGACGATGTTGGCGGGCGGCACCCCGCCGGACGTGATGTGGAACCACACCTACATCACCCCGGGCCTAGTTGCGCGGGGCGCGTTGATGGAGCTGGGTCCGTTCATCAAGAAGGACAACTTCGATTTGGGGCAGTACCTGGCGCCCGCCGTCCAGGACTTTACCCTCAAGGGCCAGGTCTATGGCCTGCCCCGGGAAACGACGGCGTTTGTCATGATCTTCAACCGCACCCTGCTGAAGGCCGCCGGCCTGCCCGACCCGAAACCGGGCTGGAAATGGAATGACCTGTTGACGATGGCCAAGGCCGTGACCAAGGGCTCTGGCGCCGACCAAGTGTACGGGCTGTACGGCATGACGAACGACATCTTTGCCTTCACCGTCAAGACATGGCAGAACGGCGGCGACCTGCTGAACGCAGATCGCACCCAATATACGGCGAACGCGAAGCCCGGCGTGGACGCGGCCCGGTTCGTCCAGGACCTGATCTGGACGGACAAGGTCCATCCCAGCCTCGATAACATCAAGACCTTCGGCGACCTGATGGCGGCGGGCAAGGCGGGCTTCGAGCCATTCTACACGGCCTTCATTGCCCTGAAGGACGCCAAGTTCGAATGGGATGTCGCTCCGATGCCGACGGATGGCAAGAGGGTGACCCGGGTCGCCTCCGCCGGCCACGCGATGCTGAAGGGATCGAAAAATCCGGACGAGGCCTGGGAACTGCTCAAATTCCTGGCCAGCGGCGACGCGTTCAACGCGTACGTCGACAACGGCATCATCATGCCAACGCGCAAGAATAATTTCAATGACGTCTTGACCAAGCTGAATGGCAAGGTCCTGGTGCCCAGGAACGTCCAGGTCATTCGGGACGCCTTCGGGTACGGCCGGCCGGAGCCCGTGGCCGGCAACTGGGTCGGGGTGCACAGTACGATCATCTCTGCCGTGACCAATGTCTGGGGCCCGCAGAAGATGGATGCCAAGACATCGCTGGACGCGGTGGCCAGCACCGTGAATGACCTGATCAAGGCGCTCCCTGAGGCCAAGTAGGACGAGTGGTGCCGCGGGCGGCGGCGGTGAACCCCCGCCCGCGGCGCCCGAGCGTCCCAATCCGAGACGCGGTGCGGAAGTAGCGGCGGGGATGGCACGTCGGCGCTGGCGAGACTGGCTGTGGGCCTACCTGTTCCTATTGCCCTGGGCGCTGGGGATCATTTTTCTGTACGGCGGCCCGATGATCGCCTCCCTGTTCATCGCCTTTACCAAGTGGGACATGATCACCCCGCCCAGGTGGGTGGGACTGTCCAACTTTTCGCAGATGTTTCGAGACTCGTCGTTCTACAAGGCCCTGTACAACACCGGGATCTATACCGTCGCCTCCGTGCCCCTGCAGCTGGCTGCGGCGCTGCTGGTGGCCATGCTGCTGAACCAGAAGGTGTGGGGCATGAAGGTCTACCGCACCGTGTACTACCTGCCCAGCGTCATGCCGACGGTGGCCGCGACGGTGGTCTGGCTGTTCATCTTCAACCACGACTTCGGCCTGGTCAACCACGTGCTCGCCGTGGTGCACCTGCCCCAACCGTACTGGCTCACGGACCCGGCGTGGACAAAGACCACGCTCGTGTTTCTGAGCGTGTGGGCCATGGGGCAACCCATGGTCATTTTCCTGGCCGGGCTCCAGGACGTCCCGCAGCCGTTGTACGATGCGGCGCGGGTGGACGGCGCCGGCACCGTGGCCCAGTTCCGCCACGTGACCCTCCCCATGATCACGCCCACGATCTTTTTCAACATGATCATGGGCATGATCGCGGCGTTTCAGGCGTTCACGCAGCCATACGTGCTCTCCGGCGGATCTGGTGACCCGGACAAGTCCCTCCTGTTCTACGTCATGTACCTGTTCAACGAGGCATTCGAGTTTTTCAACATGGGGTATGCCTCGGCGCTGGCCTGGGTCCTGTTCGCCGTGATTCTCATCCTCACACTGCTGAACTTCGTCCTGGCCCGCCGCTGGGTGCACTACGAACAGCCAGGCGGCCGATGGTAGGCCGCCGCCGGGAGGACTCGTCGCTTGCGCACGTCAGGTGAGGTGGGGTCGACCGGGGCTGACAGTCTGGGCGCACCCCGCCCCCGAGCCGATCAGGCACGACCGGGAGTGCACCTGGCCACCGCGGCAGATGTGGGGGCCGCGTCCATCCGGGTCCTCCTCGCTGCGGCGCAGTCGCGGCACCTGGTGTCGCCCACCGCGACGGCCTGCATCCGGCGCGTGGTCGCGGGACCGCAGGCCGGGCTGCGGGTAGCCGCCCGCAGCCGCGTGGTCGGGTCGGGCGAGGAGGAGCGCGCATGATCCGCCCGAGGG
>Ga0209415_10013709_pt1 | contig 13340 bp, 14 predicted proteins | sample PeaSoiSIISIP2007_FD_187696 | JGI IMG/M metagenome (GOLD analysis project Ga0209415, IMG submission 187696) | Peat soil microbial communities from Weissenstadt, Germany - SII-SIP-2007 (SPAdes) (version 2) | ecosystem: Environmental > Terrestrial > Soil > Wetlands > Peat | place: Germany... | reverse complement strand
GTGCTCAGGCTCGAGGGGCGCCTCTTCGTCCTCGAGTTCTCGCAGCCCTGGCGCATCGTGCGCCCCGCCTACCGCCTCTACCTGCACCGCGTCGTGCCGCCGCTCGCGGGGCTTCTCACCGGCAACCGGCAGGCCTACAAGTACCTCGGCGACACCATAGCGGAATTCCCCGGGCGCGCCGCCCTCTCGGCCGAGCTGGCCGACGCCGGATTCTCCGGCGTCGAGGTCAGGTCGATGACGATGGGCGTCGTGGCGCTCCACTCGGCCCTGCGCCAGCCCCACTTCAGTTGAAGGACTTCCCGCACCCGCAGGTCGAGTGCGCGTTCGGATTTCGGATCTCGAAGCCCTTGCCGTGGAGGCCGTCGTCGAAGTCGACCATCGTTCCGTCGAGGTGAGGGAGGCTCTTGGGATCCACGACGATCCCGACGCCCTCGCTCTCGAACGAGGCGTCGTCCGCCTTCGCCTCGTCGAACGACATCCCGTACTGGAGCCCCGAGCAGCCCCCGCTTTCGACGAAGAGGCGCAGGCGCGCCGCGGGCGCGGCGGCGCCGGCGCGCATCGAGCGCACCTGGTCCGCGGCCCGGGGAGTCAGCAGGATCATGCGCGCACACTACCCGGCGTAAATCCGCTGTCAAACGGGGCGGCGGAGGCCCCAGCGGTGCCGTGCAGCAGATTTCGGGCCGAAGCCAAGAATGTTACCTTGCAAGCCGCGGGTCCCGCAATTCAATGGAGCATCGGTGGCCGCAATCTCGCATATCTTCAATGAGATCAGGTACGAAATGGTCCGCCAGATAGCGGAGGGCGGCATGGGCGTCGTCTACGAGGCCCACCAGCACGGCGCGGGGCAGTTCCGAAAGACGGTCGCCGTGAAACTGATCCGCGAGGAGTACTCCGCCATACCGGAGTTCCAGAAGAACTTCATCGGCGAGGCGAGGCTCGTGGCTGACCTGATCCACACCAACATCGTCCAGACGTACCACCTCGGCCAGATCGGCGGGCAGTACTTCATGGTGATGGAGTTCGTCGGCGGCCAGAACGTCGAGCAGTTCATCGAGAGGCACCGCCTCCTCGGCCGCGCGGTGCCGGTCGACCTCGGCGCCTTCATCGTGTCGCGGGTCGCGCGCGGGCTCACGTACGCCCACCAGAAGCGCGACCGAGAGGGGCGCCACCTAAACATCGTCCACCGCGACATCGGCCCCAAGAACGTCATCATGAGCTACGAGGGCGACGTCAAGCTGACGGACTTCGGGATAGCGAAGGCCCTGAACCTCATGTACAACGAGGAGGGCAAGGTGATCGCGGGCAAGGACGAGTACCTGTCGCCCGAGCAGGCGAGCTACGCCGTCACCGACGCCCGGGCCGACCTCTTCCCGCTGGGGATCGTCCTCACGGAGATCCTCCTCGGGCGCAATATCTTCCGCCACGCCGACCGCGCCCAGTCGCGCCGCAACATCCTGACGATGCCGATCCCGCGCTTCTCGACGCTCAGGGCCGAGATCGACGAGAGGCTCGAGGCCATCATCCAGAAGTGCCTCCAGCGCGACCGCGACCTGCGGTACCAGTCGGCGGCCGAGGTCCTGAACGACCTCGAGCTGTACCTTTACAGCCACGGCTACGGACCGACGAACGAAAAGCTGGGGACCTACCTGCGCGACCTTTTCGGCGTCCGCGAACCCAAACCCCCCGCAGCCGCGGCCTCGAACTCACCCCCGCCCGGTCCATGAGGCAGAACGCGCCTCAACGCACATGAGCGCAGGAGGTTTCAGCCAGGAGCTCCGCCAGCGTCAGACGCAGTCCCTCGTCCTCGCGCCGCAGCTGCGCCAGTCGCTGAAGATCCTCCAGGTCGCGGCGCTCGACCTGCGCTCCGTGATCCAGGAGGAGCTGCAGGCGAACCCGACGCTCGAGGAGCTGCCCATGGAGGGCATGAGCCCGGAGAAGGCGAACGCCGAAAACGCGGAGGCGGACTCCCACGGGGACGAGCCGGTCGCGAGCCCCGAGGGCGCGCCGGAGCCCGCCACCGAGAACAAGCGCGAGGAGATGGACTTCTCAAAGGAGTTCGAGATCCTCGGCAAGATCGACGACGACTGGCGCGACTACATGGCGAGCGCCGGGGGCACGCAGGCCTACTCCGCCGCGGACGCCGAGAGGCGCCAGCACTTCTTCGACTCGGTGGCGACCGAGCCCTCGCTCCAGGAGCACCTGATGCGCCAGGCCGAGATGGCGGACCTCTCGCCGAAGGCCGTCGAGGCGATGGAGCACCTGCTGGGGAGCCTCGACGACCGCGGCTTCCTGACGGTCACGCCGGCCGACGTGGCCCTCCAGACGGGCCTGCCCCTCGAGGCCGTCCAGGAGGCCGTGACCGCGCTGAAGGCGTTCGAGCCCGCGGGGATCGGGGCGCAGAACCTCCCGGAGTGCCTCCTCGCCCAGCTCGCCGCGAAGGGGCGCCGCGACTCCCTGGCAGCGCGGATCATCAGGGACCACTTCGAGCTCCTGGCGCGCCGCCGGATCCCCGAGCTCGCGCGCAAGCTCGGGGCCGCCTCCGACGACGTCCAGGGCGCGATCGAGGAGATCGGCAAGCTCGACCCGGCGCCCGGCCGGCGCTTCGCCGAGGACCAGAACCGCGTGGTCGTGCCCGACGTGACCGTCGAGCACGACAGCAGCGGCTGGAAGATCCACCTCAACAACGACTACATTCCGCGCCTGAGGATATCGAGCACGTACCGGGACCTGATCGCCAAGGGGTCGCTCTCGAAGGGCGAGCGCGACTACCTTCGGGAGCGCATGCGCGCGGGCAAGTTCCTGATCGACTCGATCGAGCAGCGCCAGAGGACGATCGAGCGCATAACGCGCGAGATCCTCAAGGCGCAGATGCCGTTCTTCGAGCACGGCGTCTCCAAGCTTCAGCCGCTCACGATGACCCAGATCGCCGACGTGGTGGGCGTGCACGAGACGACCGTCAGCCGGGCGATCGCCAACAAGTACATCCGCACGCCCCACGGCGTCTTCGAGTTCAAGTACTTCTTCACGCCGGGGTACCAGAACGACAGCGGCGCGTCGGTCTCCAACACGAGCGTCAAGGAGATGATCGCCGACCTGGTCGCGGGCGAGGACAAGGCGGCGCCGAGCAGCGACCAGGAGATCGTCGCGCGCCTTCAGGAGAAGGGGATCAACATCGCGCGGCGCACGGTCGCGAAGTACCGCGAGGAGCTGGGCATCCTGCCGAGCAACCTACGCCGAGACTACAAGTAGGCGCCCGGGTCGATCCGGAGCGCGCTCCCCGCGAAGCGCCCGGCGTCGCCGGCGTCGGCCCAGGCGGCGAAGCCCACCATCCCCGCGTTGTCGCCCGTGTGGAGGGGGTCCGCGGCCAGGAACCGGGCGCCGGCCCGGACGGCCGCCCCCCCCACCGCCTCCTGGAGCGCGCGGTTGTTCGCCACCCCCCCCGAGAGCCCGACACTTGCGAAGCCCCCGAGGTCCAGGGCCGCGGCCGCCTTGTCGGCCAGGGCGTCGACGACCGCGGCCTGGTAGCTCGCGCAAAGGTCGCCGAGCGAGGCGCGCACGTCCGCCTCCGGCATCGCCTGGACCCGGTAGCGCAGGCTCGTCTTGAGGCCCGAGAAGCTGAAGTCGAGCTCCCCCCGCCCGCCGATGCCGCGGGGGAAGGCGTACGCGGCCGGGCTCCCCCCGAGCGCGAGCCGCTCGATCGCCGGGCCGCCGGGGTAGCCGAGGCCCAGGAGCTTGGCCCCCTTGTCCAGGGCCTCCCCGGCCGCGTCGTCGCGCGTCGCGGAGATCCTGCGGATCGCCCGGTCGGCGGACATCGAGAAGAGGACGGTGTTGCCTCCCGAGACGATGAGGCCCAGGTGCGGCAGGAGCCCAGCGAGGCGCTCGGGGAAGCGCCCGGGCGACTGCGCATGGACGGGGATGAACGGCGACCAGGCGTGCGCCCGCAGGTGGTTGACGCCGACGACCGGCACCCGCAGGGCCCGGGCGACCGCCTTGGCGGCGGCGGTCCCGAGCGCGAGGCACGCGGCCAGCCCCGGGCCGCGCGTCACGGCGACCCGCGTGATCCGGGGCCACTCCCCGGCGCACCGGGCCCGCTCGAGCAGCGGGCCGAAGTTGCGCAGGTGCTCGCGGGTCGCGATGTCGGGGACCACGCCGCCGTGCTCCGCGTGGAGCCTGACCTGGCTGTCGACCCACTCGCAGGCGATGCCCGCGTCCGGGTCGAAGATCGCGAGGGCGGTCTCGTCGCAGGAGCTCTCGAAGGCCAGGATCACCTCTGGAAGAGCCGCGCGGCCCGTAGCACGTCGAGCGCCGCGTCGAGCTGGCGGTCCTCGATCGGCGCGTACCCGAACCGCTCCTTGAAGTCGCCGGGGTCGGTGACGTCCGGCCGCGAGGTCTGCCGGTCGAGCTTCTCGTCCTCGTCGGGGGTCATGACAACCTCCACCTGAGGGGAGATGCCCCTGCCGTGGATCATCACCCCGCTCGGGGTGAAGTAGTGGGCGGTCGTCAGCCGCAGCCCCTCGCCGTTCTTGAGCTTGAAGATCGACTGGACGCTGCCCTTGCCGAAGGAGCGCTCGCCCACGACGACCGCGCGGCCCGCGTCCTTGAGGGCGCCTGCGACGATCTCGGCGGCGCTGGCCGTGTTCTCGTTTATGAGGACGGCGACCGGGAGCACCAGGGGATCGCCCTCGGTCTCCGAGAGGTAGCTCTCGCGGTCGGCCGGCCGGCGGCCCTGCGTGTAGACGATGAGCTCTCCCTTCTTGAAGAACGGCTCGGCGACCTCGACCGCCGAGTCGAGGAGCCCGCCCGGGTTGTTGCGGAGGTCGATGACGAGGGAGTCGATCCCGCGCTTGAGGAGCTTGTCGAGGGCGTCGTCGAACTGCTCGCCCGTGTGCTCGGAGAAGTCCCGTATCTGGATGTAGCCGATCGTCCCGTCCAGGAGGCGCACGCCGCGGACGCTCACCACCTTGATCACCTCGCGCACGAGGTCCAGGTCCAGCCGGGCGCCGTCGGACGGGCGCCGCAGGCCGATCCGGACGTGGGTGCGGGGCTTCCCGCGCAGCCGGTTGACGACCGAGTCCATCGGCGACCCCTTCTCCACGGTCTTCCCGTCGATGCTGGTGATCTCGTCGCCCACCCGGATCCCCGCCCGGTCGCCCGGCGAGCCCGGGATCGGGGCCACGACGGCGAACGCCCCGTCGTGCATCTCGACCTCGATGCCGATCCCGCCGTATTCGCCGTCGAGGTCCTCCTCGAGCTCCTGGTTGTCCTTGGACTCGAGGAACTCGGAATGCGGGTCGAGGTTGTCGACCATCCCGTGTATGGAGAGGCGCGCCAGCGCCTCGTAGCCCGCGGCCTTCGGGTCGACGTAGTTCTCGTTGACTATCTTGAGCACCTCGCGGACGTACGCCGCGGATCGGTCGAGGTCGCGGTTCGGGAACAGGCTCCACGAGGACGGCAGCCGCGCGACGCCCACGCAGGCGAAGAAGCCCAGGAGCGCCGCCGCGGATACGGCGATAATCCGTTTGAACATGCCCCGAAGTGTGTCCATCCGCTCTGCTTTGTAAATGAAGCCTTCGGAAGACCCTCCCGCCGGCCCCGCGGTCCTCGAGGCGCTGCGCGCGAGGGCGCGCGGGGAGCCGGCGGTGAGCTTCGCCGACTACATGGACGTCGCGCTCTACGATCCCACTGCCGGCTACTACCGCCGGCCCGGCCCCAGGATCGGGTACGGGCCCGGGACCGATTTCCTGACGGCCACGGCCTCGGCCCCCCTCTTCGGCCGGATGGTCGCCGCCGCATGCGAGGGGATCCTGGGGCCGGGGGCGGCGGCGCTTTCCGAATTTGTCGAGATCGGTGCCGAGCCCGGCGCCGGGACCCTGGGCGCGGGCCCCCACCCGTTCAGGTCGCTTCGCCAGATCCGGGTCGGCGAGCCCCTGCGGATCGAGGGGCCGTGCGTCGTCTTCTCGAACGAGCTCTTCGACGCGCAGCCTTTCCGCAGGTTCCGCTTCCGCGCGGGGGCCTGGCGCGAGCTCGGGGTCTCGGTCGCGGACCTCTGCGAGGTGGAGCTTCCCCCGGGGCCGGCCGCCCCGGCGCCGTTCCCGCGCTCCGCCGCCGAGGGCTACGTGATCGACGCCCCGCTCGCGGCGGCGGAGCTGGCCCGCCGGATTGCGCGCGAGCCGTGGACGGGGCTCTTCCTCGCGTTCGACTACGGCAAGCCCTGGCGGGAGATCGCGCTTGAGACCCCGGCCGGCACCGCCCGCGCCTACCGGGGCCACGCCCAGGTGGCCGACCTGCTGGGATCGCCCGGGAGGCAGGACATCACCTGCCACGTGTGCTGGGACTGGCTCGCCGACGCCCTCAGGTCCCTCGGCTTCCGGGAGCCGCGGGTCGAGTCGACGGAGGCGTTCTTCACCCTCAACTGCGGGGATTTCATCGCGGGCGTGGCGGAGGCGCAGGCCGGCAGGCTGAGCCCCGAGAAGCTGTCCCTCCTGCAGCTCCTGCACCCGGCGCACCTCGGCCAGAGCTACCAGGCGCTCTGGGCCCTGCGCCGGCCCGCTTAAGATTCACCTTGCGCCGCTATTGGGCGACCCCCTAGCGTCTACCTTTCAACTCGTCGCAACCCACCATGGCCAGAACCTGCTACATCACCGGTCGCCGCCCCTCCAAGGGTAACATCATCAACCGCAAGGGCCAGTCGAAGAAGAGCGGCGGGATCGGCACGCACATCACGAGCATCACCAGGCGCAAGTTCCGGCCCAACCTCCAGCGGGTGCGGATCAGGATGGCCAACGGCGGCACGAAGCGGGTCTGGATATCGGCCAAGGCCCTCAAGGCCGGCCTGGTCCAGAAGGCCTGAATCCCCTCGACCCCCGGGCGGGGGTCAGCGCGGCGGCTCCAGCGGGCGGGCGTCGCCCGACCACAGCCGGATCGCGACCGGACCCGGCGGCCGGGGAATCCGGCCCATGTCGAACCCGCGCGCCGCGACGTAGTCGAGGCCGTAGTGGTGCGCCGCCCAGAGGAGCGGGTACGAGAACGCCCCCCTCGACTCGAGGGCCCGCTTCGCCGCGGCCAGGCCGTCCAGCCCGACGGCCATGTTGGTCACAGGGTCCCAGACGCCGGGCTCGTAGGGGATCCCCGACGCGGCGGCCCACGCCCGGGGCTTGATCTGAAGCAGGCCGCGCGCGTCGCCCCTTCGGGCGCGCGGGTCGAAGCCGGACTCCGCGCCTACCAGGGCGTACGCGAACAGGGGGTCGATTCCCCTCGCCGCGGCCATCGGCCGGATCGCCTCCCAGACCAGGCGCCGCTGCGCGACCGCCTCCGGTTCGCCAGCCCGGCGCTGGGAGCACCCGGCGAGGAGGACGAGCAGGGCCGCGCACGCGCGCCTCACAGCGCGCGAAAGACGACGGAGGCGTTCTGGCCGCCGAAGCCGAGGTTGTTGCTCAGCACCGTGCGCACTCGGGCCCCGCGCGCGGCGTTGGGCACGTAGTCCAGGTCGCAGTCCGGGTCGGGATCCTCGAGGTTCATCGTCGGCGGGATGATCCCCTGCTGGATCGCCTTGACGCAGATGACGGACTCGATCCCGCCCGCGGCGCCCAGCAGGTGGCCGGTCATCGATTTGGTCGAGCTCACGGGCACGCTGCGCGCGTGCCGGCCGAAGACGTGCTTGATCGAGAGCGTCTCGAACTTGTCGTTGTACGGGGTCGACGTCCCGTGCGCGTTGATGTAGTCGACGCTCTCGGCCGGGGCGGCCGCGCTCGCCAGGGCGCGCTTCATCGCCATGGACAGCCCCTTGCCGTCGGGGTCGGGCTGCGTGATGTGGTATGCGTCGCAGGTGGCCGCGTAGCCCGCGAGCTCGCAGTAGACGTGGGCGCCGCGGGCGCGGGCGTGATCGAGGGACTCGAGGACGAGGATCCCAGCGCCCTCGCCCATGATGAACCCGTCGCGGCCCCTGTCGAACGGCCGGCTCGCCCGCTGCGGCTCGTCGTTGCGCGTGCTCATCGCCTTCATCGAGCAGAACGAGGCGTAGGCGAAGGGCGTGATGGCGGCCTCGCTGCCGCCCGCCACCATCACGTCCGCGTCGCCGCGCCGGATCATGTGCGCGGCCTCGCCCAGCGAGTGCGTGCCGGTCGCGCAGGCGGACACGGTGCCGAAGTTGGGGCCGCGCGCCCCGAGCTCTATCGCGACCAGGCCCGAGCACATGTTGCCGATGAGCGACGGGATCGTGAACGGGGACACCCTGCGCGGGCCGCGCTCGTAGAGGACGCGCAGCTGGGTCTCGTACGTGTGCATGCCGCCGATCCCGGATCCGATGACGACGCCCACCCGGTCGCCGTCCTCCCTGGCCATGTCCAGCCCGGCGTCGGCGACCGCCTGCCTCGCGGCGACGAACCCGAAGTGCGTGTACCGGTCGTTGCGCCGCGCCTCCTTCGGGTCCATGAGGAGGTTGATGTCCCAGTCGCGCACCTCGGCGCCGATCTGGCAGGCGAACTGCGACGGGTCGAAGAGCGTGACGCGGTCGACTCCGATCTTGCCCGCGATGAGCCCCGACCAGAACGAGGGGACGTCGTGGCCGATCGACGTGACGACGCCGAGTCCGGTCACGACAACGCGATGCGACGGCCCGGCGTGTCTCATTTATCAGCTGCTCCCGCGATCGGCCATTTCCGTCCGTGGAAACGCGCGGATTGCCGGGGTTTTTCCAGCAAAGGGTCAGCCCGGGCCGGCCTTGCCTTTGATGTAATCGATGACCTGTCCTACCGTCTGGAGCTTCTCCGCGTCGGACTCCGGAATCTCGCCCTTGATCTCGTCCTTGAACTCCTCCTCAAATGCCATGATCAGCTCGACGGTGTCGAGCGAGTCGGCGCCGAGATCATCGAGAAAGGACGCGGTCGGTGTGATCTGCTCCTCGTTGACGTTGAGCTGGTTCACAATGATCTCTTTAACGCGTTGGTCTATGGTTTTTTGTTCAGCCATTTGGGATTATCCGATCAACGCAGGCTTCACATTGCCATGCCGCCGTCAACGGTAAAAACTTGCCCGGTGATGTAGCCTGACTCCTCGGAGCACAGGAAGGCGCACATGCTCGAAATGTCGGCGGTTTCGCCGAAGCGCCTGAGCGGCACGGCCTCCAGGATCTTCGCGGCCACCTCGGGCTTGCCGACGAGCTCGCTCGTCATGTCGGTCCTGACGAAGCCGGGGGCGACCGCGTTGACCGTGACGGAGCGCGACGCGAACTCCCGGGCGAGCGCCTTGGTGAGCCCGATCATCCCCGCCTTGGCCGCCGAGTAGTTGGCCTGCCCGGCGTTTCCCAGGATCCCGCTTACCGAGGTGACGTTGACGATCCTGCCCCAGCGGGCCCGCGCCATGGGGCGCGCGAGGTGCTTCGTCCAGTGGAAGCAGCTTGTCAGGTTGGTCGAGATGACGTCGTTCCAGTCCGCGTCGCTCATCCGGAAGAGGAGCCCGTCTCGGGTGATCCCGGCGTTGTTGACGAGGATGTCGATGACGGGGATCTCGGCCAGGAGGCCCTCCGCGGCGCGGGCGATCGCGGCCCCGTCGGAGACGTCGACCGCGAGCGCCCGCGCCCTGCCGCCCGCCTGCAGGATCGCGGCGGCCGCGCCGCCGCACGACTCGGGGGACTTGGAGACGCAGATGACGGTCACGCCCTCGCGGGCCAGGGTCTCCGCTATCGCCCTGCCGATCCCGCGGCCGGCGCCGGTCACGAGGGCGGTTCGGTTCTTGAATGTGAGCATGATGGGGACAACCTGTCAGTACACGTCTCGCTGGTAGCGCTTATCCTTCTTCATAAGCTTAACGTAGTCAATGGCCTCCGCGGGGCCCATGCCGCCCTGCCCGGCGACCACGTCGTGGAGGGCCTGGTCGACGTCCTTGGCCATGCGCGAGGCGTCGCCGCACACGTAGAAGTGGGCCCCCGCCCTGATCCAGGCCCAGAGGTCCTCGGCGCTTTCGCGCATCCGGTCCTGGACGTAGATCTTCTGCGGCTGGTCGCGCGAGAAGGCCGTGCTCATGCGCGTCAGGCTCCCGTCGGCGAGCCACCGGGCCCAGTCCTCCTCGTAGAGGAAGTCCGACGCGCGTCTCTGGTCGCCGAAGAAGAGCCAGTTTCGCCCCGTGGCCCCGAGGGCCGCGCGCTCCTCGACGAAGGCCCGGAAGGGCGCGATGCCCGTGCCCGGCCCCACCATGATCGCGTCCCTCGAGCCGTCGGCCGGCGGCCCGAACGGCGAGCGCGCCACGAAGACGGGCACCCGGCCCTCCCAGACCGGGACCCGGTCGCTCAGGTGGGTCGAGCACACGCCCACGCGGTCGCGGCCGTTCGTCCTGTAGCGGACCGCGGCCACCGTCAGCTGGGCCTCCTGGGGGTGCGCGCGCCACGACGACGCGATCGAGTACAGGCGGGGGACGAGCCTGCGCATGTGGTCCACGAGCTCCTGGGGTCGGAGCCTGGCGCTCGGGAACTCGGCCAGGAGGTCGATGTAGTGGCGCTCGCCGAGCCAGGCGGCCAGCGCCTCCTTGGACTCCGGCGCGAGCAGCCGCGCGAGGCTCGCCCTCTCCGCGGGGTCGGAGGCCTTCGCCGCCAGGGTCTCCAGGATCCTGCGCGTCGGCTTCGAGAGCTCGAGCTTCGAGCGCAGCGCCTCGGCGAAGGCCACGGTCGCCGCCGCCTTCGGGAGCGCGACGGGCTCCTCGCCGCTCGCCCCGATCTGCCCCAGGATGGCGTCCACGTCCTGCGGCCGGTGGGACGGGTACACCCCCAGCGAGTCACCGGCCTTGTAGCGCAGGCCGCTGTCCGCGAGGCTGACCACGATGTGGCGGGTCTCCTTGCCGGAGCCCGGCCCGCTCAGGAGGCGGTTCTCGGTCACCTGGCCCCAGAACGGATTGTCCTTGGTGTAGGCCGAGGTGGCTTTGGTTTCGGTCATTTTGGCAGGGGCCGCAATGAAAGCGCGGCCCCCCACCCTTGCAAGCCGGTTCCGGGCCCCGGGGACGGCGGCCCCGATTTGCGTTTTGGCCGGATCGTCGGATCGTTCAGCGCCCAAGGCCACGCCCTCCCATGGAACCCACGCCAGCGCTTACCGGCATCCACCACCTGACCGCGGTGACGGCGAACGCGCCGCAGAACGTCGCGTTCTACACCCAGGTCCTCGGCATGCGCCTCGTGAAGAAGACGGTCAACCAGGACGACGTCTCCGCCTACCACCTCTTCTACGGCGACGGCGCCGCCTCGCCCGGGACCGACATCACGTTCTTCGACTGGCCCGCCGCGCCCGAGCGGCGCGGGACCCGCAGCGTCGTGCAGACCGGCCTCCGGGTGCGGGGCCGCGCCACCGTCGAATGGTGGCTGGCCCGCCTGTCGGAGCGGGGCGTAAGGAACTCGGGCGTGGCGACCCGCGACGGCCGGGCGTCGCTCGAATTCGAGGACCCCGAGGGCCAGCGCCTCTCCCTCGTGGACGACGGCGGCGCCGGCGACGCGCACCCGTGGGACCGGAGCCCGGTCCCCCCCGAGCACCAGATCCGCGGCCTGGGCCCCATCAGGATGAGCGTCCCCGAGATCAGGGACACCGACCGCGTGCTCACCGCCGTCATGGCGATGTCGCCGGTACGCACCTACATTTCCGACGGCAACGGGGGCTCGCGGGTGCATGTCTACCGGATGGGCGGCTCCGGCCCGGCGGCGGAGCTGCACGTCGCGGTCGAGCCCCACCTGTCCGCGGCGCGCTCCGGCGCGGGCGGGGTCCACCACGTCGCCTTCCGCACGCCCGACGACAAGGAATACGCCGCCTGGGCGGATAGGCTCCAGAGGCTGGGGATGCCCACGAGCGGGCCTGTCGACCGGTATTATTTCAAGAGCCTCTACTTCCGCGAGCCGGGCGGGATCCTGTTCGAGATCGCGACCGACGGGCCGGGCTTCGCCACGGACGAGCCGATGTCGGGCCTCGGCGAGAGGCTGTCGCTGCCGCCCTTCCTCGAGGCCCGGCGCGGGGAGATCGAGGCCGGCCTGAAGCCCCTGTAGGCGCCCGCGGTGGCGCGGCCGGGGCCTGGCCCCCGGGGCTTTGCGTTTGCCATGAGCTCGCGCCCGCGCAAGCCTCTCCTTAGAAATTGATGCGCAAAACCTTCCAACAGGGCCCGGACGGCGGCGCCCTCCGCCTCCAGAAGTTCATGGCCGACGCGGGCGTCTGCTCGAGGCGCGCGGCCGAGGCGCTGATCGCCAGGGGCGAGGTCTGGGTCAACGGGACCAGGGCCGTGGCGGGCCAGCGGGTGTCCCCGGCGTCCGACAAGGTGACGGTGGGCGGGACGGTCGTGCGCACCCTGGCGCAGCCCAAGATCACCGTGGCCGTCAACAAGCCCCGGGGCCTCGTCTGCTCGAACGACGACCCCCACAACCCCGACACCGTCTTCGGGCTCCTTCCCCGGGAATGGTCACGGTACCGGTTCTTCTGCGCAGGGCGCCTGGACAAGGACAGCGAGGGACTGGTCATCCTGACGACGGACGGCAACCTGGCGCACAGGCTGATGCACCCGTCGAGCGAGGTGGTGAAGCGCTACTTCGTGTCGCTCAGGGACCCCTTCCCGGCCTCGCGCCTGCCGAGGCTAACCCGGGGCCTCACGTTCGAGGGCGAGCGCCTCAGGGTGGAGCGCGCGGCGCTCGTCAACCCCGCCGCCGACGGCACCGCCCGTGACCTCGACATCCACATGCACCACGGAAAGAAGCGCGAGATCCGGCTCCTCTTCTCGGCGCTCGGCCACGAGGTCCGGCGGCTGCGCCGCTACCAGATAGGCGCCGTGCGCCTCAAGGGAATCCCGTTGCGCGGAGCGAAACATCTTGCTTCAAAGGAGATCGAACAGCTTTTCCGGTCGCCGCGGACTCCGAACGCCGAGCTGCAGGCGACCGCTCGCAGGGATTCATACATAAATGAAGACTAAACTCATCCTCACCGGCGCGGGCCTCGCCCTGTGCGCAAGCCTCGGCGCCGCGACGCTCAGCGTCTCGACGGCGGTCCAGACACAGCCCGACCCGTCATCGCCCGTCATCACCGTCCTCAAGGCCGGCTCGGAGCTGCCGGCGCCGACGGACAGGGCCGGCCCGCCGCCGCCCGGATGGACGGCGATCGAGGTTCCCGGCCCGTTCGAGGGCTACGTGCGGAACAGGGACCTGACGAAGCAGCTCGACGTGCTGCCCGGCTCATCGGTCTTCCTCGGGCCGGGCGAGGACTTGGGCGTCCTCGCCGTCTTCGCCAAGGGCGACAAGGCGGAGATCACGGGCCTGCGCGGGTCCTGGACCCAGGTGCGCCTCGAGAAGAGCCTCGTGGGCTACATAAGGACGGGTCCCGCCGAGCCGC
>Ga0209415_10013708_pt1 | contig 13340 bp, 13 predicted proteins | sample PeaSoiSIISIP2007_FD_187696 | JGI IMG/M metagenome (GOLD analysis project Ga0209415, IMG submission 187696) | Peat soil microbial communities from Weissenstadt, Germany - SII-SIP-2007 (SPAdes) (version 2) | ecosystem: Environmental > Terrestrial > Soil > Wetlands > Peat | place: Germany... | reverse complement strand
GGTAGCCGGAGCCGGCGTTGGGGCCCCCGGAGGCGCAGGCTGGGCAGGCGCCCCCCCCGTCTGCGGTTTCGGACGCAGTCGCTGGGCGACCGACTCCGAGGCCGTCGCGACCAGCGCCAGATTGCACAGTAGGAGCGCTGCTGCGGCACGTGCTCTCATCGTCGGCCTTCATCTCGCCGACCGGCGGAGTCCCCGCGCAGCGTCTGCCCGCTCGCGGCCTTCGCCGCTCCCGGCGTCGCGCGAACGTTGGTCGCCGGTGCCAGCGTGCCCCCATCGACGCTGCCGCCCGCGGGAGCGAGCGCGTGGCCCACCGCCGCGGACGCGATTAGGGTCAGCATCCCGACGACGACGACGCACGCGCCCACCATGGCGCCCGCCGTGATCAGCGTGCGCCGGATCAGCGTCTGGTTGTCCATGGGTGCGTCAGGCATCGTCCCTTCTCACTGGATGTTGTAGTCGATGTTCATTTCCTGACCCCGGCGGTTGACCGCCACGGTCAGGTGATCGGAAGTGCGAAGGCGGGCATATGCCTCGAGCGCCTTCTCCGGACTGGCCATGTCGAATCCGTTGATCTTCTCGAGGCGATCTCCGTTCTCCATGCCGAGAGTGCCGAGGAGGGTGTCGGGCCGGACGCCGAAGAGGCGAATGCCCACGACCTTGCCGTTCTCCTGCTCCGGGACGATTCGCGCCTGACGCATCAGATCGGCCTGGTTCTCGAGGATCTTGTCGACGACGCTCCGGTCCACCTTGAACTCGTTCGGGGACACTCGCTGCACGCCCTTCTTGATGTCGTCCGACACCGGCGCCGCTGCGCCGGCGGCGGGTGGCGCGGCCGAGGGAGCCGCGGACGCCACGGGGGCGGGCGGGGCGGGCGGCTTGAACATCTGCGACTGGCAGAGCTGTCCGGCGTTCGTCATCCAGACACGGTCCCAACCGATGAAAGCCACGGTCTTGCCGGCGAGGTCTCCGCCGCGCCGCCGCAGGAATGTCTTCCCCTTGTCCTGCTGCGTCTCGAGCGCGGCGAACGACCAGTCCGGGTCGGCGGACGCGGCGATGATGAGGACGCGCACGCCGTCGCAGTCGGGCGCGTTGAACGGATCCGAAAGATCGGGAGGAGCCACGGATGCGTCGACATCCTCGACGGGCACCACGACCCGGTTGAGCGGACCGGTGACCGAGTCGAACGGGTTCCTCGAAAGAATCGACTCCGCGCTGGTGGCGTGCTGACTGGCGGACGCCGGCGCCGGGGGCAGGCGCGCGGCGAGAGGGACGGCCGCGAGCTGTTTCTCGTCCGCTCCCAGGCTGGCCCCTACGACCTGCATGATCCCCTGCGCGTCGAAGAACGCCGCGAGCGCGACGAGCGCGAGCAGCACCGCCCAGAAGTAGCGTTTGAGGAGCTTGTCGAGGGCCATGGCATCGAAGGGGCAGTCGCACCGCCCCGCCCGGATCAAGCGAGGGCCGTGCCATATGGGTAACTAGTCGATCGTGCAGGTGATTCCGGAATTCGACCCGGGTGCGCTTGCCAGCTTGGCGCCGCCGGCCCCGGAGAGGTAGTGCCGGCCGACAAAATGTCAGCCGAGCAGGGGCGGCTCACTCGGGAACGCCATCGAGCTTTCGGTAGATGGTGCGCGTCGAGATCCCGAGCAGCTGCGCGGCGACGGACTTGTCTCCCCGTGTGTGCCGGAGAGTGTCGCGAATGACGCGAAGCTCGATCTCTTCGAGTGGCGTGCCGATCTCGAAGGCGAGCTGCGTCGGCGCGCCGGGCACGGACGTGGAGACGTGGTCGGGCAGGTCTCCTTCGCCGAGAGTCTCGGCGCGCGAGAGCACCACCGCGCGCTCGATGACATTCTCCAGCTCGCGCACGTTCCCGGGCCACGCGTACTCCGCGAGCCGGTCGAGCGCCCCGCGGGTGGGATGGAGCCGCGGTCGCCCGTTCTTGGCGCAGTAAAGGCCCAGGAAGTGGTCCACGAGGAGGGGGATGTCCTCGCGCCGCGCGCGGAGCGGCGGCGCGGTGATCGCGATGACGTTCAGACGATAGTAGAGGTCCTCCCGGAACCGTCCCGCCGCGACCTCCGCCACCAGATCGCGGTTCGTCGCCGCCACGATCCGCACGTCCGCTTTCTGCGTGTTCCCGCCGAGCGGCTCGTACTCGCCTTCCTGCAGCACGCGAAGGAGCTTCACCTGCACGCTCCACGAGAGCTCGCCGATCTCGTCGAGGAAGAGCGTCCCCCCCGACGCCTTGGCGAAGCGCCCCTCCCTCCTTCCGGTCGCCCCCGTGAAAGCGCCTTTCTCGTGCCCGAAGAGCTCGCCCTCGAGGATCGTCTCTGGGATCGCCGCGCAGTTCACCGCGACGAAGGGACCCCGCGCCCGCGCGGAGCGTTCGTGGATGTAGCGCGCGAGCAGCTCCTTGCCCGTCCCGCTCTCGCCGAGGATGAGGACGGTCGCCTGGCTCGGCGCGGCCTGCGTGGCGACATCGATCACCCGGCGCAGGGCGGGCGAGCTGCCCACGATCTCCCGCCTCGCGAGCCGCTTGATCTCGTCGCGCAGCGACTGATTTTCGGCGACGAGGCGTTGCTTCTCGGCGGCCTTCCGCACGCTCTTGACGATCGACACGCGCTTGAGAGGCTTCTCGACGAAGTCGTACGCGCCATCGCGCATCGCGCTCACGGCAGTCTCGACCGAGCCGTACGCCGTCATCAGGACGACCTCGACTTCGGGCGCGACTTGCTTGACGGCGCGCAGGAGCTCCAGCCCCGTCGTGCCGGGCATCATCAGATCGGTCAGCACGACCTGGACGCGATGCGTGCGCACCAGCTCGAGCGCGTGGCGGGCGTCGGGGGCCGAGAGGACGCGCATTCCCTCGCGCTGGAAGATCTTCTCGAGCGACTCGATGTTCGAGCGCTCGTCGTCGACGACGAGGACGGTGACGGCGTCGGGAGGCGGATCCGGGGCGGGGACGTCGGCGCCCGGAGCCGGCGCGGCCGGCGCCTCTCCAGGGCGGCCCGGCGAGGGAAAACTGAGTCCTCGTGTCAGCACACGGACAATGTGACAGGTTCAGGACATATCGTCAAAGCCCGAGGCTAAGTTGTCACGATGGGCCTTGATCACCGCGAAACCGGAGGCGGAGGCTCCTCAACAAGGCGGCGAGATCCGCCCGCACGTCGAAGCGCAGCGTCGCGCGGCCGATCTCGTCGCCGCTCCTGTCGTGCAGGCTCGCGGGCAAGATCGTCATCGAGCCGATCGGATAAAGGCCGCTCCACTCCCGCTGGCCGCTCAGCTCGTAGCGATGGCCGTCGTCTCCCACGAACGAGAGGCGGTAGGGGATCCGCCGCTCGGAGAGCCTGTACGAGATCGTTCCCTCGAGGCGACTCCTCGACGCGAGTTGCTCGGCGTCGATGACGCCGCTTATCTGCAAAGTCTTGTTTTGCGCGAGCTCGACCACGCTCCGAGCGTATGCCTCGATGGTGAGGGCGATCGTCTTCTCGTCCGTGGGCGCGTTGAGCCGCCAGTAGGTACCACTCAGCGTCTCGCGGTACGACAGGCCGGGGAGCACGGCGACTACCTGACGCTCCTTCGCTTGAACTCCGCGAGCCCGTGGACGACGAGCCGCTCGACGACATCCCCCCGCGAGGCCGCGTCGGCGATCTCTTCGACGTCCGCGAGCGTCACGTGTCCGTACGCCACGTGCTCGGGCTCCTGGAGGACGCTCGTGCCCGTCTCGCAAAGATCGAGGCAGCTCGAAGAGCATGCGCGCACGATGTCCTTCGCGGTGCCGCGCCTGGCGAGCGCTTCTTTGAGCTTGACGACCATGTCCTCGGACCCCTTCTCGGCGCAGGATCCCTTCGGATGACCGTCGGGCCGCCGGTTGATGCACACGAAGAGGTACCGCTGGCGGGTCGGCATGGACCGTTCGGGATGGGAGCGCGCGCCGGGAGCTTGGGGGGATGTCGAGGGGGGCGTGGGGTGGGGAAGCGCGCACGGAAGACACTGCTTGCGCCGCAGACCGTCGTCAAGGGCGAGCACGGGGAGCCTTGCGCTCGAGGCGCTGCCGGACGATGCTGCCGGCCGAAATCATGAAATTCTCCACGCTAGTCTCCACCCTCGCGTTCATCGGGGCCCCCGCGCTCCCTGCCTTCTTTGCGCTCGCGTGCGGAGGCGCCAACGACAACTTGCCGCCTCCTCCCCCGCCACCTCCGCCGCAGCCAGCCGAGGCGCCTCCGCCCGATGCATCCGCCCCGCCCGCCGCCGCAGCCCCCGCGCCTGCGCCAGCTGCTCCGATCACGCTCTCTCAAGGATCCGCCAGCCCCGACCCTCCCGCCCCGACGCCGACCGTGAAGATCACGTCGCCGACGAAGGACCAGGTCATCGCGGCGGCAAAGGTCTCCGACTTCGAGATCAAGCTCGACGTCAAGAACTGGAAGACCGAGAAGGGCGACGCACACGTCCACCTGATCCTGGACGGCCAGCCCTACAAGCCGATCTACGACACGAAGGCGCCGACCAAGCTCTCGGAGCTCGCGGGCGACGCCACCCTCGCCGAGGGCCAGCACATCCTCGTCGCGTTCCCCAGTCGCGCCAACCACGAGAGCGTCAAAATGCCCGGCGCGCTCGCGATCACCGAGTTCTGGATCGGCAAGAAGGGCGAAAAGGGCCAGGACGTGACCAAGCCGATGGTCATCTACAGCCGTCCGAAGGGTGAATACAAAGGCGACATGGCCAATCACGTCCTCGTCGACTTCCAGCTCGCGAACGACAAGCTCGCGCCCGGCAAGGACCACGTTCACGTCACCGTCACCGGCCCCGGGATCGACGGCGACAAGAGCGCGGATGCCACGGCGTTCGGTCCGCCGTTCTACCTCGACAACCTCCAGGACGGCTCGTACTCGGTGAAGGTCGAGCTCCTCGGGGCGGACGGGAAGGTCCTCCCCGGCACGTGGAACTCCACGACAAGGAGCATCTCGATCGCGCACTGATTGCGATCCAGCGGCGTCGGCTCGACCGGGGGTAAGCTCGGGGCCGCGCAGCATCCATGACCCTGCTCGCCCCCGCCCTCGCAGCGATCTTCGCGATCGAGCTCCTCGCGGCGCTCCTCTTCGGGCTGGCCTTCCTCCGCCGCAGAGTCGATCGGGAGTTCGGGGTCGCCTCGCTGCTATGCGCCGCGGCAGCCGAGCACGCGTGGGGATCTCTCATCGGCGCCGGGGCGAGCCAGCCGGCAGGCGTCCTGGCTGCAGACCGGGCCGCGTGGCTCGGCCTCATCGCAGCCATTCCTCTGACCATCCACGCCGGACTGGCCTACGGGCGGATCCGACCGACGCCGCGCTGGATCGCGGTGCCGTACGGGCTGGCCGTGGTCGGCGCGGCGGTGGATCTCCGGAGTCTCTTCCAGGAGCACGCCGTATCGGCCCGCGCACCCGGATGGCTCGTCGGCGCCGTGGACGGCGCGCGCCGTATCGCGCCGCCTGCGCCGCTCGGCGTCGCCGTGCATGTCATGCTGGTGGGCGCGGCCGCCGCGCTCGTGGTCTTGACTGCGCGTGCGTACCTCGCCGGTCGCAGAGAGCGGCTCGCCGTCGTCACCGGAGCGGCGGTGTTCCTCGCCACGACGTTGCACGACAGCGCCATCGCCGCCGGCGCGCTCGCGGGCGGGCACCTCGTCGACGCCGGGCTCGCGGCGTTTGTTCTCGGCATACTCACGACGCCGAGCGCTAAGTACGCCGCGGTGTCGCGGGAGCTCGACCGTCGCACCAAAGAGCTGCGCTCGCGGACGACCGAGCTGCGTCGCTCGTACGAAGATCTTCGTACGACACAAGAGGAGCTCGTCAAGAAGGAGCAGCTCGCGGTCGTCGGCGAGCTCGCGGCCGTCATCGCGCACGAAGTGCGCAACCCGCTCGCGATCATCGCCAACGCCGTCGCGGGCCTGCGCAAACAGGCCATCTCGCGGGAAGACCACGAGACGCTCCTCGGTATCCTCGAGGAAGAGACGAGCCGCCTCAACCGCCTCGTGACGGATCTGTTGCGCTACGCGCGCCCCGTGAACGTCCAGCGCTCCCACTTCATGCTCGGTGACCTGCTCGAGCGCGCGCTGGGCTTCGCCAAGACGAAGAAGAGCACCATCAACGTGCAGCTCAAGCGCGAGTCACACGAGGGCGGGCTCTGGGGCGACGCCAACCTCCTGCGCCAGGTCTTCGACAACCTCATCGACAACGCCGTCCAGGCCATGGGGCAGACCGGGACGTTGACCGTACGCCTCCGCTCCGAGAACCAGCTTGGCGTGGACGGCGTAGCGGTCGACATCATCGACACGGGCGAGGGTATGGACACCCAGGTGCGCTCTCGTGCGCGCGACCCGTTCTTCACGACGCGCCCGAGCGGCACGGGGCTGGGGCTCGCGATTGTCGACCGCATCGTCGATGCCCACGGCGGGCAGTTCGTCATCGACAGCCACGCGGGCGAGGGAACCACGGTCACCGTCTTCTTGCCCCACGGGTCGGCGAGCGAGCCCCCCCAGGCGCGCCGAACCCAGAGGCCCTCGACAGACCCAGGCAGACGCGCGACGAGCTGAAGGAGCGAGCGCCATGCATCGAGACGCGATCGTCCGGCTGGACAGGGCCCACGTCTGGCACCCGTACACGGCGATGGACGCGTGGCAGGAGGCGGATCCCATCGTCGTCGCGCGCGCCGAGGGCGCCTGGCTCGAGGACGCCGATGGTCGCCGCTACATCGACGGAAATTCGTCGTGGTACGTGGCGACGCTCGGCCACGGACACCCGCGGCTGCGGCGCGCCTTCGAAGAGCAAGCTCGGACGCTGGACCACTGCTCGCTCGCGGGTGTCGCGCACGAGCCGGCAGCGCGTCTCGCCGGGGAGCTCGTGGCGATCGCTCCCGCGGGACTCACTCGCGTGTTCTTCGTCGACGACGGGTCGACCGCCGTGGACGCCGCGGTGAAGATGTGCGCCCAGGGGTGGCGGCAGCTCGGAGCGCCCGACAAGACGCGCTTCATCGCTCTCGATGGCGCGTTCCACGGCGACACTGTGGGCGCGACGAGCCTCGGCGGCGTCGACGTCTTCCGCAGACCATTCGCGGGGGTCACGTTCGAGTGCGTGCACGCGCCCTTCCCCGAGCCGGCGGCGTACGACAAGGCGCTCTCGGCGTTGCGCGACATCGTCCGTGAAGGCGCGGCGACGATCGCCGCGGTCTTCGTCGAGCCGATGGTGCAAGGGGCCGCAGGAATGAGGATCTACGGCGCCGACTTTCTCCGCGAGGTGCGCGCCCTCTGCGACCGGCACGACGTCTGGCTCGTGACAGACGAGGTCTTCGCCGGATACGGACGCACCGGGCCGATGTGGGCCTGCGAGCACGCCCGAATCTCGCCCGACTTGATGTGCGTCGGCAAGGCGTTCGCGGGGATCGTCCCGATGGGCGCCGTCCTCGTGAACGAGCGCGTCTTCTCTGCCTTCCGGGGCGGGCGCGAACGAGCGTTCCTCCACGGGCACACGTTCTGCGGGAACCCCGTCGGCGCGGCGCTCGCGCGCGAGGTTCTCGCCATCTACGAGGACGAGAGGGTCCTCGATCAGGTGGCGCGGAAAGCGCCGACGATTGCGCGCGCGTTCGAGCGCCTCGCGGGGGTGCCGGGCGTGGAGCGGGTCCGCTGCATCGGGATGATAGGAGCCGCCGATCTGTCCGGCGGCGGGGGGGGATACCTCGACGAGGCCGGGTGGCGCGTGTACGACGAGGCGCGCAAGCGCGGCGCCTACCTTCGCCCCCTTGGGAGCACGGTCTACGTATGCCCTCCTCTGACGATCCCGGACGCCGACCTGGAGCGGCTCCTGGGGATCCTGGACGAGAGCGTCCGTGCATCATTGACGCGTGCCGGCGCGTGATCTCTTCTCGTCACCGAAAAGTCACACGGGCCCTGTAGGGAGTGAATGAATATGGCGCGCATCCTGGTCGTCGAGGACGAGGCCGACATCCGCGACGTCCTCGATTACAACTTGAAGCGCGACGGCCACGACGTGGCCCTCGCGTCGACGGCAAAGGAAGGCCTTCGCCAGGCGCGCGAACGCCGGCCGGACCTGGTGCTCCTCGACCTCATGCTCCCCGACGGCTCCGGCACCGAGCTCTGCAAGGCGCTGCACCAGGACGCTTCGACGCGTGGCGCGCGCGTCGTGATGCTCACGGCCAAGGGAGAAGAGATCGACCGCGTCATCGGCTTCGAGCTCGGCGCGGACGACTACGTCGTCAAGCCGTTCAGCGTACGCGAGCTCCTGTTGCGCGTGAACGCGGTCCTCCGGCGAGCGGCGTCGGAGGAGGCCGGGGAGACGACGCAGTTCGGCACGCTCCGGGTGGATCGCGGAGCGCACCGCGTGTGGGTCGAGGGGCAAGAGGTGGAGCTCACGGCGCTCGAATTCAAGCTCCTGTTGACGCTGCACGACAGGCGTAATCGCGTCCAGACGCGCGACGCCCTCCTCAGCGACGTCTGGCGGATCGACGCCGACGTGACCACGCGCACGGTCGACACGCACGTCAAGCGGCTTCGCGAGAAGCTCGGCGCGGCGGGCATCTACGTGCAGACGGTGCGAGGCGTCGGTTACCGGTTCGCGGAGCGACCCGACGAGGTCACTTGACGACCATCGCGCCCTTGTACATCGCCATCCCGCACTGAAACGTGTACGAGCGCGCGACGTCCGTGGGCACATCGACGGTCACGGGCGTGTTGAGGGGGAGGTCCTTCTTCACGTTGAGGTCGGGGAAGACGACCTCGGTGGCACACGTGTCGTCCGTCGTGCGGACGAACGTCAGGGTGGCCTTGGATCCAGGCGCTCCGCGCGGGAGCGCCACCGAGGCCGGGCTGAAGCCGTGCTCGCTCGCCACGACCCGGACCTGACCCGTAACCTCCGCCAGCATCGACCCCATCGACCCGGCCTGCGTTTCACGGCTCCCCTCGGGTTTCCTTCCGCAGGCGACGCCCGCGGTGACCGCGAGCGTGGCCGCTACGACGATCGACAGGGCTCGTAAATGCGGCATGCCCCGCCCATCTAGCACGGCTCCTGGTCCTTGACCTTCATGCTGACCGTGGAGAGACTCTTGAGCGCGCGGAGGACGAGATCCAACCTCGCATCGCCGGGCGGCCAGACGATATTGTCGATGGCGAGGCCGTTCATCACCGCGAACGCGAAGAGGGGCGCGACGTCGAAGCGCCGCGCGTTCTCCGCGTGCGGGGCGAAGAACTCGCGGAAGGTCACGAGCACTTGCTGCCAGTAGTGCTCGCTGATCTCGGCGACCGTGCGGCGCAGCGGCGGATCCGTTCGCGCCGCCACGACCAGCTCGAGCCACGCGTAGAACGCCCTGCCCGAGGTCCGGTTCCACAGCAGGTCGATGACGGCCCACGACTTGTCGGCGCCCTCCGGGAGCGCCGCGAACGCCTCGCGGAACTCCTCGATCCTCTTCGCGAGCAGGTAGCGCACCGCCACCGTCACGAGCTCCTTCTTCGTGCGGAAGTGGTGCAGCTGCGCGCCGCGCGAGACGCCCGCCCGGGCCGCGACCATGATCGTCGTCGTGCGCGAGTACCCTACCTCGTGCAAGCAGTCGATCGTCGCCTCGAGCACGCGCCGCTGCATCGCGGCGCTTCGCTCGCGCTGTGTACGACGTACTCGCTTCGGACCGGAGGGGGCCACGCGCGACGACGTTACCACCGCCGCCGCGCGGCCTGCAGGGCATCGTCCGCGATCCATCAGCGGATGGCCTCGGGATCGATCTTCGCGTCCCAGTTCCAGCCGGCGCACGTGGCCCCGGGGAGGGAGGCGGCGAGCTTGGCCGAGAACTTGGCGACCGCGTCGTCCGCACTCTCGCCGGAGTACTCGAGCTCGACGAGCGCGACCGAAGCCACCTTAGGCACCGAGAAGAGGGACGCAGAAAGGTCGAGGCGATCGACCGGCTCGGCACGGAACGGCCGCCTGCTACCTCCGCTGCGCATCCCTCCGAGGCCGCCTCCGCCCCCACGTCCCCCCATGTTTCCCTGAGGACCCGGGGCCTGTTCGTCCTGGACCTTGATCTTCTCCGGCGTTGGCACCTTGCCGGCCACGATCACGACGAGGACCAGGTCGCCGCGCGCAGCAGGCGCGATCTTCGCGAGCAGATCGTCGGTCGGCCCGTTGGCCTGGGTGTATTCGTCGATGGCCGCCCAGAGCGCGTGGTTCGGCGAGGTCGTGCTCTCGGCGTACGCGGACTCGCACTTCGCCGCCCCCAGCGCCCGTGACATGCGCGCGGCGATGGCATCCCACGCCTCCGAGCTCATTCGCCCATCCTTGTATACGCCGAGCACGGATACCGTGTGGTGGGCGGGGCTGAAGTCCGGGGCGAAGGTCGTTGCATACACGGCCTCGTGCCCGCTGCAGCCTGCAGCGAGAAAGAGGCCGAGCGAGAGACGCGCGAGACGGGACATGGCGGCCAGTTTCCTACGGGCGCCCGGGCCACCGCCACTCCCGCACCTCGGGCATATCGTCCCCGTGATCGCGGATGTACTGGCTGTGCTCGAGGCGCTTGTCGGCCATGTGCTGCCGGAGGTGCGCCTGGCGCGAGCCGAGCGCCGGCACCCGGTCGATGACGTCCTGCACGAGGCGGAACCGGTCCATGTCGTTGCGGACGACCATGTCGAAGGGCGTCGTCGTCGTGCCCTCCTCCTTGTAGCCGCGGACGTGCATGTTCTCATGGTTGCGTCGGCGGTAGGTGAGCCTGTGAATCAGCCACGGATAGCCGTGGTACGCGAAGATGACCGGACGGTCGGTCGTGAAGATCTCGTCGAACTCGCGATCGGGCAGGCCGTGCGGATGCTCGCTCGCGGGCTGCAGCTTCATCAGATCGACGACGTTGACGACGCGCACCCTGAGCGCGGGCACGTGCTCGCGCAGGAGGCTCACCGCCGCAAGAATCTCGATCGTCGGGACGTCCCCCGCGCAGGCCATCACGACGTCAGGCTCGTCGCCGTCGTCGTTGCTGGCCCATTCCCAGATGCCAATTCCGGCCGCGGTGTGTTTGATGGCCTCGTCCATCCTGAGCCACTGGGGACCCGGCTGCTTGCCGATGACGATGACGTTCACGTAGTCGACGCTGCGGAGGCAATGATCGGTCACCGAGAGCAGCGTGTTCGCGTCGGGAGGCAGGTACACGCGGATGACGTCCGCCTTCTTGTTGACGACGTGGTCGATGAAGCCGGGATCCTGGTGACTGAAGCCGTTGTGGTCCTGCCGCCACACATGCGACGTGAGCAGGTAGTTGAGGGACGAAATCGGCTGCCGCCAGGGAATGTCGCGCGTCACCTTCAGCCACTTGGCGTGCTGGTTGAACATCGCGTCGATGATGTGGATGAACGCCTCGTAGCAGGAGAACATCCCGTGACGCCCCGTGAGCAGGTAGCCCTCGAGCCAGCCCTGGCATTGGTGCTCGCTCAGCATCTCCATCACGCGCCCGTCGGGGGAGACGTGGTCGTCCGTGGGAAGGATCTCGGCGACCGAATCGCGCGTCGTCTCCTCGAAGACGGCTCCCCAGCGGTTCGACGCCGTCTCGTCGGGGCTGAACACGCGGAAGTTGCGGGACTCGCGGTTCAGCACGAGGACGTCGCGCACGAGCCTGCCCTGCACGCGCGTCGGCTCCGCGTCGATGGCGCCTGGCGCCGGCACGGGTACGGCGTACGTCCTGTAGTCCGGCATTCTGAGCTCCTCGCGCAGGAGCCCGCCATTCGCGTGGGGGTTGGCGCTCATGCGGCGCGCGCCCTTCGGGGGCAGCGCTGCGAGCTCCGGGGCGAGGCGCCCGCTTGAATCGAAGAGCTCCGCGGGGCGGTAGCTCTTCATCCATGCCTCGAGCAGGGCGCGGTGCTCCGGTTTCTCCCGCACGGCGTCGAGCGGCACCTGATGAGCGCGGAACGTGCCCTCGATCGGGACGCCATCGACCACCTTCGGCCCCGTCCAGCCCTTGGGGCTACGGAGCACGATCATGGGCCAGGGCGGTCGGCGCTTGAAGCCGGCGGCGCGGGCCTCGCGCTGGAATCGTGCGATCTCGTCGAGCGCGCCGTCGAGGGCCGACGCCATCGCGGGGTGCATCGCGCGCGGGTCGTCGCCTTCCACGAAGCGCGGCGACCACCCGTACCCGCGGAGCAGCTGCTCGAGCTCGTCTCGCGGGATTCGCGCGAGGACGGTCGGCCCCGCGATCTTGTACCCGTTGAGGTGCAGGATCGGCAGAACGGCGCCGTCGCGCGCAGGGTTCAGGAACTTGTTCGAGTGCCAGCTCGTCGCCAGCGGCCCGGTCTCCGCCTCGCCGTCGCCCACGACGCAGACGACGAGCAGGCCGGGGTTGTCGAACGCGGCGCCGAAGGCGTGGGAAAGGGCGTACCCGAGCTCGCCCCCTTCGTGGATGCTGCCCGGCGTCTCGGGCGCCACGTGGCTCGGGATGCCTCCGGGGAAGGAGAACTGCCTGAAGAGAAGGCGCATCCCCTCCTCGTCTCGCGACACGCGGGGATACACCTCGCTGTAGGTCCCCTCGAGGTACGTGTTCGCGACGATGCCCGGCCCGCCGTGGCCCGGCCCCGTGACGAAGATCGCGTCGAGGTCCCGCTCGACGATGGTACGGTTGACGTGCGCGTAGACGAAGTTGAGACCCGGCGTCGTGCCCCAGTGCCCGAGCAGGCGCGGCTTGATGTGCTCGGGGCGGAGGGGTTCGCGCAGGAGCGGGTTCGAGACGAGGTAGATCTGCCCGACGGAGAGGTAGTTCGCCGCGCGCCAGTACGCGTCGATTGTCGCAAACGGGTCGGTCACGGGTTGCCTCCGGTCACGCGAGGCAGACGAGCGTAGCGCCGTGCCGCCACGCTCGCCCGGGTTCATGCCCGAGCCCGTCGCAGCGGCCTCGCGATCAGGCGCAGCCGTCCGGCCCGCACACCGCGCCTTCAGTCGCCGCCTTGGCACCCGCGACTTCTCGCCATGCCTGCTCGAGCGCCCGCAGGTGAACGTCCGCGGGCTGCGCCCCCGAGATCGCGTAGCGCCGGGCGAATACGAAGAAGGGCACCCCGGTCACCCCCAGGGCCTGCGCCTCCTTCTCGTCTGCCCGCACGTCGCGCGCGTACGTCTCGCCGGCGAGCACGGCACGAACCTCGTCTTGCTCGAGGCCGGCGGCCGCGGCGAGTCGCACGATGACTTCCGGCTCGCCGATCGCCTCGCCTTCGGTCATGTAGGCGCGAAGGAGTCGCTCCTTCACGGTGCCCTGGACACCACGCTCGGCAGCCAGATGAAGGACGCGGTGGGCGTCGAACGTATTTCCTGGCTGGATCCCATCGAAGCGAAAGTCGAGCCCCTCGG
>Ga0209415_10013707_pt1 | contig 13340 bp, 11 predicted proteins | sample PeaSoiSIISIP2007_FD_187696 | JGI IMG/M metagenome (GOLD analysis project Ga0209415, IMG submission 187696) | Peat soil microbial communities from Weissenstadt, Germany - SII-SIP-2007 (SPAdes) (version 2) | ecosystem: Environmental > Terrestrial > Soil > Wetlands > Peat | place: Germany... | reverse complement strand
ACGCTCGAAGCCTGCACCTGCGTGCTCTTCACCATGTTCTGCACGTTGACGCTCATCTCGTGCATGGTGCTGGTGACTTCGTCGATGGCGGAGGAAGCCTGCAATCCGATCTTGGCAGAATCATCAGAAGCCGACGCCACCTGATTGGAAGCGCTCGCCACCTGCGACGAGGCGTCGCGCACGCTGCGCACCAGGCTGGCTAGTCCTTCCACCATTTTCGCGAACGCGTTGCCCAGCGTATCGTGCGTGGAGCGCGGTTTCACTTCCATGGTCAGGTCGCCGCCCGCCAGAGCCTCGGACACTGCCGCCATCTCCTTCAGGTAGACGACCATCTTGGCGAAGGTCCGTGCCAGTTGCCCGATCTCGTCGTCCTGCTTGATCTCGATGGTGTGCTCTAAATCTCCCGTGTCTCCGATTTGCCGCGCGATCTTCATTAAGTTGGTCAAGGGTTCGGTGATCGACTTGGCCGTGCGGTAAGCGATCACCCCGCCCAGAATAAGAGCGATCAGTGTGCTGATCACCGAGAACACGATGGTGAGCGTGCTGGCGGTTTTATCGGACCGGCTGCCTGCATCCACCAGCTTCCGGTTTTCCGCATCGACTACGTCGAATGCATCGTTTAAATTCTTCACCCAGGAGGAAGCATCTTTTTGCAGGTAATAGATCTGCAGTTCCGCCACGGTGGCGTTGCCGGAGTCCACGTCCTTGCGCTTGTCGATCAAGGGCTGGGCAAACTCGTGGGACCACGCCCCCGCCAGTTGCTGCACCCGGGCGAGCGCCGTTTTTTCCGCGTCCGAGGTGGCCAGCGCCTTGATGTCCTCGAGTTTCTGGTTGAGCGTGCGCAAGCCCTCGTTCATGTGGTCGACTTCGCGGGTGTCGCCGCTGAGCAGGTAGTTGCTCAGGAACAGCCCGTTCTGCATCATCTGCGAGCGTTCGGCATGGGTGGCGTCGTCCATTTGCTGGAACGAGGCCGCGGTAGCCTTCGCATCGTGCTCCCGGAATACTGCCAGCAGGTTGACGAGGAACAGCACCACCACCATCGCCAGGATGATTCCGAAGTTCATGTAGAGCTTCTTGCCAATCGTCATTACGTTTCTCCTGCGCGGTCCGACGCCTCTACCGCGGTTCGAACTTAAAGTCGATGATGCCTGAGCTTTCTACCGGGGAGGGTTCGAAGCGCCACTTCTTCGCCGCTTCCAAAGCCGCACTGGCCAGTACCGGATGACCGCCGACTACTCGGGCGTCCTTGACCGTACCGTTGGGCGCTACCACCACTTCCACCTTTACCGTTCCCGTGATGTTCATCTTCCGGGCCAGTTCGGGATACGACGGCTGCACCTTCGCCTTGGCCCTCCGAAGCATCTCTTCACTTTGTGCCGTTTGGCTTTGCGCGTGGACTATTCCAGTTACCGGTGCCAGAATCAGAGCGGCTATCAGCGCAGTCGTTCGTTGAGACACAGTTCCTCCCCCCAGCCAGAAGCGTGGTGAACCATGACCCGTGCAACGCCGTGGCCACCAACCACTTCCTCAAAAAACCAAAGTCACATCACCGATCTCTTTGCAAATGAAAGACTTAGTCCTCCCATCCGCGGAACGGTGAGGTGACCTCTGGGGCTTGGTTCGTCTCATAACCCGCTTCCGGCTTGGGGGCTCTCATTATGAGACAAGATTCTCACGCATTACTTGAGATTTCACAGTTCGGTACGCGCTTACCCATTTCACTTGACTCAAATTGAGATAGCAGCGTAGTTTCCCCTTATATTCAATAACTTGTGAATCACGAACCCACTTCTTCCGCCGTCGGTGACGCGTTGACCCCTCTCGGCGGCAATCCCATGCGCACGCTCGAAATCAGCACTGTTCCCGCCGCCGATGAGGCGTTCCAGAAGCTGCTGCTCCGGCTGGCGGCCTGGGCCAACGAAAGGCAGGACGCAGGGGCTCTGATCCAGTTCTTCTGCCGCGCCAGCCGCGAATTCTTCCAGGTCGCCGGAGTTTATTTCTGGCGCTTACACTCCGAGGACGAGCTCATCGGGCAACAGGGCGACGGCAAGCTGGCCGAGCTTTTCGTGGGTCTTCGTCTGCGCTCCCTGGAGAGCGCGGTTACAGCCGAAGCGGTGCGCCGCCGCCGCACCACCGTGGCCAACCACGTGGATTCCGCGGCTTTTCCTGAAGCTGCCAGGTTTCAGGCGCGTTCGCTTATGGCTGCCCCGCTGGTCGTGTTCAACGAGGTCATGGGGGCGGTTACATTCCTGAACGACCAGGACGAGAATTTCTTCAGCGAAGATATGGCAGCCAAGGCCACCATTCTGGCCGGCCAGTTGGGAAGCCTGGTGGAAGCCATCCGGCTGAAGGAGGCCTCTCGCGAAGAACACCGGCGCGCCGAGATATTGGCCGAGGTGGCCAACGTTCTGCACGGAATGCCGGACGTTTCGGCGGTGATCGAGGCTCTGGCGGACCGTTTGCGCCTGCTGCTGCGCGCCCAGTTGGTGTGCGTGCTGCTCGGCCGCGACGGGCCCTTCGAACTGCGCGCCGTTTCCGCCGAGACTCCTCAACTCGCGAACACGGTCCGGGCCCGCCATGACCGCAAGACCGTCCGCTTTGCTGCCGATCTTGCACAACGCGCCGTGGCTGCGGGGGAGCCGATCACGCTTTCCATCGGCGAAGATGTGCATTCCCTGGGAAACCTGGTCTCGCCGGGCATGCTGATTGCCGCCCCGCTCCGCACCTCCCGCACCCGCGGGGCGATTCTGGTGTATCCGCGCCAGGCGGGCGTGTTCACCGCCGACGAGAAGGCCCTGGTCGCGGCCATCGCCGGCTTTGGCGCCGTGGCGGTCGCGCATGCGGAACTCTATGCCACCTCGCATGCCCAGGCACACGAACTCCACCAGTTGCTGGAAATATCCTCCACCTTGACCGCCAGTGGCGATCTCGAGCAATTCCTGCAGGCATTTGTGGTGCGGGCGGCAGACTTTCTGGGATTTGGCCGCTGCTTCATCGCGCTCTACGAAGGCGGCGCGTTCCACGTGCGCTACGGGGTGAACCGAGGCGAACCGCAACGCCTGGAAGTGGTTTTCCCGGAAGGGATTGCGACGGCCGCGCTGCGTTCCAAAGAGGTCTTCTGGACCGATGAAGCCGGCAAGGTCCCGGGTGCCAATCTGGACTTCGTTGCGAAGCACGAGGTCCACCAGTTTCTGGCTGTGCCTCTGCTGGGCGCGGCAGGAGAAATATTGGGCATGTTCGCGGTGCTCGACCGGCTCGATAACACCGGCATCGCCCAGGAAGATATCCGGCGCGCGCGGGCTTTGGCCAATCAGGTGGCCGTGGTTCTTGAGGTAGCGCGCAACCTGCATCTCTCCGAGCAACACCGCCGCCGGGCTGAGACGCTGATCGAACTGTCCCGTGAAATCAATGGCGTGCTGCGTTTGCCCGACTTCACACGGCGATTCGTCTCGCGGGCCGTGGAACTCACCGCGTCCCGGGCCGGCGGTCTGGTTCTGTTCCATGACGGGCGGCCGCAAACCGTGGCGCTCTATCCTGAGTTGGTGGTTGCAGCTGCCACGGCAGTTACCAAGGAAGAGCGCAGCCCGGAATCGCGGTTGGCACTGCCCGACATTACAGCCGCCAGCCTGCCAGCGACTCATGAAGTCGCGTTGGTGCCAGCCAGCGCCACCGGCAGTCCCGCTGCCCAACGGCTGCTGGAAGGCCAACTGCGGGAGGCCCTCGCCGACCTGGCGTCGCGCCACTCCGAAGCGGTTGTGTCCGGCTCTGCGATCGAGTTGCTGGGTTCCGCCGTGGCTATCTCCACTGGCTGGGTTGATTGCACCGTGGTGCGCCTGACCGGGGCCAACGGCGAACTGGCGGGAATGCTCTGCCTGTCTGGCCGCACCCTTCCGTTGCCGAAAGAGGATCGGGTTTTCCTCGAAGCCATGGCCACTCACGCCGCCATGGCGCTGGAGAACGCCCGTCTGTTCACGGCGGTCGAGCAGGCCAACCGCCACTGGCTGCAGATTTTCGATGCCATCACTGATTTCATCGTGGCCCACGACGAAACCGACAAGGTTCTGCGCGTCAACCGGTCGCTGGCGGGCTTGATTGGCGTTCCCCCCGCCGAACTGGTCGGGGTCAACATGCGCGCCCTGATGGCTCTGACCGGGGACTCGGTTTCCTACTCCTGCCCCTTCTGCCGTTCGATGTCGGACGACAGCGACGAGTTCGTGCATTCGGTGTTCGATCATTCCTATCTGGTTTCAACCTCGCGGGTTCACGGCGCCGGGAGCGAGGGCGTGCAGACCATCCACGTGCTCAAGGACATCACCGACCGGCGTGAGGCCGAGCGCCGTTACCGGGAGTTGTTCGACAACATTCAGGAAGGGCTTTTCTTCAGTACTCCCGCGGGCCGCTTTATCGAAGTGAACGATGCCATGGTCCGCATGCTGGGCTATGCCAGCCGGGAAGAGCTGCTGCAGGTCGATATTCCGTCGGAACTTTATTTTTCTTCCGACCAGAGCCTGCAGCACGCCGAGGTGATGAAAGAGAACGGCCACCTGCGCAATTTTGAGGCAACGCTGCGGCGCAAGAATGGGCTGCCCATTCACGTCCTGATCAACGCTTTTGGCTTGTATGACAGTGTAGGCCGGCTGACGCAGATTCGCGGCCTGATGCTGGATGTAACCGGGCTCCGCGCCTACCAGTCTGAACTGCACCGGGAGCGCGATTTCTCCAGCAAAATCCTCAACAACACCCAGAGCCTGATTCTGGTGGCCGACACCGCGGGACTCATCAGTTACGCCAACCGGCGCTGGAGCGATGCAGGCTTTGAGCAACGCGATCTGCTGGGCCGTCCCCTGATCGCGCTGGCCACCCCGCTGTGCGTCACTCCCCTGGCGGAAGCCATCCGTAACACGCTGGTTGGCCAGCAAGTCGACAACCTGGAATTGCAGATCATACGGGGCAACGGCCCTCCCGGCCAATTCTCCGCCAATCTCAGTCCCATGCGCGACGAGCCGGGCAACGTGGTCAGCATTGTCGCAGTCCTCACCGACATCACCGATTCGGTCGTCCTGCGCGGCAAGTTGGTGCATTCTGAAAAAATGGCCGCGGTCGGACAACTGGTTTCCGGCGTAGCCCACGAGGTCAACAACCCGCTCACCGCCATTCTCGGTTTCGCCGATCTCCTGCTGGACAATCCGGAGCTGCCCGAGAGCATTCGCAAGGATTTGCGCATCATTCTGCAGGAAGCGCAACGCACCAAGCAGATCGTGCAGAATCTGCTCAGCTTCGCCCGCCAGATGCCTCCGCAGCGCAACCCGGTGCAATTGAATGCCGTGGTGCGCCGTACCCTGCAGCTGCGCTCTTACGATTTCGCCAACCACGGCATCGAGGTCATCGAGCATCTGGACGAAGGCTTGCCCGAGGTGATCGGCGATGCCCACCAGCTGCAGCAGGTCTTCCTGAATATTCTGAACAACGCCTATGACGCCGTACACGAAGTGGACCGTCCCGCCCGCATCGAGATCATGACCGCAGGGCGCGGGGAGACGGTCGAGGTCTCGTTTTGCGACGACGGTAACGGAATCTCGCAGCCCGACCGCATTTTCGACCCGTTCTTCACCACCAAGGAGATCGGAAAAGGGACAGGTCTCGGTCTGAGCATCTGCTACGGCATCGTTCAGGAACACGGCGGCGAGATTCTGTGCCACAACAACAGCGACGGACCAGGAGCCACATTTATCGTCCGTCTTCCCGCAGCGGCCCGCGGCGCTTCTGCCAGCGCGGCCGCAGGAGTCAAGCCCACATGAGCCTTCCCGCACTCAAACCCCAGCCTCTGCCCGTCTTGCTGATCGAAGACGAACCTGCCGTCATGGCCTATGTGCAAGCCGCTCTTGAACGCAGCGGATATCTGGTCGTGTGTTGCGAATGTGGCGCCGATGCCTTGCCGTTGCTCGAGCAGGGCAGCTTTCTCGGCATCGTCTCCGACATGCGCACGCCCGGCGGCGTCGACGGAGCCCAGGTCCACGCCTGGGTGGCCCAGCACCGGCCCGACCTGGTTTCCCGGATTGTGTTCATCACCGGCGACATCGCCAACGAAGAAACCGTTGCCACCCTGCGCCAGACCGGCGCGCCCTGTGTGGAAAAGCCCTTCCGGGTCCAGCAGTTCATTGACGTCGTGTCCAGAACATTAGGGAGAGCGCTGTGAAGAGTAGTTTGTCGAATAGTTCGACTAAGGATAGCTCGACCAAGAATAGCTCGACGAAGGACAGCCTGACCAAGGAAGAGCTGCGCATCCGTCTGCTGATCGTCGACGACGAGCAAAGCATCCGCAAGCTCTGCGTCACCGTGGGCGAGGCCCTGGGATTCATCTGCATGGAAGCCGAAAGCGGCGACTCCGCGCTGGCCCTGCTCGAGGAACAGCCCGCTCACATGGTGCTGACCGACATGGTTATGCCGCACATGTCTGGTCTGGAATTTCTCGAGAAAGCGAAGAAGCTTCTGCCTCGCATCGAGGTCGCTCTCATGACCGGGCATGGCTCCATTGAGACCGCGGTGCAGGCCATGAAACTGGGGGCTTACGATTACATCACCAAGCCGTTTTCGCCGCTCGAAGAGCTGCGTCTTTTTTTGCGGCGCATGGCGGAAAAGATTCGTTTGGTCGAGGAAAACGAATTCCTCCGCCAGCGCATGGACTCCGAGACCGCCGTGCACGGCATTGTCGGTTCCTCGGCCAAGATCCAGGAAGTGATGCGCATGGTCTCCCGCCTCAAAGACACGCGCACCCCGGTGCTCATTTTCGGCGAGAGTGGCACGGGTAAGGAGTTAGTGGCGCGCGCCATGCACTTCCGCGGCGCCTTCGCCGCTCGGCCCTTCGTGGCGGTGGATTGCGGTTCGCTGGTTCCCACGCTGATCGAGAGCGAACTTTTTGGCTACGAAAAAGGCGCCTTCACCGGCGCCCTGAAATCGAAGCAGGGACTATTCCAGGCGGCGGACGGCGGCACCATTTTTCTCGACGAGATCGGCGAACTGCCACTCGAATTGCAGGCCAAGCTGTTGCGCGTGCTGCAGGAAAAAGAAGTTCGACCCGTGGGCAGCAACCAGCGCATTAAAGTGGATGTGCGGGTCATCGCCGCCACCAATCGCGATCTCGAAGCCGCCTACAAAGTCGGCGCCTTCCGCAAAGATTTATATTTCCGTCTCAACGTGGTCACCCTGCACGTCCCCGCCCTGCGCGAGCGCCGCAGCGATACTCCCATGCTGGTGCACTGGTTCCTCGAACGTTACGCGCCCGGATCGGAGTTGCGCGTGTCGAACGCGGCCATGAAGGCCCTGATGCAATACGACTGGCCCGGCAACGTGCGCGAGCTGGAGAACTGCGTGGAACGCGCCGTCGCCCTGGGCAACGGCCACATCATTGATTCCAGTGATCTTCCACCGGCAATTGCCGCGGCCACTGTCGCCGCGCCAGCTTCGCAACAGGAATCCGAGAGTTCCTCGGATCTCGATTCCGGCTTCGGCCCCATGGCCACGCCCGAGTCCCCGCAAACTCCCATAACAACCACAGATCTCGAAGACATCGAACGCGCCACCATCCAGCGCGTCTTTGAGCAGGTCAACGGCGACAAAGCCCTCGCCGGACGCATGCTGGGCATCAGCCGCGCCACACTCTACCGCAAGCTCAAGCGCTACAACATCACCGGCGGCGGGCCGGACTCGTCCAGCCACACGCTGCAGTAGAGCAGTTGCTAGTTGCTAGTGGATAGTTGCTAGTTAAAGCTCTGGATTTCAACAGATTGTCTGCGCCCCAGGCGCGTCCACCCAAAACTAGCCACTAGCAACTAGCCACTAACCACTGTTCTTGAGACGCCAGGTCTCAACCTGAGATGCCTGCAGCGCCCCAGCTCTCGCCAGGACTCCACCCGCCGCTCCTAACTCGCTGAAAATGCATCAGCCAAGGTGCTAGACCTTTGGTTCGCAGCTTTGGTTCCCCCCTTGCTCCGTCTTCACCATAACCGCGGATTCTCGGCTCCCCAAGCTCTTCCTAACCGGGAAGAGGGGAGCCCAACCGCATTTCACTGGAACTGGTCGAGTCTTTTGGGGGCGAAGGGGGCGATCGCTTTGGCGCAACAGGCCACAGCAGCGGCGCGCGCGGCGCAGGGTGCAGGCACGGTAGCCGGCCTAGCGCGCTTTTTTCCCGAAGCCGCTCCCGTACGCATCCCAGTGCAACTCGCCCGCGGCGGAGAACCTGGTTCCAACGCCCGTCCCTTTACCGAAAACACGGTCATCGAATTCGGCACGCCACGCGAGGTTTTGTTTGCCTGCGCGACGCCCCTTGAGTTTGCCGACGTGCTGCGCTTGCGCAACTCCGATGGCTCACTCGATATCGAAGCCTCAGTCGTGGCGGTGCAATACCACCCGGGCAAGACCGTAGTGGCGGCCCGCTTTCTGAACGACGTACCCAACTGGATCGTGAAACCATGACCTCATCGCCAGCGCCAGATCTAGCCACCCAGTGGGAAGCCGCTCGCCGGCTCTATCCCATCTATTTTCAAATTGCGCGCGAATTCGTCATCGAAGTGCAGCCTTGCGCCGATCTGGAGGCTGGGGTGGATTCTCCCGGCCGCGAATCCGTCGACCAGGCAACCAAGTGGCTCGCGGAAATGGACCAGCGCGTTCAGGTCCACCAGTTACGCCAGTTCCTGCAGACCAACCCACTCGGCGATCAGGAAGGCTTGCTGCACCTGCTGAAACATTTCTTGGCCAGTCCGGTGCGCACCGACGCGACTCGAGACAAGATTGATTTCTTGCTGGTGCAGTACTTCACCACCATTGTTCCTTCTCCCATCGAAGACAAAGACATCGATCTCGCCCTGGTAGCCAAGTCGCTGGAGCCGGCCCTGGGTGCGGTGGATTTGAAAACTCCGTTGTGGCTGAACGCCCTGGATCGCGTTCTCGATGGCGCCCGGCGCTGCAAGAGCCTGGACCAGCTTCTGCACGGCGGTATTCTGGAACAGGGACGCAAAGCCAAGACCCAGTCGGGCGAGCTGTTCTATCTTCCTATCGCGTTGGTGGCGTTTACCCGCTTCGGCTATCTCATGCGGCGTACTTTTTTCCGCCTCATGCACAACGATCTCAACGCCATTCTCGACGGCCTCAACGAACTCGATACCAAAGGGATTGTGGCCATTGACTGCCGCCGGGCACAATTCTCGGCGCAGGAACCAGTGGCGCGGCTGCGCATCATCTGCCAATCGTGGAAAGTCATGTTCCAGGCGGAGTATTCCTCGGGGACGCCGTTGCGCATGCTGGTGGACCTGCGGGCCTCAGTGGATTATGCGCTGGGCCGCGGCAAGGCGCCCGAATCCGACAAAAAAGCTCCAGCCGCCAATGCCGCGGCCGGAAAACCAGTTCCAGCGAAAGCCGCAGCGCCTGCCGCCAAGGCTGCTCCGGCAGCAGTTGCGGGCGCCGCGAAGGTTGCGCCCACTCCCGGCAAGATTGCACCTGCCGCTGGGGCCGCGCCGAAAGCCGCTGCGGCAAGGGCCGCTGGCGGCGCTCCAACCTCCGCCGTTTCGAACGCCGTCAAACCTGCCGTCGCAGCGAAGCCTGCCGCGTCGGCGAAGCCCGCTGCCGCAGTGAAGCCAGCGGCAGTGAAACCAGCGGCCTCCCCAGCCGCCAAGTTCGCCGTTTCCAGCGACGATACCCCGGAATTTGAAATTTCCGCCGATCAGGATTGGGATGCGGACTCCGATTCGAAGTCTGGCCAGAGCTAGCTTCCGAGCTGCGGGCCCAGCGCGCGGCACAGAGAAAACGGTAGAGAAAAAATCAGAGAAGCTGGAACGCAGCAGAAGGCAGAAAACGTGGATCAACCGACCGTACTGATCATCGCCGATGACGTCGACTTCTCCCGCCGCGTAACCGCGCGCTGGCAGATGGAGCGGACCATCCCCACGTTTACGATGCTAAGCGGAGACCTCTGGCCTCGCTTTGCGGTCGACTCCTTCGATGTGGCCATCGTCGGCGACCTGCGGCGGGAGTTGTTGTCAGTCGTGCTCGAGCCTCTGCACTCCGCACGGCAACCCATTTTCTGCGTTTGCAAAGACTCCGCCACCGCCGAGCTTGTGCACCAGCGCTGGCCCCGGGTTGCGATTGTGCGGGCCGGTCTGCGTGGCGCTGGTCTGCGAGAAGAAGAGAGCTGGCTCGAAATTCTTGTGCCCTCGGCTTGCGAAGCGGTGCACCGCTCGCGCGCGGAAGCTCGCGCCCGCGCCGCGGAATTCGCCTGCGCCCACCTGGAGCGCGAGGCCATGCTCGGCCGCTACATGCTCGAAATGCGCCACGGCTTGAATAACGCGCTCACCTCGGTGCTGGGCAATTCTGATCTTCTGCTGCTCGAACCCGGCAGCCTCTCGGCGCAGGCCCGCGCACAAATTGAAACCGTTCGAAATATGACGCTGCGCATCCACGAGGTCCTGCAGCGTTTTTCTTCGCTGGAAAAAGAAATGAATGTAGCCGCCCGCGAAGCCGAAAAAGATTCCGGCAAATCGTACGCCGCCCTGGCCAGCACGCACTAAGAAGAAACGGTAACTGAACACCAGAAGCCGGAAACTGAGAACTGAGAACTGAGAACCGAGAACTGATCTCTATGCACAGGCTGATGGCCGGCGGCACCATACTCGAGCACGAGCTTTCCGATCTGCGGCTGCTGGTCGAGCGCCAGGCGGGAATTCTGCTCGATTGTCCCAACAGCGCCCTGGCCGCGCATGTCGCGGAATATCTTGAGGCCCAGGAATTGCAATCGGTAGCGGCGGTGCTGGAGCGCTTGCGCTCCGCGGATCAAGATCCCGCCTGCCTGCCGCACTTTCTGGATGGCGTCCTCAACATCGAGACCGGTTTCTTCCGCCACCCCGGCGCCATGAACGCTCTGACCAAGCAGGTGCTGCCCCAGTTGCTGGCCCGCAAATCACCGGAAAGCCCCGCCACGCTGCGCATGTGGAGCGCCGGCTGTTCGACCGGCGAAGAAACCTATTCGATTGCCATGGCCACGTGTTCCGCGCTTTCCGGCAACACCACCGGAAACACGAACGGGATGGCCCCCGGAAATGGCGCCGTGCTCGCCGCCACCACCGGCAACGGCAACGGAAGCCCCAACGGGTCCGGCAGCGCAAAGAATAACTCCAACCGCAACGGCGGTGTCGCGGAATCATCCAGTTCCGCCCCCGGACAGTTTCTGCCTGTATCCGCCGGGACGCTGCAACCCGGGAGAGAGTTGTCGATCCACATCGTGGGCAGCGACTTGCTTCCGTCGTCCATTGCCGTCGCCGAGCGCGGCCTCTATCCGCACTCAGCGCTTACCGGCCTGCCTCCAGCTGCCATCCGCGCGTCTTTTTCAAAAGTTGGATGCTGCAATGGAAACTCGAACGCCTCGCAGAAAAACGGCGAGGCCCCGGACGGAAAGCCCGAACCCTTAAACGGATCTTCCCAGGGACTGCCGAAGACGTCCGCCAATGGCTCGCACCTGCTGGTGAAACCGCGCGTGCGCAGCCTGGTTACGTTCAACACCATGAACCTGACCAAGCCGGTCTATATCGGACGCTTCGACTGCATCTTCTGCATGGACGTGCTGCCCCATCTCTCACGCGTCCAGCGCACGGCCTTGCTCGAACGCCTGCATCTCTACCTCGAGCCCGGCGGATATCTCTTCCTAAGCCAAACCGAAAAACTCAGCGCCCCCAACCTGAACTTCCGCTCCGAAACTTTCGACGGCTACACCTTCCACCGCAAACCACTGGCCGCCAGCGCAGCCTACGGACGGTAGGGAAGTCAGAAGTGCGCAGTCGCAATGCCGAAGTAAGCCAGAAAGATTCCAGCCACAGAAAACGAGTGCGTCATCCCGAAACCCGGCGTACTTCAGCCGGGTGAGGGATCTCGCGCACATCGTCTCCTCAGAGCACGAACTATGTAGGGACAGCCGCCCCCGGCTGTCCAGACGGGCAAAGCCCGGTCTTGGCAGTATTCTGCTCAAATATTGTCCATATTATCTAATTTATCTATTTTGTCTATAATAGACAAATGAAGACCGTCTCCGCCACCGATGCCAAACAGCGGTTCGCTGCCGTGATCGACGCGGCCCAGCGCGAACCAGTCCGCATCCGCCGCCAGAACCGCGACGTCGCGGTCATCATGTCAGCGGAGGAATACGACCGCATTCGCCAGGCCAACGTCGACCAGCTCCTGCGAACCATGGATCGCATCGGCGCACAAGCCGCCGCCAACGGAATGACCGAGGAAATTCTCGCTGACATTCTGAAAGACTAATGCGTTGGGTCGTCGATACCAACGTGATCGTCAGCGCCTCTGTTTTTTCGCTTTCCGTCCCACGCCAGGCTGTGGAGAAAGTGCTGCGCAACAGCATCCTGCTTTTTTCCGATTTCACACTGGATGAACTGAAGAACGTTCTATTCCGCTCAAAGTTTGATCGGTATGTGAGCCGGGAGGAGCGCGCCCTTTTCCTCGCGCAACTGAGCGTCGCGGCCGAATTCGTCTCGATCATCCAGCTCATCCGCGAATGCCGCGACCCGAAAGACGACAAGTTCCTGGAAGTCGCGCTGAATGGCAGAGCCGATGTGATCATCACGGGCGATGCGGATTTGCTGGGGATGCATCCGTGGCGAGAGATGAAAATACTATCGCCCGCAGAGTATCTAGGACGCTGAGGCTAAATACGAAACATAATCGAGTTACTGCACCTGCAGACAGAAGCGCTCCCTTACCTGAGCAATATGCTGCTCCGCTCCTGGTTCAGCCAAACCTCCTCGACAGATTTCTCGGATGCGTTCGAAGACTGCGGGCAACTCCGTGAACTTGCCTTGCGCGGCGAGCAAGATCGACCTGTGCTTGAGCATCGGAAATTCAAAGCCACCGACATTCTCGGCCCAGAGCATGAGCAGTCTCTCTTCCGTCAAATGATCTTTCACGATAGGGACAGCCCGACCGACGATGAGTTCTTTCACTTCACTTAACACCGGCGGATAGGAAGCTTCGTCTGACAATGCCCACCATCGGTCGCTACTTCCAGGCATAAGTTGACCGAGTCGAACCTCCCAATGGCATTTGTAGTGCAGCGGCGATTTGTCGTCCGGTTCGTTGTAAAAGCGAAGCACCCGCTTCGCGGCGATTGCGACATTGATCGTGAATCTTTTTTGCTGCGCGGAAGAGTATAAGCTCTTTTGGAAGTTGATTACGCCCCAGCACTCAGAAGACTCAATCACGAAGTTCTGGCTACTGCGGCGAAATCCATATTCCGCCAAAGTGGGGCGAAGTTCTTTCAAGAGGCGGAGAAAAAGAAGATCAGC
>Ga0209415_10013705_pt1 | contig 13341 bp, 11 predicted proteins | sample PeaSoiSIISIP2007_FD_187696 | JGI IMG/M metagenome (GOLD analysis project Ga0209415, IMG submission 187696) | Peat soil microbial communities from Weissenstadt, Germany - SII-SIP-2007 (SPAdes) (version 2) | ecosystem: Environmental > Terrestrial > Soil > Wetlands > Peat | place: Germany... | reverse complement strand
CCGCCAAGTAACTTTCAACCAACGAAGTGCTCCCGGTTTCGACCGGCGCGCGCTCCCGTTTTCGACCGGTGTTTACACAATGGTCATGGTCACACTTGGAGAGAATGGTCCTGAGAGCGGGTTACCGGTGTTGGGATCAAGAAAGGTCGCACTGCAATCGGCAACCACGGTTGTCCCACTACCGGCGTTAATAGAGCTTGGTTGAGCTCCCGAAAGGACGACTTCAACACCGTTCGCGAACGTGCCCGACTCGATGCTCACTGTACAGGTGGAACCGTCGGCGGAGCCTGTCACGGTCCCGCCGGTTGCCGGGAGTGTCTGCGCGGTAATGGTCGTGTTGAAGCCTGCTGCGAGCGCTGACGCTGGGGGGGATTGCGATGGTCCGTAGCCTGCTCCCGCGGACAGCGCCGGCCCGGCGATCAATGCACTCACGATCAGCGCAGCGCCAGTTGTCGCTGAAAGCCGGAATGCCGTCCTCCGTACCGTGGTGCCTCCCATGCTCCTGCCTTTGCCGAAAGCTGATGGAGGGGTCAGGACGGCACAAATGGAGTATCGCATTTTGTGGGCTGACCACCGAGTTTCCACCACGATTCTCGTTACCAACGTCCCTTGTCAATAGCTGGACATCGACGGATTGAAGAGGCCTGTGACCGTTCGTCAAATATGACTAGACCAGGCTACCGATGGGAGGGAGAACGCTGCGCATGCACGTTCGCGGCCGTCTGCCGGTTGACACCTCGGATGACCTGGGCAAAGTTGCGGCACCGTTGCCCCGGTGGGCCGGCGACGTGACAAGGCGGGTTGTATACGAGCGACAACATTTCGGTCTGGCTGAGAAGGCATTGGCGGATAGTCGGTCGACCCGAATTGTATTGGCATGGACGCGAAGAAACACAAAGCCGGCAGTGGATGACCTTGTGGGTGCCGAGAACCCATCCACGTCAAGCCATCAGGAAGTACTCGTGGATGACGCCACCGAGTCTGTCGGTCCGTGCAACATGCCCGAAGTGAGCAGCCGCGTTTAGCTCGACAGGGCGCGGCTGGCACGGGGCCGCCTGGCCGAGCGTCCGGTGGGGGCGGTGTGTGTTGTAGTGGTCCACGAACTCGCCGAGGACTGCCACGAGATGGCGTCGGCCGAGGATGATCATGCGGTCCAGGCACTCCCGGCGCACAGTGCCCACAAAGCGTTCGGCCACGGCGTTCGCTGGGGGCGCCCTGACGGGGGTGCGGATGATCTCGATGTCTTCAGTTCGGAAGACTTCGTCGAAGGCCGCCGTGAACTTGGCGTCTCGGTCTCGGAGGAGCCACCTGGCTGGCACCGACCGCTCTCTGAGCGTCCAGGCCAGCTGACGAGCTTGCTGGGTGACCCACGTCCCCGTGGGGCTGGCCGTCACCCCGGCCACATGGACCTTCCGGGAGCCGTGCTCGATGAAGAACAGCACGTAGAGGCGGCGAAGGAGCACCGTGTCCACGGAGAAGAAATCACAAGCCAAGAGGGTGGAAGTTTGGGCTCGAAGGAACTCACTCCAATTCGGACCCGATCTCGTCGGCGATGGCTCGATGCCGTGGCGCTTCAAGATGGCCCAGACGCTCGACGGAGCGAGTCGGATGCCCATGCCGACCAGCTCACCATGGATCCGCCGGTAGCCCCAGGTGGGGTTCTCTTTGGCCAGGCGAACCACGAGGCGGGCGGTGCCGACAGGCATCGACGGTCGCCCTGGCCGATGGGGATAGGTCCAGCGCCTACGCACCAGGTCCCGGTGCCACTGCAGCAACGTCTCGGGCTGGACGAAGAGACCGTCACGTCGGGAACGTGAGAGTAGGCGGCTCAGGGCTGCAAGAAGGGCGCGATCGGCTGGTCGAAGCGCCGGCCGGGTCACCCGCCGACGCAAGACAGCCACCTCGTGTCGAAGGACGATGACCTCGATGGCCAGATCAGCGGCGTCGCACCTCTGCAAGCGCAGCAGCTCGAGCACCCGGACGAAGGCGAGATAAATGAAGGACAAGGCCATCGCCCACCGTCATCTCTCGGGGTTCCGGGCCGCAACTTCCCTGCTCACGGTCTATGGATGACATTCTCGGCACCCACAAGGTCAACGAGTCAACCGATTTGGGGGCAGACCCCCCCGAGACGTCAGCGCGCGGCAACCCTCGCCCGTATCGCGAACGGACAACGCAGGGCTGTCGGGCACGGCGGCCATCGCCTCGGATACCCACAGGCACGGAAAGCGCAGCGCGAGGAACTAGGGGGCCTGTGTCGCGTCCTGTGAGTGGAGCGTGGGGATCTCGATGGGCGGACGGTTAAACGTCGGGAACTTCGGCTGTGCCAGAGTCCGGTACCGGTCCGTGGAAACGACCGGGTCGTGGTCGAACTCCGGGATCACGCGGCGCCCGAAGGTCTCGATGATCTCGATCGCCTCCTCGTGGGAGGTGGCATCGCCGGGGAGGCCGAAGCACACCTGGTCGACGCCGTAGTCGACGAAGGGCTGCAGCTGCTCGCAGATCTCCTCGGCCGAGCCGCACAGTAAGTAGCCGCCGCTGACGAGGGGGTCGATGGCGTCCTCGGTGAGCTGCACCGGCAGCGTCGGCCAGCGCACGGCTGCCGGACGTTGCGGCATTGTGTCGTGGTAGAGGGCCACCATCGACGGCAGGTAGCCGTTGCCGGGCCGGCAGGCCTGGGCGCGCGCCACGGCCCGGTCAGTCGAGCACCGGACCGCCGTCGTGATCATGACGTTGTCGTTGACGAACTCGCCGACGGGGTCGGTGCAGTTGCTGATGCCCTTCTTGTAGGACTCGATCCACGGCACCACGTCGTGCACCGACGAGAACGTGAACCCGAGCGCCCCCTGGCCGAGCCGGCCGGCCTTCTCCCATGTTGCCGGGGAGCCGACCGCCAGCCAGAAGGGCGGATGTCCGGGCCCCCATGGTTTGGGGAGGACGTTGTGGGGGACGTCCATGGCCCAGTGGGTGCCGTGGTACGTGTAGTCCTTCTGCTCCCACATCCGGACGATCTCGTAGATCACGTCGTCGTAGTCGGCCCGGGTCGACTCCTTGTCGTGGATGTTGAGGGTGCCGACCTCGTGGCTGCCCGCCCCCCGGCCGGTGCCGAACTCGAAGCGCCGGCCGGTGAGGTGGTCGAGCGTCGCCACCTTCTCGGCCGTGCGGACCGGGTGGTTCACCCGCGGCGAGATGTTGAAGATGCCCGCCCCGATGTGGATGCGCTCCGTCGTTCCCGCCAGGTAGCCGGCGTGGACCTCGTTCGACGACAGGTGTGAGTACTCGGTGAGCCCGTGGTGCTCGGTCAGCCACACGAACTTGAAGTTGTTGCGGTCGGCCGCTTGGGCCAGCTCCATTTCGCCCACCAAGGCGGCGTGCTCGGCGTCGGTGTCGTGGGCGGCCGGACCGGGCAGGTATCCCTGCAGGAAGATCCCGAATTCCATGGTGTGCTCCTTACACTTGTCGGGCGGGCGGTTGTCGCGGGCGAGGGCGGGCCGGTCAGGTCACAGCGGTGAGACCACCCGGCCCGGCCGGCGCCCGGTGAGGGTGCCGTCGAGAACGATCGGCACGCCGTTCACGATGGTGGCGCGGATGCCGTTCGGGTAGGCCTGGAACCGCCCCGTCCCCCCCGGCAGGTCGTGGACGAGCTCCTTGCGCCCCGGGCGCCGCAGCTCCTCGGGGTCGAACACCACCAGGTCGGCCCAGTTGCCGGTCCGCACGACCCCCCGGTCGGCGAAGCCCAGGATGGCGGCGGGGACAGAGGTCAGCTGGCGCACCCCCTGCTCGAGCGTCCACTCCCCGAGGTCGAGCACCCACCGGCGGAGGAAGTACGTGCTGTAGTCCGAACCGTCGTCACGGCCCAGGTGGGCCCCGCCGTCCGACGTCCCGATGATCATGTGGGGGTTGTGCTGCGCCTCGCGCACCGCCGTCATCCACTCGTCGGTCTCGGTGATCCACCGGAACTGGGTCTGGAGGTCGTCGTCGAGGGCGAGGTCGATCATGGCGTCGGCCGGCGCCACCCCTTGCTCCTTGGCGATGTCGAGGACCGAGCGCCCCACGTACGGGTCGAGCTCGGGGCGCGACACCGACCCCACGAACAGCACGTCCCAGTGCGGGGGCGGCAGCGTGGAGCCGCGGTCGGGGTCGCGGTTGGGGTGCTCGACGGCGTCCCGCATGGCGTGGCGGACGTCGGGGTCCCGCAGCAGACGCTCCCGGTCGGCCGCCGCCGGGGAGATCACCCGGTCCCAGGCCGGGACGCCCTCGTACAGGGTGGTCCCCGCGGCCAGGGTGAAGGGCCGGTCGAAGGGCCGGGCCAGCAGCAGCGAGTACACGGCCGATCCCGCCGTGCGGGCCCGCTCCAGGAATTCGAGGGCGACGCCCCAGTCCGCCCCCGGGGCGTCGACCTTGTTCCGGCCGCCCAGGCCCTGGATGATGACGGGGAGGCCGCTCACCCGGCCCAGCTCGACGAGCAGGTCCATGTCGGCACGGTCGAGGCCCCCCACGGCGCTGCGGGGCAGGTAGGTGATCGAGCCGCGGTTGGCCCGCCCCACCTCGTCGGCCAGGGCCAGCAGTTCGTCGTGGTCCGCGAAGGGCTGGGCACGGGGTGGTTGTCGCCGTCGTTGTGCGTGGGGGCGTGGGTGGACGACAGCCCGGCGGCGCCGGCGTCCATGGCGTCGCGCAGCACGCGGGCCATCTCGACCACCTCGGCCGGCGTGGCGGCGCGGGCCGAGCCGTCGGGACCCATCACCCACCGCCGCAGGTTGCAGTGCCCCACGTAGCAGGCCAGGTTCACGCCCAGCTGCCCCGCCCGGGAGGCCAGGTACTCGGGGAAGGTCTCGAACTCCCAGCGGATGCCGTCGAGGGCCACGGGCGCCATGCCCTCCACGTTGGCGAACAGGCCGGCGAAGAAGCGCCGGTCGTTGGGGTGGACGGGGGCCACCGAGAAGCCACAGTTCCCGGCCAGCACGGTCGTGACGCCGTGGAAGCACGAGGCGGTGGCGTTCGGGTCCCAGGTGATCTGGGGGTCGTAGTGGGTGTGGGGGTCGATGATGCCCGGCGCCACCACCAAGCCGCCGGCGTCGATCTCCTCGTCGGCTCCGGCCCCGTCCAGGCGGCCCACGGCCGCCACCTTGCCGTCGCGCACCGCCACGTCGGCGCGCCGGCGCGGGTTTCCGGTCCCGTCGACGAGCATGCCGTCGCGGACGAGCAGTTGGTAGTGCTCGGTCATGGACCCTCCCGTCGGGACCCCGAGGGCGGGGGGGCCGGCGCAGCCAGACGCTCCTCCAGTCCGAACAGCCGGATGGCGTTGCCGCGCATGACTTTTTCGACCAGCACCGGGTCGAGGCCAGTCGTGAGGCGCTGTGCCACGGCCTGGGTGTCGGGCCAGGTGCTGTCGGCGTGGGGGTAGTCGCACTCGAACAGCACGTTGTCCTCGCCAATGTCGCCCAGGTTCCGCAGGCCGAAGCGGTCGGAGAAGAAGCACCCCGAGACCTGGCGGCCAAAGAAGTACGACGGCGGTTCGTGCACCTGGTCGGCCACGCCGGCCCAGGCGCGGTTGGTCTCCCAGATGTGATCGGCCCGCTCGAGCACGTAGGGGATCCAGCCGATCTGCCCTTCGCTGTAGGCGATGTGGAGGGCGGGGTAGCGTTCGAGGACGCCCGAGAACAGCCAGTCGCACAGCGAGAGCATGCAGTTGGTGAAGGTGGCGGTGGACTGCACGGCCGCCGGGGCGTCGACCGACGTGGACGGCATCTTTGAACCCGAACCGATATGCATGCACACCACCGTCCCCGTCTCGGCGCAGGCGGCGAACAACGGGTCCCAGTACCGGTCCTTGTCGTGGATCGAGGGCCACCCGAGATAGGCGGGGATCTCCGAGAACGTGATCGCACGGGCACCGCGCCCGGCGTTGCGCGTCACCTCGGCCGCGGCCAGCCGCGGATCCCAGAACGGGATGAGGCAGATCGGCACCAGGCGGGGATCGGCACACCACTCCTCCACCATCCAGTCGTTGTAGGCCTGGATGCAGGCGAACCCGAGCTCCTTGTCGATCGCCTCGGAAAAGGCCTGGCCCGCGAAGCGGGGGAAGGTGGGGAAGTTGAGCGACGTCTCGATACCGGCCACGTCCATGTCGGCCAGGCGGGCAGCGGGGTCGTAGCAACCGGGGCGCATCTCCTCGAACGTCACGGCGGACACGGTCACCTCGGCGCGGGGCAGGCCGGCGGCGGCCATCACCCTGGTCATCGGGTAGCGGAGGTCCTCGAACAGCCAGAAGTCGCACGGCGTCCCGGCCGGGTCCTCGTCCCAGGCGTAGACGCCCCCGACGTTCCCCATGCCGGTGACGCCCGAGCGCTCGACCCGGGGGCCCTCGCCCCGGAACTGAGTAGGGAGACGCTCCTGCCACAGGTGCGGCGGCTCGACGACGTGGTCGTCCACCGAGACGATGCTCGGGAAGTCGTGTCCCATCGGCACCCCTCCGTCCCCCGTGCGGCACATCCGCGCCGGTCTTTCGGACGGTACGAAATCGGCTCCCGGGGCGGACAGGGCCGAAAGTCCCAAACTGGAACGCGTTCTTGTCAACGGGTCGATGTTCGGCGAGCAGACCGCGGATGCCCTGGTGGCGAGCGATTTCTGAGCCAGGTGCTCGACTTCGAATGCAACGCGTTCTACTGTGCCGTGGGGCGGCAAATGATGACAGCGACCCGATCACTCGGGCGAAGGGAGGCCACCCATGCGGGTGCCGACGAGTGCGGCCCGGCCGACGTGCTCCTTCGACGTCGTCGACCGCGCCTTCTACCAGGACCCCCACCCGGCGTATGCCTGGATCCGGGCCAACCGCCCCGTCTTCTGGGACGAGGCCCACGAACTGTGGGTGCTGTCGCGTCACGCGGACGTGCAGTACGTGTCGACGCACGCCGACCTGTTCTGCTCGGGTCAGGGCATCCGCCCCCTGCAATCCGTCGACCTGTCTCTCGTCGGCCTCGACGGTGAACGCCACCTGCGCCAGCGCCGCCTGCTCAACCAGGGTTTCTCGCCGCGGATGATCCGGGCCATGGAGCCTCGGGTCCGCCAGGTCGTTACCGAGGTGCTGGACCGCATCGCCGCCCGTTCGTCGTGCGACTTCGTGACCGACGTGGCCGTGCCCGTCCCCCTGGTCGTCATCGCCGAGCTCATGGGACTGCCCGTCGAGGACCGCGTCCGCCTGGGTCACTGGTCGGACCGCATGATGGGCGGCGAGGGTCGGAGCGACCCCGACGACCCGGTGATGGCCGACGCCGCCGCCGCCTTCGGCGAATACGTGGGGTACCTGTCGTCGATGATCGAGGAGCGCCGCCAGACCTACCGCCGGGGCGGCGCCGTGCCCGACGACGTGATCAGCATCCTCGTGGGTGCCGACGAGGAGGGGGTCCTCGAGTCCAACGACGAGCTGACCCACGACGAGTTGACCATGTTCCTGGTGGTGCTGCTCGTGGCCGGTAACGAGACCACCCGCAACGCCATCTCGGGTGGCATGTGGGCGCTCAACCGCTTCCCCGACCAGTGGGAGCGCCTGCGGGCGGCGCCGGATTTCTTCGCCACCATGGCCGACGAGGTGTGCCGGTTCGTGAGCCCGGTCATCAGTTTCGCCCGGACGGCCACGCAGGATACCGAGGTCCACGGCCAGCAGATCGCCGCCGGCGAGAAGGTCTTGTTGCTGTACCAGTCGGCCAACCGCGACGAAGACGTCTTCGACGATCCCGACTCGCTGCGCGTCGACCGGAGTCCGAACCCCCATCTCGCCTTCGGGGTGGGCCCGCACGTCTGCATGGGCCTCAACTTGGCCCGTCTCGAGATCCGCGTCCTGTTCGAGGAGCTGACCCGGCGCTTCCCCGACATGGTCGTGGCGCCCGGGGTCCGCCCCGTCTACGGCGAGCACGCATTGGTGCACGCCATCGAGTCGCTCCCGGTCGAGTTCAGGCCCGCCGGCGTCTGACACATCCGCCCGCAGATCCGCACGCGGGGGTCCGCATGCGCCGGCCCGGGCACCATGGGACTTTGGACCCTAACCAGTAGGCATACCGGTCCTTAGCATCCGAGTGGTGACCACCACCGAGCACACGCAGTCCTACCCGGGTCTCCCCACCGAATCACCCCTTGGCGCCCCGCTCGACTGGGCCTGGCTCCGGGGGGCACGCAGCGAATGGGGGGTCCGACCCAAGCCGGGCCCCCGGGGCCTCACCATGCTGGACATCGCCGTGGGTTCCTACGGGGACGTGCCCGAGCACCCCGGGCACCGCTCCATGGCGCCGCGCGGCGCGGATGTGGGCGACGACACGGCGGACATGGGCTACATCCTCAATTGGAAGACCGACATGTGGTCGGACAACGTGATCGAGCTCTACGAGGAGGCGGTCGGTCGCCAGTGGTCCGCCACCCGCGATATCCCCTGGGGAGAATTGCGCGAGTTGCCGGCCGACGTCGAGCACGCCATGTGCCAGCTGTGCACGCTGCTCACCGAAGTGGAGATGATCGCCGCCGACCTGCCAGCCAAGTGGATGTGGCGGATGAACCACGACTTCATCGAAGCCAAGATGTTCCTCTGCACCCAGATCATGGACGAGGCGCGCCACGCCGAGGTGTTCCGCAAGCGGGCCCTGGCCAACGGTGGCGGCCTGCTGGTGTCGCGAGCAGGACCTACGAGCCTGCTGCGAACCATCATCGAGGCCAAGACCTACACCCAGGCGAGCGCCTTGCTGCACCTGCTCGGCGAGGGGTTCGTCCTCGACATCTTCCGCATGGGTGAGCTCATCGCCCCGTCCGACGTGGAGAAGCGGATCTTTCGCATGTGCATGCAGGACGAGGCCCGCCACGTCGCCTACGGCACCATGCACCTGCGCTACGCCATCGACCACGACCCGGACGTGGCCGAGGAGATCCACGAGGCCCTCGATCACGGCGAGCAAGTGCTCATCGACTTCGGCACCGCCCCCGACGTGTCGACCGCCCTGGCGGTCCTGCTGGCGGGTGGGGTCGAGCACGTGGAGGACAAGGGCTTCCCGCTGTCGATGGAGCTGACCAAGAAGCAGCTCACCTCCTATTTGGCCCGCTGCGAGCGCGCCGGACTGGGCCGCCTCGACCGGACCACCATCCCGCTCGACATGCTGGGTATCGACACCGAGCCAATCCGGGCGGCCGGCACGGCGGCGCCACGATGAGCGGGGCGGTGGACACGGTCGGGTTCTTCGACGCCCTGGCCACCGAGATGAACGACCACCCGGAACGCTTCGCCCCCCTGGGCGAGGCCGAGATGACCGTGGACGTGGTTATGGGCCGGCCCGGTGGCGACTTCCGGGTCCGCGTCGCCTTCGAGAGCCTGGGCTGCACGGGCGTGGCCGAGGTCGACGGGCAGGGTTCCCCCGGTGCTGACTTCGGTCTCGAGGGACCGCTCGAGGCCTGGCAGGAGATGTTCGACGACGTCGCCGCCCACGGGCGCGCCACCGGCCCGTACACCATCAACAGCCTGGCCCTCATGGGCGATCGCATCTGCTGCCGGGGCGACGACCCCATGGGCCTCGACAAGTTCTCGCGCTTCAACCAGACCCTGCAGGAATTCCTCGACGGCGCCAGCCACTTGGTGGTCGGCGCCAGCTAAGGGAGCAGCCATGGATCCACCGAGTTGTCCCCACTGCGGCCAGCCGGTCCGGCGCGCCCTCGACCTCCCCTACGGGTGGTGGGAGTGGACCGGCGACGGCTACCAGCTGTCGGCCGCCTCCCGCCGGGTCGACGTCGCGCCCTGGGTCCACTGGGACTGCATGGGCGAACTGCGCGACTTCCACCCCCACGACGTCGGCACACCCGAGCCCCGGGTGCGTACAGCCCCGTGACGGGCGGACCGTGACACGAACGAGCCGGTTGTGAGCCTGCAGGTCCTCGAGAACCTGTGCATCGGATGCGGCGCGTGCGACTTCTCGTGCCCCACCGGGGCGCTGGCCAAGACCGACTCCTTCCTCGGGCTGTTCGCCGTCGATCCCTACACCTGTGACGACTGCGGGCGCTGCATCGACAAGTGTCCCGTCGGCGCCATCGTGGCCGACCCGTTGTGGCCCGTGTGCCAGGGTCGGGGGTGCCCCCTCACCTCGGCGCGGCTGGCGGGGTTCGCCTGTGCGTTCTGGCAGCGGCGCTGCGAAAGCTGCGGCGCAACCCTGTGGCGGTCTCCCTACGGGTCCTGGGCCTGCTCGCGGTGCGGCCTGGGCATGCGGGTGTCGTGTCCCAAAGCGCGCCACTTGGAGCGCGGTGACGGTGGTGCCGCCACCGTCGGCGCCGTCCTCACCGATGCCTGCGTACCGGACCGCTCCCCGAGCGGGGACGACGACACCGAGGGCGCCACCTCCCCTCGATAATCTCAGGTGGGGCGCTCGCCCCTAGCCCGCCCGGGCTGCCGGACGGGCACTTTCAGTCGGTCACACGGTCCCTCGGACCCCGTAACGACACTTCTCGCGATCCTCCTGAACAGCTTGTGCCGAGACAACGTCGTCGGGTCGCGGCAATCAGCCTATTGGCACCATGCGCATGGTGGATTTGATCGTTATCCCGTGATGTCTCTGTGTACGAGAATGCCAGCGATCGACTAGAGAGTGGCCCACAGACATCGCAGGACGCGACGGGATCGGGAGGGTGTTCATGGCCGTCACACTTGAGCGGACTACCGCCCACGGGGACGTCGAAGCTCACCAACCGACAGGGCTGCTTCGCTGGCTCACGAGCACCGACCACAAGGTGATCGGCATCTCGTACATGGTGACTTCGGTGCTCATGATGGTCCTGGGCGGGGCGCTGGCCATGCTGATCCGGATCCAGCTGAGCTCAGCGAACAGTTCCTTCGTCAGCCTGCAGCAGTACAACCAACTCTTCACCATGCACGGCACGATCATGATCTACCTCTTCGTCGGCCCCTTTGCCTTCGGTGGTGTCGCCAACTACATCGTCCCGTTGCAGGTGGGCGCCCCGGACATGGCGTTCCCACGACTCAACGCGCTGTCGTATTGGCTCTATCTGACCGGCTCGATCACCATGCTGATCAGCTTTTTCATCGCCGGCGGAGCGGCCTCGTACGGATGGGTGGGCTATGCCCCATTGTCGTCCGTGCAGTTCTCCCCGGGATCGGGACCCGACCTGTGGATCCTCGCCATCGTCCTCACGGGGTTCTCGGCGATCTTCACCGCAGTCAATCTCATCACCACGACCTTCTATCTGCGGGCCCCTGGTATGACCATGTTCCGACTGCCCATCTTCACCTGGAACATGTTGGTGGTTGGGGTCCTCATCCTGATCGCCTTCCCTATTCTGACGGGCGCCATGGTCCTGCTGTTCTGCGACCGTCACTTCGGCACGCACTTCTATACCGTGGCAGGTGGTGGGTCGCCGATCCTGTATCAGAATCTGTTCTGGTTCTTCGGGCACCCCGAGGTCTACATCCTGGCGCTGCCCTTCTTTGGAATCGTCAGTGAGGTGATCCCCACCTTCTCGCGCAAGCCCCTTTTCGGGTACAAGGGGATGGTCTTCGCCACGATGGCCATCGCCGCCTTGTCGACCGGCGTCTGGGCCCACCACATGTTCACCACCGGTGTCGTGCTCTTGCCATTCTTCTCCCTTCTGTCGCTGCTCATCGCCGTGCCCACGGGGATCAAGTTCTTCAACTGGATCGGGACCATGTGGGGAGGGCAGATCCGCTTCGATACGGCGATGCTCTTTGCGGTGGGCTTCTTGCTGACGTTCCTGCTCGGCGGCTTGACCGGTATCATGCTGGCCTCTCCACCCATCGACTTCGCCACCCACGACACCTACTTCGTGGTGGCGCACTTCCACAGTGTCGTGATGTCCCTCGTCATGGCGGCCATGGCAGGCATCTACTTCTGGCACCCGAAGATGACCGGTCGCATGCTGCGTGAGGGGCTGGGGAAGCTGCACTTCTGGTTGATGTTCATCGGATCGTCGTTGGCCTTCCTCCCGCAGTACGTGCTCGGATTGAAGGGCATGCCTCGTCGTGTCGGCACCTACCCCGTGCTCTCCTGGGTCACGCTGAACCAGTGGTCGACGATCGGCTCGTTCATCATCGCGGCATCGGTGCTCGTGTTCGTGGTCAATTTCGTCGTGTCCTGGCGCAAACCCGTACCGGCCGGCGACAACCCCTGGGATGGGCACGCACTCGAGTGGTGGACGACGTCGCCGCCGCCGCACCACAACTACACACGCCTGCCTCCGATTCGCTCGGAGCGCCCGACGTGGGACGCGCATCACCCCGATGCCGCTGCCCTTCCGGCTCACGGGACGAACGGCGCCGCACCTCGGGCGGTGGTGGCGACCGGGGCCAATGATCCCGTCCACTGAGAACGGAGGGGTACCGCCAGATCGCGCCGGGACGGGGCTCGAGGTCATCGGCTTGGCGCCGCCGCCTCCTGTGAGCGATCGTGGCTGCCCGGGCAGGGCCGACTCGGAAGGGGGCGCACGCACTGATGCGATCAGGGGGCGGCCAGGCACGGAGAGCCGTTCGGCTGCCCTTGCTGGCGACGATCATGCTGGGGGGATGCAGCGCCACGGCAGTGGCGTCGCACCACACACCCCAACCCTCGCTGCCTGCAGTGCCGGGCACGCCGAGCCCGTGGGATTGGCCCACCCACGGGCATGACGCCCAGCACACCTTCGACGGCCGGACCACGCTCAAAGCGGCGACGGCCCGGACCTTGCGTAAGGCCTGGTTCTTCCCCACCCGCGACGCCGTGACGGCCACGTGTGGGTGCCGAGAAGTCATCCGAGTGCCTCAGGCAGTCAATTCGTACTCATGGATGAGACCTCCGAGGAGATCCGATCTCCGCAGTTGCAGCGGGTCGGGACATGAGGTCAGCGGAGGCTTCGGGGATGCTGCGAGCGGAGCGTTCTGAGCGATCGACCGGTGCGGCCGGTGGCAGTTGTAATGCTCGACGTACTCGGCGAGGATGGCCTCAAGTTGACGCCGGGTGAAGATGAGCATCCGGTCGAGGCATTCCCGGCGGATGGTGCCGACGAAGCGCTCGGCGAAGGCGTTCGCCCGAGGAGCTCGGACCGGCGTGCAGATGACCCGGATCCCTTCGACCGCCAGTTCGTCGCAATCGTGCCGCGCAGCCGGAGGATCTGGAGCGTTCGAACGAATGCCAGGTACAAGAAGGTGAGCGCCATGGCCCATCTTCGTCGCTGATCCTCGTCTGGAGAAAGTCCAGCTCAATCGAATCGGATGACATTCTCGGCACCCACAGGATCGACTACAACATGAACAGGCCCCACAGCGCACACGGCTGGCTCACCCCGGTCGAGTTCGTCGAGGCCTGGCTC
>Ga0209415_10013703_pt1 | contig 13342 bp, 8 predicted proteins | sample PeaSoiSIISIP2007_FD_187696 | JGI IMG/M metagenome (GOLD analysis project Ga0209415, IMG submission 187696) | Peat soil microbial communities from Weissenstadt, Germany - SII-SIP-2007 (SPAdes) (version 2) | ecosystem: Environmental > Terrestrial > Soil > Wetlands > Peat | place: Germany... | reverse complement strand
CCAGGTAGCTCAGTTGGTAGAGCACGTGACTGAAAATCACGGTGTCGGTGGTTCAATTCCGCCCCTGGGCACCACTCACCCCCCTGAAATAATTAGCGGCATCGAGCCCGCCTCGGCACGGTGATTTGGCGCTTTTGGTTCGGGCTATCACCGGGCTTTCAGGCAAGAAAAGGGCCGGCGCCAAGCCCGCACAACGCGGCATTGGGGACGACCGGTCCCATTGTCGCGAGCCGACGAAGCAGAAGCCCGTCATGTTCATCTTCCGCTCAGTGTCTCGACCGCCTCGTCGTGCTCGGCGAGACTCACCCCCGCCGTATCGTGACGGCCGATGTGTCTTATGACAACGAGCTGCGGACGCACCTGTCGCTGAACCAGGACGCCCCAATCGATCGACCGATCCAGCGGATCGGCCGGATCATCCCCGTGCGCATTCTCGGTGGCCTGCACCATCAATACTGTCGGACGCAGTTTGTGGCAGGGACGCGGGTGGACCTCGGGCGCCGTTTGCGGTAAAGGCGTCACAATGCCTTGGTTTTGGAGGAGCCGGTGCACGAGGGTGAGTATTTTCACCTTCACGCTGAATTGACGGATGCCGAGCGCGAACAGATGGCCCGGTTCATCTGGAGCCAGGAAACCGTCGAGCTGAAGACGATCGGGATCGACATCGGCAGCTCGACCTCCCATCTGCTCTTCGCAAAACTCCTATTGCAGCGGCAAACGCAGGAACTGTCGAGCCGATTCGTCGTGGTCGAGCGCCAAGTGGTTTGGCGATCGCCGATCATGTTGACGCCTTTTCTTCCCGACGGATCGATCGATGCAAGATCGCTCGGCGATTTCATCCATCTTGCCTATCACCAGGCCGGGTTGAGGCGCGACGAAGTCGACACCGGCGCCGTGATCCTCACCGGTGAGGCCATCAAGCGAAAAAACGCGCGGGCCATCGACGAACTGTTCGCCGAGGATGCGGGAAAATTCGTCTGCGCTACCGCCGGCCACAAGCTCGAATCGACGCTTGCCGCCCATGGTTCCGGCGCGGTTCGGCTGTCGCGGGAGAGAAAGCAGTGCATCCTCCACGTCGATATCGGCGGCGGGACCACCAAGCTCGCGCTGCTCGAGAACGGCCGCATTCTCGGCGGCGCCGCATTTGCCGTGGGCGGCCGGCTGATCGCGACTGACGCCACCGGGGCTTGGACCCGCGTCGATGATTCGGCGCGAACAGTCGCAGAAGAATTGGGGTTGCCGACGGATCGAGACGCTCTCGCCGATCCCGACGTGCGACGGCAGATCGCGCACCGCCTCGCTTCGATCGCGGCGGATTACATCGTCGGTGCTCCCCTTGATCGCTTGGCGTCGGCGCTGCAATTGACCGAAAGCCTGCCGCGTGAGATCGCTCCGACCGCCGTGACGTTCTCGGGCGGCGTTTCCGAATACATCTTCGGCCGCGAGACTCGGGAATACGGCGACATCGCGAAGCTCCTGTCGACGGAGCTGTGCCGGCAGCTCGGCCAGCGCCTGGAGATACCCGTGCTCGATCCCGGGCAAGGCATCCGTGCGACGGTCATCGGCGCTTCCCAGTTCAGCGTCCAGGTCAGCGGCAAGACGATCTATCTGCCCGAGCCCGGCGAATTGCCGGTTCGCAATGTTCCCGTCGTGCATGTGGAGCTGGATTTTTCGCGGGAGATCGACGGCGGCCACATGGTCGATGCCATCCGGAGGAGCATGAAGCGCCTCGATCTCGATCCCGGCTCGCGCATGGCGATCGCCTTTGCTTGGAATGGCGAGCCGGAATATACGCGGCTCGCGACCGTGGGGCGCGCGATCATCGCGGCCGTCGCCCCCGACGGAACGCGGGACCAGCTTCTCCTGCTGATGATCGATGGCGATGTGGGCCGAAATTTGGGTCATCTGCTGCATCAGGAATTGGGATTGCCCGGCAAGATCGTCTCGGTGGATGGCATCCAGCTCCAGGAGCTGGATTTCGTCGATGTGGGTGAACAGATCTCGCCCCCCGGCGTAGTGCCGGTCATCATCAAGTCGTTGCTGTTTTCGTAATCGGAGCAATGCCCGCATAGCGTATGGCGATCGGTCAGTCCGCGAAACCGAGGCCGAAGCGCCGATTGGCCGAGAAAGAGGATGCGAGCGATGAACGAGATGCAGAGACTGAATTATGGATTGGATCCCTATCTCGATTGGCTGGCGAACGAGGAGATTCCCATAACGGAGGATTACGGCATCGACTTGTTCACGGTCAAAACCGCCGATTGGCCCCGCTACGGCGTCAAAGGCGCTGCCGTGCACCTCAAGGGTCGGGGCGACTTCGCCAACATGTTCTTGTTCGATATTCCACCGGGGCGCTCGACGGCGCCGCAACGCCACCTCTACGAAGAGGTGGTTTACGTTCTCGAGGGCCGCGGCAGCACGCAACTGGAGCTTGCCGACGGCCATAAGCGCAGCTTCGAGTGGGGCGAGAAAAGTCTCTTCGCCATTCCGCTGAACGCGAAATACCGCCATTTCAACGGCAGTGGACGGGAGCGGGTACTCCTGGTGAGCACGACCGATCTGCCGCTGATGATGAACGTCCTTCACAACGCGAAGTTCATCTTCGAGACCGACTTCGAGTTCGCCGAGCGGGTCGGCAAGAATGCATATTATTCCGGGGAAGGTGATCTCATCACCGTCCGTCCCGGAAATCATATGTGGGAGACCAACTTCGTTCCCGATTTGGCGGCCGTCGAGCTGAAATCATGGGGCGATCGGGGCGCGGGCGGAACCAATATCATGTTCGTGCTCGCCGACGGCATCATGCATGCGCACATCTCTGAAATGCCCGTCGGCACCTACAAGAAGGGTCATCGCCATGGTCCCGGATTCCATGTTATGTGCGTGACGGGGCAGGGCTACTCGCTGCTTTGGTTCGATGGCGAAAAGGAATTCCTGCGCATCGACTGGAAGCATGGTGTCGTTTTTCCGCCCGCGGATCGGCAGTTCCATCAACACTTCAATTCCGGCAACTACCCGGCCCGCTACTTGGCGACCGGGGTCGGTGGCTTGCGCTACCCGCTGACCTTGGCGCAGCGCCGCTCGCTCCTGGGCGTGAAGCCGGGGGAAAAGGGAGCCGTCTCCACCAGCATCAAGGAAGGCGGCGACCAAATCGAATACGAGGACCAGGATTCGCGTATTCACCGGATCTGGCTGGAGGAGATGAGAAAAAACAACGCGACGCCGAAAATGGAGAGGTTCATCCCCAGTTAGGTCCTGATCACATCGCAGGGAACGTGCAGGGCTGCTTCGGCGGATAACCGAACCGCCGACGCGCCGGACGGGCGAGCCTCTGGCGTCGGCATGTTCACTCTCGGGAATTTGTCGCGCCAGTGCCAGCGGCGGCAGGCATTGATAATCGCCCGGCTGTCGATGACGTCGCGTTGGCGTGCGTTGCGGCGTCGGCTCTCCTTGAGTTGCGCTGCGCGCTCGCGAAGCCGTGCAATGTATAAGTGCGATAGCTCGATCATCGACCGGAAACCAAGCGGCTGGCTGACCGATCCGCTTTGACCTAGATCAATGCCGTCTTCGCCGGCGGAGAACGTAAATCACGAGCGAGCCGCCATGTCGGACGCGGACACGCTGAAAGTTTGGCTGCTTGGTACTTGCCGCTGCCGTATCGATGATGATTGGAGCTGGCGCGGCATCCGCGCAACACGGTGGTGCTGGCGGCCTTGGTCCCGGCAGCGCCATCGCACGGCGGCGGGATTTAGCCTTGCTGGAAAAGCCATATGACATCAAACTCAACTTGCGATACCGGTTCATCGGGGGAATGTCGCGTTAAGGCGCTGCGGCGCTCATTCGCGTCAGCTTGGGGCGTGCTTGATGTTTAATGTCGGTGTCGATGTCGGCGGTACGTTCACGGATGCCGTGGCCGTTGACGACGGGGGAAATCTCTTCGTCGGCAAAGCACCCACCACGCCGGACCGCATAACCGACGGCGTGCTGGCGAGTCTCGCAGATCTGGCGCGGAACGCGCGGCGCGATTTGCCCGGCCTGCTGGCCGAGACGCGGTTTCTTGGACATGGAACCACGGTCGGCACCAACGCGCTGGTGACGCGGCGGGGTGCCCGGGTCGGCCTGCTGATCACGGCCGGCTTCGAAGATACCCCTTATATCCAGCGCGCGATCGGGCGGATCGCCGGCTTGACAGAGGACGAGATGCGCCAGCAGGTCAGCCTGCGCCAGCCGGTGCCGCTCGTGAAGCGAAAGCACATCGTCGGCGTGGTCGAGCGGATCAATTTCAGAGGCCAGGTGGTGGTCCCGCTGTCGCAGGAGAAGGCGGAGCACGCGGTTCGCAATCTGCTCGCGCTCGACGTCGAAGCGATTGCCGTTTGTCTTCTGTGGTCCTTCCTCAATCCGGTGCACGAGCAGCTCCTGGCCGAAACCGTCAGGCGCCTGGCACCGCACTTGCCGCTTTCACTCTCCTGCGAGCTCGCCCCGAAGATTCGCGAGAACGCCCGCTGCAACACAGTGGTCATCGACGCCTTCGTGCGCGGCAAAGTGCAGGACTATCTGAACGATCTTCAGAAAGAGCTCGCCGCTCAGGGCTTCAGGCAATCGGTCGCGTCGATGCAATGCTTTGGCGGTGTCACCGACGCGCAGAATGCGAGCCCGATTAGCACCATCGAGTCGGGACCGGTGGGCGGCGTCATGGGCAGCAAGTACCTGGCCCAGCTCGTTGGCGAGAAGAACGTCGTCACCACCGATGTCGGCGGCACGACCTTCGATGTCAGTGTCGTCTGGCAGAGCGAGGAGATCATCGCCCGGGAATTCTTCGGCGCTGCCGGCGTCATGTCGCGCTTCGAGGTTCTGATGCCGCGCGTCGACATCCATTCGATCGGCGCGGGCGGCGGCACCATCGCGCGCTTCGATAGCGCGAGCCGCAGCATCAAGTTTGGCCCCGAAAGCGCCGGGTCGAAGCCTGGCCCCGTATTCTACGGTACGGGAGGAACGCGCGTTACGCTGGCCGATGCGTGGCTGAGTTTGGGATATCTCGATCCGAATCGCTTCCTGGGTGGCCGGCTCAGAGTGGATGCCGAGGCCGCCAGGGCGGCGATTGAGGCGCAGCTCGCCCGGCCTCTCGGCGTAAGCGTCAATGAGGCGGCGCTCGCGGTCGTCGAGCTCGCCAATTACCACATGAGCGATGCGATCAAGGTGTATCTGGCAGCGCGGGGCCTCGATGCCAGGGATTTCGTGCTCTTCGCCTTTGGCGGCGGCGGGCCCATGCACGCGGCAGCCTATGGCGCATTGGCGGGCGTCAAGCGCACCTACATGATCGCCAACGCCGCAGTGTTCTCCGCCTTCGGGATTGCGCTGGCGGATACCAAGCACAAGCAGCAGGTCACCTTGCTCGCGCGCGAGCCCTTTGACGTCGAAGCGCTGATTGCCGCCTACCGCGAATTGGAGCAGCATCTGGCCGAACAGTTCCAACGCGAGGGTTTGTCGGCAACAACCGTAAGGAAACGGTATTTCATGGATTTGCGCTATCGCGGGCAGTTTCATGAACTGACCGTGGAGATCCCTGGGCCCAATTGGCTGGTTACCAACGGCATGTCCGGGATTCGTGCCAATTTCGATCGCCACTACCGGGCCGTCTATGGCCTCGCATCGGTTGCCTACTCGTCGATCGAGCTGGTCGGATTGGGGGTCGACGGAATCGCCGAAACGCCCAAGCCGTCCCTGCGGCAGGGCGAGCCCGCCAAGGAAGCGCCCCGGCCCGCGGGGCAGCGCAAGGCCTGCTTCGCGGCGCACGAAGGTTTCGTGTCGGTGCCCGTGTTCGTGCATGGCGATCTGTTGCCGCAACAAGAGATCGCCGGGCCGGCATTCGTGCAGAATGATTATCTCACGATGATCGTCCTGCCGGGACAGGTCGGCCAGATCGACGGGTTCGGCAACCTGGTGCTCGATCACGGCGAGGGGAGAGTCGCCCATGCCTAAGCAAGCCGATACCACAGCCGAGCAGGAGGGGAACCCCTGGCTCGGCATTCCCGGCCTGCAGCGCAACATGCCGGTGGATGAATTGATGGATGCACTGGCCCTCGATGTGCTGCGGCCGCTTCCTTATCGCGATCCGCAGATCGATCCGGTGAAATACGAGATTGCGGTGCATCGGATCGTCGCGTCGCTGCGTGAAGGCTCCTGGGCGCTGGTCAGGACCACGGGATCGCCCCTGGTCACCGACTGCGGCGAATACATGTTCGCGGTTTACGATCGCGAAGGCCATGCGGCCTATGTCACCTCGGGCGTGCTGCCGCATCTCACCGGCACCGAGGCCGGCATCAAGTACATCCGCCATTGCTATGGCACTGACCGCGAGGGGATTCATCCCGGCGACCAGTTCATTCTCAACGATCCCTATCTTTTGGGAATACACACGCCCGACATCCTCGTCGCGCGCCCGGTGTTTGCCGGCGACGAGATCGTCGCCTGGGTCGGCAGCCTCACCCACACCATCGAGATCGGCGCCAAGGATCCCGGAGGCACTGCGGATTCGACCGACATCTTCCAGGAGGGGCTCAGGATCCCTTGCCTCAAGCTGGTGAGCCGGGGCGAGCCGGTTGCGCACGTCTATCGCTTGATCGAGCGGGCGGTGAGGCATCCGGCCCTCGTGGCCCTCGACGTTACCGCCAAGGTCGTGGGCAATACCATTGCCGGCGCCCGCCTTGAGGAGATGGTGGCGCAGGAAGGCGGCGCATTCGTGCGCGGCGTTCTCGCCAAGATGATCAACGAGACCGAAACCAAGGCGCGCGAGTTGATTCGGGCCATTCCCGACGGCATCTGGCACAATGTGGTCCACGCCGATCACGATGGCTTGCGGCCCGCACTCCTCAAGCTCGAGCTCCATGCCGAGAAGCGAGGCGAAGCCATTCATTTCGATTTCGCCGGCACTTCGCCCCAATGTCCGGGGCCGGTAAACGCGACTTTGCCGGGAACGATCGGCGCAATCTTCTCGGTCCTCGTCTCCACGATCTTCTGCGATCTCCTGCCCAATCGCGGGATCGTCTCGTCGTGTCAGATTTCGGTGCCCAAGGGCTGCATGTACAATCCCCGTTATCCCGCGCCGGTCTATGCCGCCCCGCCCGCGCCCTTGACCCTGCTCTCCAGCGCCGTGACCAAGCTGGTGAGCGAAATGGCGATGGCGGGGGGCTTGAGCAAGAGCGTCATCGCTCCCTGGAACGGCAACGTCAACAGCGTGTTCATGGGAGGTCTCGATCAATATGGCCAGCTTCAAGGCACATTGACGCTCGATGCGAACGGCGGCGGCACTGGGGCCACGCCTTTCGAGGATGGCGACGACACGGCAGCCTATATGTTGGCGCCGGGGTCGATCATGTCCGACATCGAAATCTACGAGGCCAACTATCCGCTAATGTACCTGTTTCGGCGCCAGCGGACCGATTCGTGTGGCCACGGACAAATGCGCGGCGGCCTCGGCGGCGAGATCGCGGTCGCGGTCCTTGAGTCCAGCCAGTGGCGGGTCGGCTTCCGCGGCTTCGGCACGCAGGTCGCCACGACGCATGGCTTGGCCGGCGGATACCCCGCCGACTCCGCGAAGGTCGGATACATCCGGGGCCTCGATCCCGACAAGCTGTCGGCGGCGGAGTATGCCGGCCTGCTGCGGCCGCTTGCGGAACTCATCCGCAGCAACCGTGCGGAGCCGGCGCCGGCTCTTACGCCACCGCGGCTGATGGCGCCGGGCGACGTCTACTACCTCGCCTGGACGGGAGGCGGAGGCTTTGGCGATCCGCTGCAGCGCGATCCTGCGCGGGCGGCCGGGGATGCCGAGGCAGGGCTGATATCGCGCGAGCGCTGTTGCGACACTTACGGCGTGGTCACGACCGCGAACGGCGATGTCGATAGGGATGCGACCGCCGCACTCCGAATTGACATGCGCAAGACCCGCTTGGCGGAAGCCGCGCCGCCGCGCATCGCTACCCGGCAAGGGCGCTCGGCCGATCGTCTCGGTCAATCGCTTTATGGGCTCTTGTCTCTCGCTGAGGTGCAGGGCGAGCCGGTGCTCGCTTGCGCCGCGTGTCGCACGGTGATCGCGCCGCGGGAAACCGATTTTCACGACTATGTGCCGACGCGTGTGCGAACGCCGCCTTCGCTGGGACACATAGACGTGCGCGCGGATTGGCAGGCCTACCGCGAATACTTCTGTCCGGGATGCGCTGCTTTGCTCGACGTTGCCGTCGAGGAGGTTGAGGACGGCCGACAAGCCGCGCAATGACCTGAGGTCGCATTTCGATGCCGCCGCTTCTCGAAGTCAGTGCGCTGGCCGCCGGTTACGGCTCGGCTGTGGTCTTGCATGGCGTCGACCTCTTCGTCAACGAGGGCGAGCTTGTTGCGCTTGTCGGCAGCAACGGCGCGGGCAAGAGCACGCTGCTCAGGACCATCTCAGGCCTGGTTTCGGTCAGCAGCGGTGAAATCAAGTTCCTCGGTCAGTCGATTCATCGCCTGAGTGCCGCGGAGATCAGCCGGCTCGGGATTTTGCACGTGCCGGAAGGGCGGCGTGTGTTCCCGGATCAATCGACCGAAGACAATCTCTACCTCGGCGCCTATCGCCGCATGACGAGGCGCAATCGCAAAGCGATCCGCGGCGATGTCGAGGCGCTGTTCGAACGTTTTCCCCAACTTGCCGAGCGCCGCAAGAGGCTTGCCGGGCTGCTCTCGGGCGGCGAGCAGCAAATCTTGGCCATTGCTCGCGCGCTCATCGGCAAGCCCCGGCTGCTGATGCTCGACGAGCCCAGCCTGGGATTGGCGCCGGCGATCGTCGATACCGTCTTCGAAGCGCTGGTTCATGAACGCAGCAAGGGGCTGACCATCCTGCTGGTCGAGCAGCTCGCCTATGCGGCGCTTTCGATCGCCGATCGTGGCTATGTCTTCAACCGCGGCGCCGTCGCGTTGAGCGGACCCAGCGCAGCCCTGCTGAGTGATGCCGAGGTCCGCCGGGCATATCTGGGCGAGGACCGTCATGCATTCAGCTAGCGGCGGCTCGCGCGGCGCCGCCGGCATGCCGGCCGCCGAAGTCGCCGCGGCCGGTATGCGTTCCCTGCCCAAACCCGTGCTGCTGCTCGGCGCCGCGGTGTTGCTGGCCTCGAGCTGGGCGGTCGGCGACGAGTATTCCAGTTATCTCGCGCGCCTGACCGCGATCAACGTGATCGTTGTGTACAGCCTCAACCTCTTGATGGGCTACGCCGGGCAGGCCTTCATCGCCGCCGCCGCCGCCTTTGCGATCGGCGCCTACGCGTCCGCTCTCGGCATGATGAAGCTCGACCTGCCGTTTATCGTTTCCTGGCCGGCGGGCGGAATTTTGGCGGGGATCTTCGGGCTCGCCTCGAGCCTTCCGGCCTTGCGGCTCGCGGGCGCCTATCTGGCGATGGTCTCGATCGCCTTCAACGTCGTCGTCGAACAAGTGCTGATCCATTGGACGGAAGTGACCGGCGGTCCGATCGGCTTACCGGGAATCCCGCGCGCCAGTTTTGCTGGCTTCAAAATCGACGATCATGCCATTCTCGCGCTAATCATCCTTGTGGCTATCATCACGGTCTATGCCTTTACGGCCGTGCGGCGATCGCAGTGGGGCTTGGCGCTCGTGGCGATGCGGGAGAATGAGCTCGCGGCCAAAAGCCTCGGCATCGACACCATTCGGCTGAAGGCGGTGGCATTCTGGGTATCGTCCGCGATCACCGGGCTGGCCGGGGGCCTGTACAGCCAATCGATGCAATATGTGAGCCCCGACATCGGCACAATTTTCGCTTCCATCATCTTTGTCCTGATGTTGGTGCTGGGCGGCATCGGCACCGCGTGGGGGCCATTGATCGGCGCCCTCATTCTCACCCTTCTGCCGCAACTCCTCAGCGACTTTCAACGCTATCACCTGCTGGTTCTCGGTCTCATTCTTCTTGCGTCCGTGACGCTGATGCCCCAGGGCGTGGCTAAGCTCGCCCATATGGGCTTGGCCCGCGTCAAGGGAGCATTCGGCAGAGGGATCGAGACGGGCCGAACGCGCATGCCGGGCGCCGCGGCCGTTGCGCTCGACGGATTCCTGGCGCCGTCGAGCGGCGGCGAGTTGGTTGCGACAGGGATCGACAAGTCCTTTGGCGGGATTGCCGCGCTGCGTGGCGTCGATATACGGGTCGAAGCGGGACGGATTCGCGGCCTCATCGGGCCCAATGGATCGGGCAAGAGCACGCTCGTCAACGTCGCCACCGGCTTTTATCGTGCCGATGGCGGCGAGGTGCGCTTCGGTCGCCACAGGCTCGACGGGCACTCGATAACGCGGATCGCTGAAGCTGGGATCGTCCGGACCTTCCAGACGCCGCAGCTGTTCTCGGAGCTCACGGCGCTCGAGAATTTGCTCGTGGCGCAATTCCGTTATCGGGCGCCGAGCCTTGTCGCAGGATTTTTTGAACTGCCCTCGAGCGAGCGGATCAACGGCGAAGCCACGGGCGAAGCAATACGGCTGGCGCACGCGCTTGAATTGGAAACCTTGCTCGACCGCCGAGCCAGGGATCTGTCGCAAGGCGACAAGCGAAAGCTCGAGATCGCAAGAGCGCTGGCCGCGCGGCCGTCGATCCTCATCCTTGACGAACCCGCCGCCGGGCTATCGGTCGAAGAGGCCGACGCGCTGTGCGCGCTGCTCGACCGGCTCAAGGCCCGCGGCCTCGGCGTGCTTCTGGTCGAGCATCACATGGATGTCATCATGCGGGTCTGCGACCGGATCACCGTCCTTGAGCGCGGACGCGTCATTGCCGAAGGCACGCCGCGAGAGATTCAGGACAATGGCGAGGTACGCAGAGCATATTTGGGACCAAAGCGAGCGCGAGACGTCGACGCGGAGGCCGCAGCGAATCCGTAAGCGGCGAAAATTCGGGAAGGAGGACACCATCATGAGAAGCGTTCAGAAGATGTTACGGGTCGGACTGGGAGCAGCGACAGTGTTGGCCGCGGCGCTCGTTGTCGTGCCGGCCGCCGGGGCTGAGGACTTTACCATCGGGGTGATCAATTCCATGACCGGCGTTGGCGCGGATCTTGGCATTGCCTCGCAGCAGAGCGTGGATCTGGCCGTCGAGAAGATCAACGGCGCGGGCGGCATCAAGGGCATGCACCTCAACGTCATATTCCGGGACGATGAAAGCAACCCGCAAAAAGGCGTGGCCGCGGCGCACGAGCTGCTGCAGCGCTATCACGTCAATATGATCATGGGCACCAATCTCACCAACGTGGCCTTCGCCGTGGCGCCGATCGTGAATGAGGCCAAGGTGCCCTTCATAACCATGGCAACCGGCTCTGCCCTCGTCGATACGAAGAAGTTTCCCTACACCTTCAGAACCAATATGCCCACCGATCTCGAGGCGAAGACCCTTATCGGCTACGTCGTCGATAAGGCGATCGGCAAGAAACCCGGGCTCTTGGTCGATACCACGGCGCTCGGTCAGTCCGGCGCGCAGGCCATCCGCAATGCACTGAAGACGCGCAATATGGAGCCCGCCGCCTACGAGGCCTTCGACCCCTCGGATACGGACCTTTCGGCCCAGGGCGTCAGGCTGCAGAAGGCCGGGGTCGACGTGCTTCTGGCGTGGAGCAACGGTGCGCAACTTGCCCACGCTGCGCGTTCGTTCCAAACGATCGGGTTCGATGTGCCGGTCTTCGGCAACTTCGGAACGCACCAGGAGGCCTTCATTAACTTGGCCGGCCCGGCCGGGGCCAAATGGGCTGCAACCATCTATCGCGCCACGACGCGCAGTGACACCGAACCCGCGCCGGCGGATATCGTGGCGTACTACGCCAAGATGAAGCAGCGCTGGGGCGACAAGTTGTCGGCATCGGTTGAGCTTTCGGCGATGTGGGACGACATGCTGCACATCGTGGTCGACGCCGTCTCGCGCGCTAAGAGCCAGGACGGAGATGCGCTCAAGGCCGCTTTGGAGGAGACCCGGAACTTCAAGGGAATGCTGGCGAATTTCTCGTTCTCGCCTGACAACCACGACGCCTTCCCACCCAGCGCCATTACCATTGCCTACGTCCTAGGCGGCACCGACAACATTCGCAGGCGCGTGCCGGGAATGCCCTGAGGACTGCCGATCTTGGGTGAAGCGCAGGTCATGGAGAGGTCGCCGTGGTGACGACAGTCGTAGAGGTGGCGTCGTTCGTCATTCTCGGGCTGGCAATCGGCAGCGTGTACGCGCTTATGGCACTTGCCATAAACGTCGTGTTCTCGGCCCGCCGCGTCATCAACTTCGCCCAAGGCGACCTCACCATGTTCATTGGCCTGCTCGCCGTAACCTTCATTTCTTCCTGGCGGGTTCCCTATGGCCTTGCCTTGATCGGCGCGGCCATGGTGGCGGCGGTCATTGCGCTCGCCATCGAACGACTGGCTGTCCGTCCCCTACCCGCGGACGAGAACAGCATCACCTGGATCCTCAGCATGGTCGCGGTCGCGATCGTCATTTCCAACGCCTCGCAACTCATATTCGGAACCGACCCGCGCGAGTTTCCATCGCTGTTTTCGGGGCGCCCCATCGTGGTAGCGGGAATACGAACCGCGCCCGATCAGCTCATCGCCATCGCCTTCACGGCGATCTTCATGGTCGGCTTCCATTACGTTCAGAATCACACGATCCACGGCAAAGCGATGAAGGCCGCGGCACGCGATGCCGATATGGCGGCGATGCTCGGCATCGGCGTTAAACGGTACATTGCCGTTGCCTTCGCCACGTCGGGGGCGATGGCGGCGGTGGCGAGCTTCCTGGTCGGCCCCATGACCTTTGTCACGCCCGACCTGGGATTTTCTCTCGGCATCAAGGGATTTGCGGCAGCCGCCCTGGGCGGGCTCGGGACCTTCGGCGGCGCGGTGGCCGGCGGTCTCATTCTCGGCGTTGCCGAGACGCTCTCGGCCGCCTATCTCGGCTCGGCCGTCAGGGACAGCGTCTCGCTCATCATCCTTTGCATTATCCTGGTGTTTCGGCCCACGGGGTTGGTCGGCGAAGTGCGTGTGCTGAAGGTCTAGTGACGGTCGGGGATCGCGAACTTTGTGCGCGGCAGCGGATGACATCTCATAACCGAGGAGAGGACCATGGCATTCGAAGAATATAACGGCGCGATGTTTGGACCCAAGTGGAAGGCCTCGGCACGCAAATATGGCGTCGTGGCGGAGAAGGACAAAAAGCTCGCCTTGAGCGATGGGACCAATCTCAATTTCAACCTGTGGCGGCCCGATACTGCCGAAAAGGTCCCGGCGATCCTGTCTTTCCATTGCTACCACTCGGAAGCGCAGACCGGGCCGATCCCGCCTTCG
>Ga0209415_10013701_pt1 | contig 13343 bp, 11 predicted proteins | sample PeaSoiSIISIP2007_FD_187696 | JGI IMG/M metagenome (GOLD analysis project Ga0209415, IMG submission 187696) | Peat soil microbial communities from Weissenstadt, Germany - SII-SIP-2007 (SPAdes) (version 2) | ecosystem: Environmental > Terrestrial > Soil > Wetlands > Peat | place: Germany... | reverse complement strand
CCGGAGCCGTTGTCCATGGCTCCGTTGTAAATGCGGTCGCCGTTGATGGGTTCTCCGATGCCGATGTGATCGAGGTGGGCGGAGAGCACCACGTATTCGTTTTTCAGAGCGGGATCGCTGCCGGGGAGTTTAGCAATCAGGTTGGCCGACTCAATCTGGGTAACTTCAACTTTCGTTTTCGCTTCGAGCGAAGCTGCTAGCGGGAAGTGGGGCAGCGGCTTGCGATCTTTGCCGAGAGCGACGATTTCTTCGAAAGTGTGGCCGGAGCCGGCAAAGAACTTCTCGGCGCTGGCGGGATTCACGGTGACAGCCAGCTTGGCGCCTTCGGTTTCGTTGAATTCAGGATAGTCGAGATCCATGGTGGGATGGGCGCGATTGAGCGCCATGCGCGACCATGGGATGTCCATGGAGTTAGGGTTAATCAACGAAACCATGCCGACGGCCCCCGCTGCGCGCAGCACCTTCCAGCGCTCGGCTGCGGTCTGGTAATGCGATGCGAGCGCCCCGGGAATCTCGGAGGGCGATCCGGAAAAGATCACGACAATCTTGCCCCGAATGTCGAGGCCGGCGAAGTCGTCATAATTTTTCTCGGGGACTTTGAGGCCATAGCCAACGAAGACCAGCGGAGCTTCCACCTCGGGCGCGGGCATGACGCGCATGTTGATAAAGGCATCTTCCCCGAGCGCGAGCGCTTCGCGTTTGCCGTCTCGGATCAGCGTGAGGCTGCAATCCTTTTCGACGATCTGGCGTGAGACGAACTTAACGGGCTGGTAGAAACCGTTAACGCCCGCCGGCTCCGCGCCCGCGCTCTGGAGCTGTTCGACGGCGTAGGCTTGCGCAGCACGCTCGCCACGGCTGCCAGTATCGCGGCCTTCGAGTTTGTCGTCGGCGAGGAATTTGATGTGATTCCACCAGGTCTGGCCGTCGAAATGAGCAGTGGTCTGCGCGGCGGCAGAAATTGCAAACAGCACCGCCAGCAGCAAGGTCAATGACTTGATTTTCATGGCGTTCCTCAGTTGGCGAAGGTTTCTAGGATAACAGGAACCATGACAGGCGTAGCGCGGGGCAGCCGCCGAGGGCGGCGCGACCGTCAAGACTAAGAGTCATACCTGAGTCAATCCCTAGTGTTGTCTCGGTGATTCGCATCACAGCCCCGAAGCCAGTAACGATGCTCCAATGGAGCCAGCAGAGCTGGGCGAAGCCAATGAGCACAGAAGGCAACCGCCAGAACCCAAACCGCTTTCGATCCGCGCTTGCGCAAGGCGAATTCGTGTGCACGGCCGAACTCGTCCTGGGACGCGACCACAGTGCGGTAGAGGCTGAAGTCTTCGTGAAGGAAGCGTCCGAGGGGCATGGGATCGACGCTATCAGCCTGACCGATCTCCCTGGAGGCAACCCCGCGCTGCCGCCGGAGGCTTTTGTGGCCTGTGTCCTCGAGCACCAGCTCACGCCGATTGCACATCTGACGGGCAAAGACGGGAACCGCGCGATGCTCGAAGCGCGAATTCACGCGCTGGCGCGCCTGGGCGTGGAGAACATCCTGGCCCTGACCGGCGATGCGCAGAAGGAGGGATTCGCCGGCAAGCCGAAGCCGGTTTACGACATGGATTCTGTGCTCATTCTTTGGCTGCTTTGCGCCTTGCGCGGCGGCCTGGAATACAGCCAGGGAGCGAAAACTGCGCAGACCACCCCCTTTGATTTCTTCAGCGGCGCAGTCGTGAGCCCGTTTAAGGTTCGCGAACCGGATCTCATGATGCAGTTTTACAAGCTGCAGCTGAAAGTAGCGGCGGGCGCGCAATACATCATCACCCAACTGGGATACAACCTGCGCAAGCTTTACGAGTTGAAGCAGTACATGGTCAGGGAAGGCTTGGGCCATATACCCGTGCTGGCGAACGTCTATGTGCCGACGGCGAAGATAGCCCGGCTGATGCAGGCGGGCGAGTTGGCGGGCTGCGTGATCCCGGACGAACTGATTCAACGCCTGGAGCAAGAAAAGAAACCGCAAAGACTGGAGCGCGCCGCACTGATGGTGGCCGCAGTGAAGGACCTGGGCTTTGCCGGCGTCCATATAGGCGGATTCGGCCTTACGCACAAAGATTTCATGACCATCCTGGAGGGGGCGGCCGCGATTGGGAAAAACTGGCGCGGGCGGATCGATGAACTCGTGTTCCCCTACCCCAACGAGTTCTATCTTCTGCCGCAAGGTGGCGACGGTCTCAGTGACAGCGCATCCGCCTATCAGGTCTCGAGCGTCAAGCATCATCCGTCATGGGTGCAGCGCTTCTCCGAGAAGGTGCACCGGCACTTTATTAAAGACGGCAGTTTCGGCCCGCGACTCTTCAGCGCGAAATTGTTGAAGAAGGCCGGCGACCAGCCCGGCAAGAACAGTTCCTGGCGCCATGGCTTGTGGTATGGGCTGCTGGAGCCGGCGACTCTTTACCGGAAGGCAACTTTGGGCTGCGTCAGTTGCGGAGATTGCATTCAGGACCATCTCAACTATGCGGGGTGCTCGATGCAGGGTTGCTACAAGGAATTGCGCAACGGTCCCTGCGGAGGCTCCCGGGTGGACGGAACCTGCGAGGCGCGTCCTGACCTGCCCTGCATCTGGAATCTCGTTTACACGGGTACGCTGGCGATGGGCGACGACCCCAGGAAGTTCGCGCATGTGCTAGTTCCTCCGCGCGACTGGTGCCTGGACCGCACGAATGCTCTGGCCAACCGCTTCGCCGGGCTGGATAACCTCTGCAAAAGAATTGATCTCGGGCTCCCCGCTGAGGAAGACCGCCCGAAGGAGACGAAACCATGCTGATTATTGGAGAACTCATCAACTGCACGCGGAAGAAAGTCGGCGAGGCCGCGGAAAAGCGGGATGAGGAGTTCTTCCGGGACTTGGCGCGCAAGCAAGCCAGCGCCGGAGCCCACATGCTCGATGTGAACGGCGGACTCCCGCAACAGGAAGTGGAACTTCTGAGTTGGCTGGTGGACCTGGTGCAGGGAGTGGTGGACATTCCGCTCTGCCTGGACAGCGCCGACCCCGAAGCCTTGATGCAAGCGCTTCCGCGCTGCAACCAGAGGCCAATGGTCAACTCGATCAGCGACGAACCCGCACGCTGGAAGATGCTGCCCGTGCTCAAAGAACACCGTCCCAAAGTGATCGCCCTCTGCCTATCGGAAGGTGGAATGCCGAACGGTGTGGAGGATCGAGTGGCTACGGCCAGCCGCTTGGTCGATCGCCTCACTGGGGAAGGTTTTGCTCTGGATGATATTTACGTTGATCCTTGCGTGATGCCTCTGGCTACCGGTCCGCATGGCAAGAACCTGCTGGCAGCAGTTGGACAGATTGTGGCAAGGTATCCGGGAGTTCACATCAGCGCCGGCGTCAGCAATGTCTCCTATGGCCTGCCGGTTCGCAAGCTGCTGAATGAGACTTTTCTACTTCTGCTGATGGCGCACGGACTCGATGCCGCCATCGTCGATCCTCGCGACCAGCAACTGATGATGAATATCATCGCGGCCGAAGCGTTGCTGGGCCGTGATGCGCACTGCAAGAACTACGTGCGTGCCTATCGCGAGGGGAAACTGGGCGAAGCGCCTGCTACCGTGAAGGCATGATGATCGAACGGTGGACGGACGGGCGTCTCGCCCGTCCAGTCGGTCGGGGACGCCCGGCTCTCCACTACTGCACCACGTTCCCGTAAGTCGGTACTCCTTGCTGCACGAGGAAAAGCAGAGTTTGTCCGCGGGCCGACCAGTCGCTTTGCGGATACTGGGAGATTAACTGCTGGGCGACCGTTATGGCCTGGTTCTTCGCTTGCTCGGACTTCTTGGGCTGTTCTTCCGTTTTATAAATCTCGATCAGCGCAGCCCGGCGAGAAGCGGCGTTGTACAGCGCTTCGGGAGCGGCGGGAGATTCGGGGTGTTCCTTTACATATTTTTCGTAAATCTCGGCTTCCTTGTCGGGACATTTGGAAGAACCCTGCCAGTCTCCGCAGAGTTTGTTGTCGATCAGGTGGAAGGCGGCGAGTTGAGCCCACTTGCTGTCAGGGAATTTCTTCATTACCTTCTTCATGCCCTCCTCATCGATCCCCTGGCGATAGAACGAATCCTTTTCGCGGGCGGAGGGGCGGGACTGCATATCTGACTTGTCGATCTGCCACTTGATATCGGCGGCGCGGTAGAGGCCTTCACCGGCCAGCGGAGCAGTCGGGAACAACTCGTAGACGCGGCGATAGAGGCGTAAGGCGTCCTGAGCAGCGCCGCGGCGTCCGTGGCGCCGGCTGGCTTCGTCTTCAGAATCAGCGGCGGCGCCGAATAGAATGCGGTCGCCGTTGGGAGTCGACGCCCAGACCACCCCGGTATCGAGAACCCAGCCGCTGATCGTCTTGCCCTCGACGTCTTCATCCTCAACAAAAGCGGGGTCGGGAGTTTGCGCGAAGCCGAGCAATGCTTCCACGTGCAGCCAGTTGTGGCTTTTCTCGAGCAGAACCAGTTCCCGTCCGCGTTCAGCCTGGCCGAGCTTGTTGGAACTGGTGTCGGGAGACAGGTAGATGATAGCCTCGCGCACCAGAGCGCCGCGATCGGCGGCCAGCAGCGGGGAGTTTCCCAGCACAATCAAGGCAATCAAAAGCAGAAGCTTCATAATCGGTTTCACGGCAGTATTCATCTCCGGGTTCGAGGGTAGCACTAGATTAAGATGCATGGAACGGTCCGTCGGCTGGAATGGTGATTGAAGAATTCCGGGCTCTTGGCTGAATTCGATTGCTGTTGACAACCATGCAAACGGTGCTGTACACGATGAAGTTCCTGAGCGCCCGACTTTTGCCAGGAAGATCTGCGCGGAGATTGCCATGCCACGGGAACCCAACTCGAAGTGCACCAAAGGCCAGACATGATGTCCCGCGGCGCCGCGCAGCAAATTGTAATTCGCGACCTCAAGAACATCGACGACCTCAGCCAGTTGAAAGCGCTAGAGAAGGAAGTCTGGGGCATGGCGGATGACGACAGCTTGCCTCTGACCCTTGCCATTGCCCTCAAGGCGTCGGGCAATATTTTCGTCGGGGCCTTTGATAAGGACAAGGATAAGGATAAGGACAATCTGGTCGGGTTCGCCTTCGGATTCCTCGGCCGCGAGCGCGGGCAGACCACCATTCACTCGCACATGTTGGCCGTACTCGATGCCTATCGGCATCTCGATCTGGGCTCGCGACTCAAGCAGGCGCAGCGCGAGCGGGCCATGGCCATGGGTGTTCACGAGATGACGTGGACCTTCGATCCGCTGCAAAGTCGCAACGCCCACTTCAACTTTTCCAAGCTGGGCGTGGTTTCCGATACCTATAAGGTGGACTTCTACGGACCGGAAACTTCCAGCATGCTGCATCGCAACGGAACCGACCGGCTGTGGGTGCGCTGGATACTGAATTCGCGGCGCGTGCGGGATCGGCTGGCGGATAAGAATGCGCGAGTTGAAACTCTCGACGCCATGCGGCTGCTGGCTCCGCTGGTGCGCTTCGATCCCAGCGGGAGGCCGGGACGAGCCGATCTGGCCGAGTCACTTGCCCGGCAGCGCGTGAGCATTGAAATCCCAGGCGATATTCTGGAGGTCGAGCGCGCCGATATGGGACTGGCGCGTGAGTGGCGCGACGCCACGCGGTGGGCGTTTCGCGAGGCCATGAAAGCGGGATTCTTTGTGGCTGAGTTCTGCCGTTCGATTCGCGGACAACAAGGGCCGGGAGCGTATCTGTTGCAGCGCGGGACGGTGAGCGAACTGATTCCCGAAGTCTAAGGAGGGCGCTAGAGGCTCACCTCAGGCGCTAAAGCGCGGGCATTCTCAACGACTTACGGCACGACTGAAGTCGTGCCCTTCCCAAAACCTGCTTGAGCTAGAGATTATCCGCAGCCGGTTAGTGCGAGTCCATGGACTGGCGCTGCTCGCGCATCTGCTCCAGGAAGGTTTCGACTGGCACCTGAAACTGGTTCCGGAACAGGTCGACCAGTGTGTCTTCGGTGCCGGAGACTTCGGCTTTGGAAGACTGGAACATGTCCACGCTCTCGTCCGAGGATGATGTTTCCAATCCGTCGGGTTCGACCTGAAGCTGGGGAGATTTATCTCCGTTGGCGCGCAGAGTCGTGATCATACGGAGAACCTGGTTCCGCTGCTCGCTGGTGGACTGCAGGAACTCCACTCCCATCCCAAATTCCGGATGCGCGACCAGCACGACCCCTCCGGCGCGGACTTCGAGGTCGCCGGTCTTGATCTTAAGGATGACCCGCGTGCGCCTGGGGAACGGTGAGTTGGTGGTGAGATAGCAGCCACCGAGGCTCAGGTCGGTGAGCCGGCAATTCACAGGGGGGTCGTCCGGTTCGGGCTCAGGAAGCTGGCTTCTGAGCCACTGACGAAGGAGGTTGCGCTGTTCGTCGGTGGCGTTCGTGAAGCGGACACCAGCCCGGTTTTGGTAGCCCTCCCATGCCAGCTCGCCATCGATTTCGAGCTTCTGGTCCATGCCCGGCAATTCCAGCGAGAAGTGGAGCGAGTTTTCTTTCTTGACGCGTCCAGAAAACTGGATCGCCATGCCGCCTTCGCAGAGATCAATGGTTTTGGCTGAGTACCGGCCCGAGCCGATACACTCGACTGGAATTTGCACCTCGACCCGTAGTTGCAGCCGCCGTTCCCGCTTCATCAGGGCGCGAACCGCGCGAAAGCTGCCTTTAGCGCGTTCCACCGCGAGCGGTTTATGGAGGACGAAATGGGCGCCCAATTCGAATCCGCCCTTGAGTCCGACGGGAGATTCCACCAGTACGATCGTCAAAGCCCGCTTGTTGACGGGTGCGGCTTTGGCCGCTCGCAACAAGTTGCCCGCGTCTTCCCGGTTGGCCGCATCTGCAATGATGGCTTCGAAACGCTGGCGTGTGATCCGGCAAATGGCGTCGTCCACGCCATAGCAGTGCTCGACGTCAATTTCCAAGTCGCCAAGAACGCGGCGCAGGATGCGCACCGTCTTCTCGTCCGAACTCAGCAGTAGAGACTTCAAGTTCATACTTCGAATCATGCTTCAGATCGGTTCTTGCGCGCTGCCCCGGTTCTGCCGAGGCGGATGAATAGCGATTGCATTGCGAAAACGCGCTCGTGTGCCCGCAGCCAGGGCGTCAGTCCCCAACCGGGCGATCGGAACGCTCCTGTTCGCACTATAAGTCTAGGGGATTCCGTGATCAACGCAATGGCCCGGTCTTCTGGTTACCGCAGTCACGCCGAACTCCCCATAGTCTCATCGGCGGATCGAAAGGGGTCCATGAGGCGGTTGATCCAGGGCCCGTCGCCTGGCTAGTCGGCGATGTGCCAAACCCGCGGAAAACTGCAAGTGGCTGTGCACAAAGGGGATATACAAAAAGTTGTAGAAGCCTCAACTTTTCTATTGACTAACCGCCAAAAACCTATTATTATCAATAGCTTCCATAGAGGCCGAGGGGCCTAAAATCGGTGGATCGGTTTGTCTTCTGCAGCTGCATCCCCTGGGCGATTCTTGGAATCAAACGATTAAGAGACTTAAGAAGAAGTCCTTATTCCATTCACAAGAGGGCATATTTTTCATGGCTAAGCGACGCGGAAACCCCAACTGGGGCAAGCCCGAGCCCATCGGCCCGGTCACGCCCACCATCACGGAATTCGAGCAGGTTGTGCACGAGTATAAGCTCTCCCCAGACCAGTACTTGCGGTCCACACGGCTGCGGGAATGGGCGCGGCGCAACAAGAATTCCAAGTACATTCCCGAGCCCTTGCTGGAAGCTTGGGGATTTGAAATCGAATCCACTCTGTAACCGGGAGGAACCGGTTTTCTGAAGATGTTTTCTGGGAGGGTCGCCGTTGGCGGCCCTTTCCTGCTTTACACTGTATTTCTTACGCGCGATTGGCGAGGTTGCGGCGATATGCTGGCAGGCATCAAGCTTGGCGGACCAGAATTCGGTGGCTCTGATCTCGCAGGTCTGATCGTGGCCGTAAGCTTTGCCGCCGGACTCAACCTGTATGCCACGGTGGCTACGCTCGGCCTGCTGGCTCACGCCGGCCTGGTCGATTTACCTGCCGGGCTGCATCTGCTGACTAGTTGGTGGGTGATTGCGGCCTCGGGCGCGCTATTTGCCATCGAGTTTTTCGCCGACAAGATCCCGGCCTTCGATTTGATCTGGAACGCCCTGCATACTTTTGTGCGAGTTCCCGCGGCGGCCTTGATCGCCTATGGCGCGACCTCGCAGCTTTCGCCGGAGAAGCAACTGATGGCGGCCTTGGCAGGCGCAGCTATCGCCTTGGCAGCGCATGGTGGCAAGACGGCCGCGCGCGTAGCCGTGACTCCGTCTCCCGAGCCGCTTTCGAACTTTGCGCTCAGCGCGGGAGAGGACACGCTCGCGGTGTTCATGACTTGGCTGGCGACCCAGCACCCGATTGCTGCTGCCCTGATGGTTGCGGCTTTTTTGGCCGTGATCATCGTCGTGATGCGCTGGATCGTTCGGGCTATGACGCAGGCGCTGAAGAACCTATTTGGTGTCCCAGAGAACCAACTGGCGCCGTCGAACCGGCGCGATTTAAACGCTGCTTAATCCTATGACTCCTCATTCACCCTTTACCGACGTCCCCACCGCGATCGAGGAGATCCGCGCGGGCCGAATGATCGTTGTGGTTGACGACGAAGATCGCGAAAACGAAGGCGATCTCACGCTGGCCGCGGAAAAAGTTACTCCCGAAGCCATTAACTTTATGGCCAAGCATGGACGCGGCCTCGTCTGCCTGGCCATGACCGAAGAACGCCTCGAACACCTGCGCATTGGTCCCATGACCAGCGAGAACACATCGCAGTACGGGACTGCTTTCTGCGAAGCGATTGACGCGCGTGACGGCGTCACGACAGGAATCTCGGCGCACGATCGCGCCCACACTATCAAAGTAGCCATTGATCCCAGAACGCGCCCATCGGATCTGGCCCGGCCCGGCCACATGTTCCCGCTGCGGGCGCGCAAGGGCGGCGTTCTGGTGCGCGCGGGCCAAACCGAAGCTTCCGTGGATCTGGCTCGGCTGGCGGGTATGATCCCGGCGGGCATCATCTGCGAAATCATGAAAGACGACGGCACCATGGCGCGCGTGCCCGACCTGCTCGAGTTCTGCCGCACCCATCAAATGAAAATGCTCACCGTGGCGGAGTTGATCCGCTACCGCATGCAGCATGAGCGCTACGTGCATCGCGTGGGCGAGGCCATGGTCGAAACCAAGCACGGAGAGTTCCGCCTGATCGCCTACGAGAGCGAAGTGGGCGGCGGCGAATCCCACATGGCGCTGATTCGCGGAGACATCAGCGATTCGTCCGAGCCGGTCCTGGTCCGCATGCACGCGCACTGCCTGCTGGGCGACGTGTTCGGCGCCACCGGCTGCGACTGCCATCAGACGCTCGAGGCTTCGCTCAAGATTATTGCCGAGGAGGATCGCGGCGCGTTGATTTACCTGCACCAGACGTCCAAGGGTTTCACGGCGGAGAAAATCGGGGACCAGTCGTTCCTTACATTCCATCGTGAACGGCGGTTGCCGTCGCTTCCCGAAAGCGAGCGCAAGATTCATCGCGAGATAGGGCTCGGAGCGCAAATCCTTTTCGATTTGAATTTGAAGCGCATTCGACTCCTGACCAATCACCCGCGAAGAGTGGCCGCGCTGGAGGGGTTCGATATCGAGATCGTAGAGCAAGTTCCAGTGAAGTTCGCGGTTCCCAGGAACTCCCCGTAGAGACGCGGCTCGCCGTCTCAGCCGCGAAAGAATTCGGACTTTCAAGTTGTCGTCAACGGCCGCGCCGGCAGCCGAGGCCGCCGGTTCTCTCAGAACAACAGCCGCGTCGTGAGCACGAGCCCATGATTGTAGGTGTGGAAATGCGTGGTCGCGATCTGCATTCCTGCGCCAAATACCAGGGCGAGGCGGTTGCGCGGATCGTGTTCCAACTTGATCTTGCTGATCATCAATCCCGGCGTGACAAAGTTCTGGGTTCGTCCGTCGTTCGATCCGCCGTGGTAAAAGGTCGCGTTGTTTTCTATCTCCGGCCAAAAAAGCTTGCCCAAGCGATACTGCGTCACGGCGTTCCACACCACGACCCGGCCCAGTTTCGCCGTATCGCCCGCCGGCAGGACGGCGCCCAGCGTCGATTGCACGTCCAGCTTTCCGTAGCCTTTGCCCGCGCAAAGCGTGGGAGAAATCGTCGCCGCCAGACTTCCATTCTTGTAGCTGCCCGTCGGCAAGGTACCAGCCACGGAAAAACTCAGCGAATAGTTGCCGTGGCTTTCGTTGCCTGCTGCGAGGCGGTACTTCAGCAGCATGGAGAAATCGCCGGCTCCATCTTTGGCCGCCGAGTTGTGCTGGATGTAGGGCGGGGCCAGCGCATCGAATTCGACTCTGAACCACGGCACCACATTGACGCCTTTGCTGTTGTCATAGTTCCAGGTATCAGTGCCCGCGGGCGCGATTTGGCGAACGAAATCGGTGCGGGCCACCTGCAACAGGCCCGACGATGCCGTGACCAACGGGATGGGCCAGGACGGTTGCTGTGCCAGCGTGTCGCGCACGCGGTCCTCCCAGCTTGCAAAGAATCCATCGCTCTGGGCAGCACACAGCGCGCTGCCGCCGACCATCATCGTCACTATCACTATCACTTTCACTATTACTGCGCACACGAACGCCTGCAGGTTCCTGGAAATCACGCTGCCTCCAGCCCAGTTTCAAGCCCGCAATTTTCTATTTTTGGCGAAACGCAAATCGATTGCCCACACGAGCTGTGACCGTCTTTCTAACGGTTATGCGAAGACGCGTCAATAACCCGAATCGATTAAGAGAGGATCTTTCGACGTATTATTTGTGAAGCACTTCCCTAAAACGGCTTCCGCGGCGTGATCTCTTCGTCCTTGATGAAAAACTGCGCCGAGCATATAGAAGAGCCGCAGATTGTCGGCAGCAACCCAGCCATCTGTTTGCGCGTAATCAAGCCCAGCGTACCGCAGGACGGACAGGACAACACCGCCCAATAGGGGTCTTCTTTCTCCCCCACTTCGCCTGCATTCTCCAACACGAACACGGTACCGGGTTCCATCTGCTCGGGAATCCATTCATTGATAATGCTCAATTCACCGATCATCATGTGCCTCCCCCGCTTCCGTTCAGGCTCGTCTTACGCCCCTGCGTTACGCCCTCTTCCCTCGGCGTAAAGCCCCGCCCCGTTCCGAAACTGCGGACTTTTTTAGAGACTGAATTTCCCCTCGAACCCGGCGGACTTCATCGCTCAGGCAGATGTCGAACATCGGCTGTCGAGCGTTCTTCAGCAGGTCCACGACCTGCCGCGCCGAGGTGCGCAGATAAAGATGAATGCCGTCGGTGAGAAGGTGATACTCAGAAGACGCGCCCACCGTTGCAGCCAGCGTGGTGCCGAATTCCTGTTGCAGGAACCCGATCACCTTGCGCATGCGCTGCAGCGAGAAGCCGCGCCGCCGAAGCTGGCAGATCACCGCCACGGTGATCAGTTCGTCCCAGGTATAAATGCGGCGGTGTCCCTGGCGGCCGGGCGCCACGATTCCCCGTTCATCCCACCACTGCAACTTGCGGGCGGTGATTCCGGTCAGAGCGATTACTTCATTGGATGTGAATTCTTGCTGCATTCTAAGTACGTTCCGTTTCAAACAACAATGTGGAGAAATGTTTGAAACATTTTAGGCGGCGGAAGCAGAATTCAAGCAGGGTTTCGTGCTTCGTTGTGTTGACTACGCGGGTACGTCGCTGTGATGGGTAGCTCTTCGGACACCGACATTGGGGCCGGTCGTTTGTGCCTTTTGCGCTCTGGCATTAAAATTGAACGCCAGACAAATTCTTTTCTCGGGGCTATACGATTCATGATCCAGTTCATGATCCAAAGACTGCATGTGCGCGTCGCCATGCTTGCGCTGTTCGTCCTGCTGTTCGTCCTGTTGCCGGTCACGCTGACGTTCTCCCAGCAAAAAGAGCGGAACCGCAAGCCAGATGCCGCGCAAAAAGGCGCTTCCGCCGCGTCCGCGTCGTCGGCGAAAGACGATAAGGACAAGGACAAGGACAAAGACAAAGACGAGCAGAAACTCGGCGACCCGCTGTTCAGAGGAATGAGGTACCGTTCGATCGGTCCCTTTCGCGGTGGCCGCTCCCTGACCGCGACCGGAATTCCCGGCGACCCGACGACCTACTATTTCGGCGCCACCGGTGGTGGCGTGTGGAAATCCACTGACGGCGCCAACACCTGGTCTCCGGTCTTTGACAAGGATGGCGCTCCCTCGATCGGGAGTATCGCCGTCTCCATCTCCGACCCTAACGTCGTTTATGTGGGGACTGGCGAGGCTTGCATTCGTGGAAACATCTCGCAAGGTGACGGCGTTTGGAAGTCGGTGGATGCCGGAAAATCCTGGAAAAGCGTTGGCCTGAAGGATTCGCGCGCCATCGGCAAGGTAATCGTGAATCCGCGCAATCCCGATGTCGTATTTGTGGCCGCGCTCGGCCATCCGTTTGGGCCGAACACGGAACGCGGCGTTTTCCGAACCACCGACGGCGGCAAGACCTGGGATAAGGTTCTCTACAAAGACGAGAATACAGGGGCGATCGATGTAGTCTTCGATCCGCAGAATCCCAACATTCTGTTCGCCTCGCTCTGGGAAACCCGGCGAACTCCGTGGACGCTTTCGAGCGGTGGGCCGGGCAGCGGCGTGTATCGCTCAACCGATGGCGGCACAACATGGAAGCACCTGCAGGAGAACGAGCGCGGCCTTCCGAAGGGCCCCTACGGGCGCGTCGGACTGGCCGTGGCGGCGAACTCCGAGCGTGTGTACGCCTTGATCGAAGCTAAAGACGGGGGCCTATACCGCTCCGACGACGGTGGCGACACTTGGGATCTTGTCAACGGCAGCCACGGGCTTTTTCAGCGGCCGTGGTACTACATGCACGTGATCGCTGATCCCCAGGATTCGAATACTCTCTACGTGGCCGATGTTGAGTTCTTCAAGTCCACCGACGGCGGGCGTAACTTCAATAAAATTAAGGTTCCTCACGGCGACAATCACGGCCTGTGGATCGACCCGAAGAACACGAAGCGCATGATCGCCTCCGACGACGGCGGCGTAACCGTCAGCCTGGATGGCGGCAAGTCGTGGACGCGCGAGGACAACCAGCCGACGGCGCAGTTTTACCACGTTATCACCGACACGCGTACGCCCTACTACGTATACGGCGCGCAACAGGATAATTCCACGGTGGCGATTGCCAGCCGCAGCGATGACGGCGCGATTGGCCGCGACAATTGGTACGAGGTCGG
>Ga0209415_10013700_pt1 | contig 13345 bp, 15 predicted proteins | sample PeaSoiSIISIP2007_FD_187696 | JGI IMG/M metagenome (GOLD analysis project Ga0209415, IMG submission 187696) | Peat soil microbial communities from Weissenstadt, Germany - SII-SIP-2007 (SPAdes) (version 2) | ecosystem: Environmental > Terrestrial > Soil > Wetlands > Peat | place: Germany... | reverse complement strand
TCCGGGGGCGGGGAGGGTAAGCCGGCGAGGTGATGTTCCAGCGCGTCAAATTCGCGGTTCGTTTGCTGGTAGCAGCGGCGGGACTCTGCCCTCGACAACGGCTTGTAGTTCCTTAGCCGATCGGGGGACAACTGCTCCCGCAGTTTGGGCAACCCCAGTTTCATGCTCTGCCGCATGATGTCCGCCATGGATAAACCCAAATCCTGAGACGCCTGCCGCACCTCCCCGAGCAGATCGGGCGGCACGGCCAATGGATACGTGCCGGTCTTCATGGATGAATCCTACATCATGCTGTCACCCTGTCAACACACCAGGAAAACAGGTTTTCGAAATCCGCCGCGAAAGCCGGGGCCTTTTGAATGGCCCGGCTCATCTACCGCGCTTTTCCCTGATGATGCGTTCGCCGATGGAGTGCATCTCTTCCGACGAATATGGTGTAAACGGCCCGTCTATTCCCTTGAGCAATTCTGCCTCGAGTTCCGGATTGTCCGTTTCCAAATCCAGCGGCTTGTGCGTGTCGAGCCAGACCTGTTTCTCGCCGTCGGTCAGAACGATAACCGCTCCCCTATGGGCCTCGGCGATCAGTTCCGCCAGTTGTCCCTGAGCTTCTCCTACCGTCAAAGTTCTCACGCTCAGAGCCTATCGCGGACGGTTCGCATGAGCAAGGCGAAACAATTCGCGCGGAGGCTCCACGCGCTGCGAAACGGCCGAAAGCCGCCCATTGCGCTTTTGCGCGTTTTCGTTTTTACTTCCGCTATGTGGCAATTGAGGACAACCTCCATGATCAAGCTCTCACCTCTGGTTCTTCTGTCCATCAGCCTGGCGGTGCCGGGAGCGTCTGCCGCGCCGCCGGACGCCTTTGCCCTCTGGCAAACGGGCGCGTTCCGCGGGGCAAACGTGATGCAGGCGCAATGCACCGTGGAAGACCTGCGCGTGCTCCGGGGTTGGGGCGCGAACCTCGCCGAGATTCCCGTGTCGAATGTTTACGCACCCACGCCGCCCTACGGGTTCAAGCCGGAGAACCTGGCCAAGCTGGATCGGGCCGTGAAGGCGGCCGAGGAGGCGGGGCTCTACGCCGCCTTGACTTGCCGCGAGGGGCCTGGCCGCCCCGACTTCGAGCGAAGTCATGAAATCTGGCGGGACGGCTCGGCCCAGGAGGCCTACGCGAAGATGTGGGGCGAGATCGCTTCGCACTACCATGGACGCCCTTCTATCGCCGGCTACGACCTGATGTGCGAGCCTCACCCGGACGGGGAGGCGAGCCAGCCTCTCGGGGACTGGAACGCCCTGGCCCGGAAAATCACGGCGGCGATTCGCGCGGTCGACGAACGCACGCCTATCCTGGTGAATTCGATAGGCTGGGCCTACCCGCAACAATTCGAGGTGCTCCGGCCCACGGGCGATGCGCGCACCGTTTACACGGTGCATTTCTACGACCCCCATTATTACACGCACCAGAAGCCCGCAGACCATGTCATCTACCCCGGATTCCGCCTCCCGGGCAAGCCGGCCGAGATCTGGGACAAGGCCGCTCTGGAAGCGCGATTCGCGCCGGTTCGCGCTTTCCAGCAGCAGCACCACGTGCCGATTTTCGTGGGCGAGTTCGGCTGCGCCCGCTACGCGCCGGGCGCGCTCGAGTGGCTGCGCGACCAGATGGACCTATACGAACGGTACGGGTGGTCCTGGGCCTACTGGGCCTTCCGGGAGTGGGATGTCATGAACCTCGAGCGCAGCGCCGATCCCGCTGACAAGGTGAACCATTCAGACACGCCCCTGCTGCGCCTCTTCAAGACCTACTTCGCGAAAGACAGAGAGTTCCTGAGCGGCGAATAGGGCCAGAGCTCACGGAAGACTTTGTCGGAACCTTTGTCGGGTACCTTTGTCGGGTACCTTTGTCGAAATGCCGATTCCGAACCCGGACGACAAAGGGCTCCGACAAAGGGCTCCGACAAAGGGTTCCGACAAAGGGTTCCGACAAAGGTCCCGACAAAGTTTTCCCTTCGCCGGGCTTTTGGGACAGGCCCTAATTAGCCGCGCACTATTTGGTCGGCGAGGGGAGAAAGGGGAGGTCGATTTCGACGGGGCGGAAGGGGGCGAAGGTGCGGCGATGGATGGGGCAGGGGCCGTGCCGGGTGATGGCGGCCAGGTGCCGGGGAGTAGGGTAGCCCTTGTGCTCCGCAAAGCCATAGCCGGGATAGAGCCGGTCGAATTCCCGCATCATCCGGTCCCGGGTCACTTTGGCCAGGACGCTGGCGGCGGCGATCGAGTAACTCTTGCAGTCGCCTTCCACCAGGGCGGTGTGCGGATAGCTCAGCCACTTGATGGGCAGGCCATCGACGAGGGCGTGCTGCGGGCGGGGCTGCAGCCCGTCCAGGGCCAGGCTCATCGCCCGCCAAGCGGCCTGGCGGATATTGATGCGGTCGATGGTTTCCACGTCGGCCTGGGCGATGGCGTAGCGGATGTCAGGGTGAGTAGTGATGGCCAAGAAGTACTTTTCGCGCTGCTCGACGGCAAGCTGCTTGGAATCGTTGAGACCGCGGAGGGTTCCCCAAAGACCTTGCTCGAGCCAACTCGACGGAAACATGACCGCCGCGGCGACCACCGGCCCGGCCAACGGGCCGCAACCCGCCTCGTCCACGCCCGCCACCCAGCTCAGGCCCTGCCGCCACAACTCGCGCTCCCACGACAACCGGTTCGCGTACTTCCCGCTCATTGGCCGTCGGATTTCAAGCTGCGCTCGTAGGCCCGGTTGACGAGGTAAGCTCGGCCCAGGGCCTCGGCCAGGGGGTCGTCATCGGGGGCGCAGAAGCCCAAGTGGAGGTGGCGGCGCCAGCCTTCGGCGTGCTGGAAGCGCTTGGACATGCGGCCGACTTCGAGCGACATGTCCTCCATGGCCAGGAGATAGGAATCCATGCCCTGGCTGACATCCAGCCAGTGTTGCTGGCTTTTGTGGGCGCTCAGCGCCTGGCGTTTGAGCTTCTGGACTGAGCCGGTGTCGACAAACGCGCCGGGGATGATTAGCCGCCGCAGGGGATCGCGCAATCCCTGCGGCATGGCATGAAAGACGGTGACCGGGTGATTGGCAACCTGCCGCGGGGGAGCCGTCCTGAAGTTGGCCATTCCCCGGGCGAAGGCGGCCGTCACGGCCAGGCGCGAAGTGTTGACGTGGTCCTCCATGTAATCCTGGGGCGAATGGGTCAGGATGACGTTGGGCTTGATGTCCCGAATGACCGCGGCGAGGGCGCGGAGGAGTTCGACGCTGTAAATGATCTCCAAATCATCCGTGAGGCAGGGATGGAACTCGGCGCCCAGGATCTTGGCGGCAGCGCGCGCTTCGGTGTTGCGGATGGCGCGGGTGGTGGCGGAGCTGTATTCGGCGCTGCCGCAGTTGCCGCTGGCCAGGGTCAGGTAATGCGTGGTGTAACCGGCCTTCCTGAGCAGCGCCAGCGTCCCGGCCATCTGAAACTCAATGTCGTCGGGGTGGGCAGCGATGGCAATGGCAACCTGGTTGGACATGCTTTCAGATCCGGCGGGTCACTCTTCGGCGAGAGGGAGTTTTACGGGCTGGCCCAGTTGGACGGAGCGGTCGGCGGCGAAGATGACTTCGTGAGTCCGGGCGGCAGCATCCAGGCCGGTGAGGGGCATTTCGCGGTCCTGGTCGAGGGCCTCGAAGAAGGCCTGGAACTGCGTCTGGTAGGGGTGGTCCGACACGTCGCCCGAATCGAGCAGGCGCAGGGCGAGGGTATTCCAGGCCTGCTTGCCGGTGCCCAACCCTGCGGCGTGGAATCGGTTGTCCAGCAGGCTGCCCTGGCTGCCGACCAGGTGGGTGTGGAAGTAGTAGGGCTGCAAGCAATCAATGGAAGAGGCGCACTTGCCGGCGCTCCCATTCTTGAACTTGAGAATGGTGACGGTGGTGCCCGGGTACTCGTAGGGTGCGAAGGCCTGGTTTTGCGAACGGGCGCCGTAACTGGCGACTTCGGCGACTTCGTCGCCCAGGCAAAGCAGCAAGGCGTCCAGGGCATGACAGCCACCCTCGAGCAGAGAGCTGCCGCCTTCGTCCTTGCGCGCGCACCACCGGAACTGGCCGTACCAAGGGCCGATGCCATGATAATAATCCACTTCGCCATAGTGCAGGACGCCCAAAAGGCCGGCATCAATGACGGCCTTGGTGGCGACGAACTGGCTCGAGAAGCGGCACTCGAAGCAGACGCAGGTCTTGACGCGGGCCTGTTTGACCGCCTGCTGCATCGCGCGCAGCTCTGGGAGCGAGAGGCAGAGCGGCTTTTCGAGGATGAGGTGTTTGCCCGCCCGAGCGGCGCGCGCGGCCTGGCTGGGACGCTGGCTCGGAAGACCACAGAGCGAGACGACCTGGATGGCCGGGTTGGCCAGCAGTTCATCCAGGTCGTTATAGACGCGGATAGGGCTGCCGTATTTCGCGCTGAGTTCGGCGGCATCCAGTTGGCGCGCGGAGCAAACGGCGGTGACCTGCCCGAGGCTGGTGCCGTTGATGGCCGGGATGTGCGCCGAGGCGGCCCAACCGTAGCCGACGATGCCAACATTGTACTTCTTCATGGAGTCGGCCAATGCGACAATCTTTGGGCGCGATTGTCAAAACAAAAGAGCATCTCAGCTATGAAAATTCAGGACCTTACCGTTGGCCAGCGAGTCAAGCATCCCCATTACGGCGTCGGGGTCGTCAAGAGCCTCTCCGAGCACCTGGCCGACATCCGGTTTGACGATGCCGTGCGCTCGCTGGACCCGGATGCGAGCGAGCTCGCGCCGGCCGAACCCCATATCACGGCTTCCAACCTGGAAGTGCCGCTCCGGCAGTTTGTGGAGTCCATCATCGAGGGCATGGTCGAGCGCCTGGGCGTCGAAAAGCCCGACGCCGTGGTCCACCAACTCGCAGTCCGCTGGCACAAAGGAAAAGCCGTCCTCCACCCGGCCGACCCAGGGTTGCAAACCAAGGAAATCCCGCTCGAGGTCTTCTTCCATAAGATTGTGGGCATCCGCAACCAGTTGCGCGTGCTCGAGCAAAAAATCAACGGCCACCCCGCGCTCTCGGATGGTGAGAAAGTGGAAATGCAGCAGTACATCACCCGCTGCTACGGCTCGCTGACCACGTTCAACCTGCTGTTCAAGGAGAAAGAGGATCAGTTTTAGTCTTGAAATCCTGGTTCGGCTGGTAGATGGATCCTCACCGTGCTGAAGAATTCGACCCGCCGAAAGCGCCCAGCGCTTTACGATGAGCCGGCGCCGCCGTTGCGAACGGGGCCGCCCAACGGCCTCCTCAGGTCCGCCCCCGTTCCGGCCCATGCCTTCGAACTCAGGGAGGACGGGTCCCTTGCTGCTAACGGCGCCGCGCCTCCCGAGCAGCCCGAGGCGCACCCGGGACCAGACGCCGCACCGGCGGTCGCACAATCTCCACCGCGCCTTGTGTACAGAGACGACCATTATGGCCTCTGGCTGTATTGCGGGAACTGTCTCGAACTCCTCGAGGCCATTGGCGCCAAGTATCCGGACGGCCGGTTCGATATGATTTTCGCCGACCCGCCCTATTTTCTCTCCAACGGCGGCATCACCTGCCATGCGGGCAAAATGGTGCAGGTTGACAAGGGCGACTGGGACAAATCCCGCGGTCCGGAGTTGAACCACGAGTTCAACCTCGAATGGCTGCGGCGATGCCAGCGCGTGCTCAAACCAAACGGGAGCATTTGGGTCACCGGTACCCTGCACGTCATCTTCTCGGTCGGTTTCGCGATGCAACAGCTCGGCATGAAGATTCTTAACGACATCGCCTGGGAAAAGCCAAACCCGCCACCCAACCTTTCTTGCCGCTACTTCACCCACTCCACCGAGACTGTGCTTTGGGCTGCAAAAACTGAGAGAAGCAAGCACACCTTTAACTACAGCCGCATGCGGGAGCTTAACGGCGGCAAGCAGATGAAGACAGTCTGGACCATGACTTGCCCCGGAGGCGACGAGAAGGCCCTGGGCAAACATCCCACGCAGAAGCCCGTCGCTCTGGTCGAACGCTGCCTGCTCGCCTCGACCAACCCAGGCGACACCGTCCTGGACCCGTTCCTTGGCGCCGGAACCACCGCCGTGGCCGCGCTCCGAAGCGGCCGACACTGCGTCGGCATCGAGGCCGACCCCAACCACATCGAACTCTCCATCGCGAGGGTCAAAGCCGAGGCTCAGCGCGCGCAAGACCTGTTCGCGCCGAAGTTGAGCGCGGCGGGCAGGCTCCTCTGAAGGACCAGCATGGAACGTAGCGAAGCCGTAGGGCGACTAAAACAACTTGAGGGAGTCGATCTCCGTCCCCTTGCCGACAAGTACGGCGTTACCGTCTGGAGGGGGGACAAGAAGAATAAAGGTTGGGCGGGCCATGTGCTGGAGCGATACCTGGGCCTGCCGATTAACTCCGCGCAGTCGCCCAATTTCGGCTCCTGGGAGCTCAAGATTGTGCCGCTCAAGCGAAACAGTGCGTGTGCCCTACAGGTGAAAGAGACAATGGCGATCACGATGATTGACTCTTACAACGTCCAGAACACGCCGTTTGAAAGGAGCCACCTGTTGAGCAAGCTGCAAAAGGCCGTTGTCTGTGCCCGTGTTTTCGAGTCGCAGCAGGAAGAGCGGAGTTTGCTCGTTCGCGTGGCAACTTTCGACCTCGACAACCCCGCGCACCTTCGGCAGGTCAGGGAAGATTACGAGCTGGTGAGAGAGACAATCCGAACGCGCGGCTTCGAGGCCCTCAGTGGAGCGATGGGGGTCCTTGTCCAGCCCAGGACGAAGGGACCGGGCCACGGCAGCACGACTCGGGCCTTCTACGCCCGAACCGATTTCGTTAAGGACATCCTGGGTTTGTGACGGGGCACAAATGACTTTCAAGGAATTCCTTGCCCTCGTCGGTGACCAAACCGGCCTCGCCCTGCCGCGTGGCTGGGCCGCGCTGGACGAAGTCCCACTCGCCAGAAAGTTTCTCACCGCGGCCAACCGGTACTTCTACCAGACTTACACGGGCATCGGAGTCACTCAGTTCGAAGGCGCCGAATTCCAATATTTCTCCGACTTCCACCGCTTCTGGGAGGAAAACCACCAGAGGATCCTGAACGCCCGAATCAACAGACCGCAGGCCCGCATCGCCGCGGCAGCCCTGCGAGAAGCCGTTCGGGCCCACGGAGCCGACATCCTGCGCGTGAACCACAACCTCCACGGCCTGAACGCGGAACAGCTTGCCGGGGTCCGATTTCTCACCGCCAACCAGGACTTTCGCCAGCCACCGGATGATCAGTTTACGATTTATCTCGACCACCCTGAGGTGTTTAACGCCGCTGTGGTCGAAGAAGACCCGGACGACTTCCTCACGAGCATGGGGTTGAACAGGCTGTCCCAGAGCGACAAACGCCGCGATTTCGCCCGTAACGCGGCGCGGTTCCTGAACGAGAACGGGATCACGGCCTTCCAAATCGCCGAGCACTTCCAAAACAGCGCGCCCCGAATACGGGAGGCCATCGTCGCCTTCGGAAACACAGGCTACGGCGAGAAGAAGACCAACATGTTCATACGGGACATGTTTGTCTGGAATGTCTGGCCTGATCTGCAGGGCTTCGACGAGATCGATGTCGCCAGCGACATCAACACGATGAAGGTCGCCCTGCGTGCTCGCATACTCCAGACCGACATTCCACTCCTTTCCAGCTTCCTGGACGTCTTCTGCCACCAGTACTCACATATCGACCGGATGAGCGCCGAGGCATGGCGGGCGGTGTGGGAAGAGTGGCGGAAGATGGATGGCTCCGCCGTGCCCGCTTCGCCTTGCCTTCTCGACTTTCTCATCTACCGGTTGGGCCGTCAGTACTGCAAGCCGATGGCCGGGCGTTACGTATGCGATGAAGGCGGCCACGGCTACTACCACTACGGTCCGAAGCGTCAGCAGCGCAAGTGCGCGAGGTGCGCGGGCGGTCGCCCCGGGGCCAACCGCACAGCCCGCTTGACCGACTACCTCATGCCCTGCCAAATTCCGGAGGGCGATTTGCCCCGCAATGCCGACGGCACGCTTCTCCTTGACGCGGATAATCTGCTCTACACGTTCGACGGGCACTGCCCATTTGCGCCCGCTTGCCGACCGGACACTGAGGAATTCCGGGTGCTAATGCCGCCGCGCTCAATTTCGATAAAGGGCCAGACGGGCTGGACGGATGCCTACTCCGATGCAGAGCAAGGCGGGGGCGGCTTGAGCAGCTAGCTCTGCTTTACGGGTTCTGACTCAAGGCACGATCACCCGGTAGAACCGTGGCAGACGCGTGCCGGGCCTCAGGTCGGAAAAACTGAGATTGGTCTGCGCGCCGGGGACTCGGCCCAGCGTCGTCCAGGCCTCGAGATTCGTGCTGGCTTGGACCTCGTAAAGGACGTTGGTCAAGCCCGTCCAATGCAGGGTGGCCACGAGGTTGGTCCAGGTGAGAGCGAGCAGCGGCCGGGGCACCTCGAATACGGCCCATTCCAGCCGCACCACGCTGTATTGGGGGATAGTGACGGGATTGGCAACGGTGTTGGTGCGGATGATCACGTTATTGAGCGGTGGGTCGGCATTCACCAGGCTCGGATCGCTTCCGGTCAGGAAGGTTTCGAGGAATTGGTTGGTCACGGGCGCCCCGTCTTGCGTGATTTGCAGCGGCACCGCATTCGAGCCTTTGTTCGTGATCAGCACGTAACGTTTTCCGTTGCCCCCCTGGTAAGCTTGGGCATAAATCGCCGGGATCGTGGTGAGGCCGTTGGTATCTGCCGGGACCGCCGGCCCGTTGGGGCTTACGGTCGTGGCATAGACCGCAATGGACCGGTTTAGCGCCCCATACGCCACCGCCTCGGCTGACACCTGGGCGCTGAGATGATAACCAAAATGCAGGCCGACCGTGTTGGTCACGTAGCCGCCGGCGTAGGCGTCGGTGGTCGCGTTCCAAAATTTATTGGTCAGGTCGATGCCGCTGCCGTTCACCAACTGGTAGCTGCCGGCGAAGCTCACTTGCGGAATCGTGGACAGACGCATGACGTATTCCGAGACATAGATTCCACCGTAAAGTGTGCTGGTCGGAGGGTTCTGCGTCCCGTCGCCGTTGCCCAGTTCCGGGGCCAATTCCGTGACGAGATAGGTCACGCCGGCATTATTGTCGGGCATCAGGTGCCCGGTCACGAAACGGGTGGTATTGCTGACGAGGACCCCGTTGTCCATCGCCATCAAATCGGCAAAGGTGCTATTGGCCGGCCACCGGGGATAATGATGATAAACCACCGCGTCCCAGTACCGATTGGTGTAACTGGCCAGGTCTTTGTCCCAGGCGGTGCCGGACAGCGCCGGGTCGCTGAAGAAAACGGCCACCACCGCATTGGAATCGGCGGCTTTAATGGCATCGCGGTAAGGCTTCATTTTGGCGGCGTAATCGGTTCCGTTCGCGAAGAAGTTGGTTGCGCCCTTGAACAAGTAGGGCTCATTGCAGAGCTCCCAAGCCGCCACGGCGATATGATTGGAACGCGCGAACTGCGCAAAAGCTCCTGCCGAATCCGCCGTGTCGGTGAAGCCGTTGACACAGACGACGATGCTTGCGCCGCCGACGTTGGCGGCCATGCTGGCAAAGTTGGTGAACATCGCCCCTCCCTTGCCGATGAGCGCCCTATAGGTGTCTTGGCAGAGGTTCGAGGCGGCAAGGTCCCCCTTGGCGCCGATTTCGTCGATCCAGCCCTGCACGGTCAATCCGCTGGACCAGTCGAACGCGTCGCCCGTAGTGCCCGCCGGGAAGAGCAACCAACCCGGCGAGAGCGAGGCGGCGATTTGCTGCATGTTCGTGTCAAAGTATTCCACTCCCGTGCCCAACAACTCGGTGGTGAAGCCGGCGAATCCAGCGTTAAGCGGCGTCGAGTTCGTGGTCGTGAACGCCGCCACCACGACATTAGTGCCGGTTTGCGCGCGGATTTCCGGCGCGAGCCCGAGACCGGCCATCAAAATCAACAGAGCGGTTTTTCGAGATTTGCGCATTATCGTCGCCCTGTTTGCAGCAAGAGCCGCGCCGGTCTCGGGTAATGCTCGGTTAGATTGTGCGCCACCCTGCCCCCGCTCGGATTAGCGTGGCGTTACGACGTGGGCGCCGGGGGTTGGGGTGCCTGAGGGGGTTGGGTCGGCGCTGGAGCCGGTGGCATCGCTGGCGGCGTGGGCTCTGGCGGTACTGTGGGTGGTTGCGGCGTGGGCAGTGGTGTGTCGGGACGTGAAATTGTCACTTTTCCGGTTGGTCCCTCGTAAACCATCGTGTGGGCCTGCAAACGGGTTCGCCCGAGAAGGGCCTGATGAGGTTGTCCGCCGGCGGCCAAATGTACGCCCGCGAACATGCCAATTTCTGTACACCCCAGACTTGGAATGTGAACCTGGGCTAAATGCAGATTCACTTGCTGTGGTCCGCCCACCCCTGAGATCGTCGTTCTGTCAAAGATCGGAAGGTTCAACTGAGCCGCAAGAAGGCTATCTATGCACGATGTCATTGCTCCGGTATCCAGCAAAGCAGGGATCCCCCTTATCCCGGCCACCGGGAGGCCGGTAGATAAACCCGGCCTGTAGGTCGGATCAAACCCTATGTCAACCGATATTGTGGGTCCGTATTGGCACAGGAGAAGTGAGCCTGCAGCGCCACCGGGAATGCTGAGCCAGCCACATTCAGCACTGGGCATAGCGGAGACCGAACATTACGGAGGCCGGCAGTGCTATCGGAGGTGCCCCAACTTGTCGAATCAGGTAAGGACCACGCCCGAATCGCCGCACTGCCTCCTCTGCGGTCGTTTCAAACCGGTCGAATGCGCCCTCAAGCCGGCCATCGTGAACGAGTACCCATTTGCCCGGATACTTCGCCCCCAACTCCCCTGACATTGCCTGATACGCCTTTATTTCAGAATCGAGATCTGCCATAGTTTTCGCTTGCATTTTTGAGGCAAGTGGGTTCGCGGGCTCCATAACCTCTGCTTGACCACGCATAATCTAGCACTTTTGCTAAAGCGGTTCCAGTTTGATCGCTCGCCATTGGAACATTTTTCCGCTCTACCGTCAAGACTTTATCCAACAGCATAATATATGCCGCAGATTTGAGCTCAGACCGCTCCGTCCAGTTCAGTGAGCCGTCCCGGCGCACTTGAACCTTTTTCGGGCGAGTGGCACAAAGGACACGTGGATGACGAGAAACTGGTCCTGGCCCTCAGAGCCGGGGACCCCGCCGCGTTGCGGGAATTGCTCGGCGCCAACGGGGACCGTTTAGTGCGCTCCGCTTTCTTGCTCTGTGGGAGTGAGGCCGAGGCGCAGGACCTCGCGCAGGAAACCCTGTTGCAGGCCCTGCAATCCGTCCACCGCTTCCGCGCCCGGTCCGCTGTTTATACCTGGCTCCATGGCATCCTGCTTAACCTGAGCCGTCATTATCATCGGGACCGCCAACGCCTGGTCTATGACGACGAATTGGTCGGACAAACCAGGGTAGCGGCCGAGGAGGAGCAAAGCCCAAGCCCGATGGATGTGGCCACGAGCCGCTCGGCCTTGGCGCAAGCCCTGGCGCAGCTTTCCTGCCCGCACCGTGAGGTGCTCATCCTGCGCTTCTACGAGAATATGAAGCTCCACGAGATTGCCCGGCACCTGGGAATCTCCAAGGGCACCGTCAAGTCCAGGCTTCACTACGCCATTGGCCGGATGCAGCAACTGCTCCCGCGCGAGATGAACCTTTTTGGCGCGCGTGGCACAGAAGAGACTGAGCGAACATGAATTGCCGGCGTTTTGGGCAGCGGTTGGATGAATATGCGGACGGGAGCCTCTGGCCCCCGAGCCGGGCGGCCGCGGACCGGCATCTCGCAGGCTGCGCGGCTTGCCGCGAGAAGGTCCGCCGCTACCGGCAACTCGGGCAATACCTCTCGGGCACGCTCCAGCAAGCCACCCAATCGCTGCGGCTGCGTCCGGAAGCCGAGCGCCGCCTGCTCCGGGCCTTGCCGAGCTGGTCCGGCGCCGCGACCTGCCAGCCCTCGGTCGCTGGGTTATGGAGCCGCCGGCTCTGGCCTTGGCTGGCGGCTGCCAGCCTGCTGGTTGCCGGCGCCTTGCTCATGCGGCCTGTCGTCCACTGGCCGAACCCCCGGTTGGAAGCGGGTCGCTCCCCGCACCGGGGCCTTGACGCTGCTTCCATTGAGGTCTCCTGTCGAGTGCCAATCTACACATTTCATAGGGAAGGGCCGCTCGTCACGGACGCCCTGACCTATGGGACCATCGTCGTCCACGGACGGCTTTGGTCGCAGCGCAATTGAAAAAAAACGTGACCGAGAACTGGAAAGGAAATCGCACGATATGAAAAGCCAACCATCCTACCGGCTCCGGCGGGGCGTGGCCCTATTGCTCGCCTCCTGCGCGCTGACCGGGCTTGCCGCCGCCGGAGAGGCTGACCTGGAGTTCCCCCACCTGGTAGCGTTTAAACTGGGGCGAAGTGAATTCGCTCCAGGTGACAGCATCACCATTCAGAAAGTACGCGGCACCTCGGACAAGCTCAAAACCAACGAAACCTACTGCGTGGAGGGGATCTACACCTTGAGCTCCAGGCCGGAGGCGGTCCTGGCCCTTTTCGTAACCACCCGCCAGCCCGTCCAGTCGGAAATCGACCCGCGGCAGCGCCTCAGCATCCGCCGGGGAACCGGCTCATTTCGTTTGCTCGAAACCATGCGCTTCGAGGGCTATCCGCACCTGACCTTTTATCCCGTCCATTCAGGCGGCTCCTTTGGAGGAGTCTATTTCGGAGAAGGAAACTGGCTTTGGCCCCAAAAAGAATCCGGTTCCGCCGCAACTCTGGCGTCGTTGTCCGGGCCCAATCGCGTGCTGCTCGAGTATCTGGGAAATCCCGTCGAGGCTCCGGCCGCTCTCGAGGCCGCCTACACCCCGGCCGGGCTGCGCGAGGCCGTGCGAGCCGCCGCCAGCAAAGCGGGGATCTCGCTCCGGAAACTCGAGATCGACGACTCGGAATATCCCTTCCTCGTCGGCGTTATTGCTCGGGAAGGTGACCTCATTGAGCTCAAGGCGCAGCTCCGGAAAAACGATCGGTACGAATACCAGGGCGATGTCGGCAGCCACACCTGCCTCACCTTCAACATCACCCCTTGGCTCGTCTGGCCGCCGGACGCCCGGCAACGAATCTCTCGACGCGCCACCGTCAGGATGGAGGCCTTCTACGACCGGCTCAGGCCCGAGGAATAATCTTGCCCGAGCCCTCGCCCGGATATTTCACAAGTCTCGCCTACCTCTGGGCGTAGCGCAGACTTCCAGTCTGCTGTATCGCGGATTTCCAAT
>Ga0209415_10013698_pt1 | contig 13346 bp, 16 predicted proteins | sample PeaSoiSIISIP2007_FD_187696 | JGI IMG/M metagenome (GOLD analysis project Ga0209415, IMG submission 187696) | Peat soil microbial communities from Weissenstadt, Germany - SII-SIP-2007 (SPAdes) (version 2) | ecosystem: Environmental > Terrestrial > Soil > Wetlands > Peat | place: Germany... | reverse complement strand
CCCGACATCACCAACGCCATGACCCGGCAGATGAAGGCCGAGCGCGAGCGGCGCGCGGTGATCACCGAGGCGGAGGGGGAGAAGCAGGCGGCCATCACCCGCGCCGAGGGCTCGAAGCAGTCGACGGTGCTGGAAGCCGAGGGACGGCGCGAGGCCGCCTTCCGCGCGGCGGAGGCGCGCGAGCGCTCGGCCCAGGCCGAGGCCGCCGCCACCAAGATGGTCTCAGACGCCATCGAGGCCGGTAGCGTGAACGCGCTGAACTATTTCATCGCCCAGAAATACGTCGACGCCTTCTCCCTGCTCGCGCAGTCCAATCAGCAGAAGACGGTGATCGTGCCGGCGGAGTTCTCGGCGCTGGTCGGCACGCTGGCTGGCATCGGGGCGCTGGTGGAAGCGACTGGGCTGCCCGGCGGCGTCGCGCCCCGATCGGGCGTACCGCCCACGCGGCCGGCCGGCGGCTGAGCGCGCGCCATGCAGACCCTGCTCCTCATCTACGAGAGCCACCCGTTCTGGGTCTGGCTTGCGATCGGCGCGGTCTTCCTGGCGCTCGAGGTCCCGACCGCGTCGGGCTACCTGCTCTGGCCGGCGGCTTCGGCGGGCGCGGTCGCGGTGCTCACGCTCTGGCTCGTGCTGCCGCCAGGCTACCAGTTGATCGCTTTCGCGGTGCTGACGATCATCTCGACGATCGTCGGGCGGAGGCTGATGCCGCGGCATGCGGCCGCCGACGGGCCGGACATCTCCAATCGAGCGTCCGGGCTGGCGGGCCGCTTTGGCCAGGCTGTCGCGCCGTTCGCCGCCGGCCAGGGACGCGTGTTCGTCGACGGCGCCGAGTGGATGGCCGAGCTCGAGCCCGGCCAGGCCCCGCCCGAGCCCGGAGCGCGCATCGAGGTGGTGTCGGTCCAGGGCGGCGGCCGCCTGATCGTCCGCGGCGCCTGATCGGCTAGCGGTTCTCGGCCAGCCACTCCCTGAGAGCGGTCAGGAAGGGGAGGGCCGTTTCGCACTCCGCTTCCGTGAAGCGGGCGCGCAGCTGCTCGATCAGCGGCCGAGTGGCCACGACTGCCGCGTTCGTCGCCGCCTGACCTGCCAGCGTCAGGGCCACGCGTTTCCGCCGCCCGTCCGCCTCGTCGCCGATGACGCGCACGAAGCCTTGCGCGGCCAGCCGCTGCACGGAGTTGGTGATCGCCCCTTTTGTGAGCCGGAAGCTCGCCGCGAGAGCGGCCGGGCTCTCCTCGCGGCCCTGGCGCGCCAGGTGAACAAGCACGTCGAACTGCGCCTGGCTCATGCCGTCGGGCAGGGCGCGTTCGATGCGATTGCGCGCCAGCTGGTCGATGGCGCCGATCTCGGCGAACACCTGCACGTCGGCGCGGCTGCGGGGCGTGCGCGCCACTGGCGGCCTCCATCGTTCGAGATTGAACTATTCGCCGCGGGGCGAGTCGGTCAAGCGCTCGGTGTCGCCCAACGCCTCCAGCATCCCGCGCCGGGCCAGAGCATCGGCCCGCTCGTTCAGCGGATGGCCGCTGTGCCCCTTCACCCAGCGCCAGTCGACGTCGTGCCGGGCGCGGGCGTCGTCGAGCCGGCGCCACAGGTCCTCGTTCTTCACCGCGCCCTTGCTCAGCGTGCGCCAACCGCGGCCCTTCCAGATCGACAGCCACTCGGTGATCCCGCGCCGGAGGTACTGGCTGTCGGTGTGCAGCTCGACCTGGCAAGGGCGGTTCAGGGCGGTCAGCGCCTCGATGGCGGCCGTGAGCTCCATACGATTGTTGGTCGTGTCGGAGTCGCCGCCGAAAATCTCGCGCTCGCGGTCGCCGAACATCAGGATCGCGCCCCAGCCGCCTGGCCCCGGATTCCCCCGGCAGGCGCCGTCGGTATAGATCACGACCTTGGGCGTCATGCCTCGCCGCCGAACAGCACAAGCCCGCCGCCGGCCTGGGCGGCGCGATGGACCGCGAGCTTGCGCTCGTATTCCAGCGGGTCCTTCGGCCGAACGAGCGCGCCGTCTGGCGTCGCGCGCCAGTCCGCCAGGCGGGTCAGGAAGAAGCGCATCGCCGCGCCCCAGGCCAACACGGGCAGGGCTGCGCGCTCCTCAGCCGAGAGCGGCCGCCGCTGCTCGTAGCCCGCCACGAAGGCGCGCCCGCTGGTCACGTTGAACGTCCCGTCCGGCTCGAAGCACCAGGCGTTCAGGCCGACACCCAGATCGTAGGCGAAGAGGTCGTCGCAGGCGAAGTAGAAGTCGATCGCCGCCGTGAAACGGCCGTTCACGAAGAAGACGTTGTCCGGAAAAAGGTCGGCGTGGATCACCCCGCCGGGTAGCCCGGTCGGCCAGGCGCGTTCGATCGCGTCCAGGTCGGCCGCCACCGTCCGGGAGAGGCCGGGCTTGAGCGCTTCGGCCTCGTCGACGAGCCGCTCGGCCAGGCCGCGCCAGGCGCTGACGCCGAGATCGTTGGCGCGATGATTGGGATAGCCTTGGCCGGCCAGGTGCAGCCAGGCCGTCCCGCCGCCCGCCTCGCGACACAGCGCGGCATCTGGCCGCCTGACCGACAGCCCCTGCATGAACTCGGTGATCGCCGCCGGCTTGCCGCGCAGGCTGCCCAAGAGCCGCCCCCCGCGATCGGCGATCGGCCGCGCCGAGGGGAAACCGTGCTCGGCCAGCCAGAGCATGAGGCCCAGGAAGAAGGGGAGGTCGTCGGCCTTCACCCGCCGCTCGTAGACGGTCAGGAAGAAGCGCCCCTGGCTCGTCTCGAGCAGGAAGTTCGAGTTCTCCACCCCCTCGGCGATGCCCTTGAACACCAGCGCTTCGCCGATGTCGTAGCCGGCCAGGAAGTCCTCGAGCTCGGTGTCGGTGATGTCGGTGTAGACGGCCACGCCCGATGAATCAGGGTGCCCGCAACGCCGGTCAAGGCCGAAGGTCAGGCGCGGAGGAAGCCGCCGAGCAGATGGGTGTACGCCTCGGGCTCTTCGTTCATCGTCAGGTGCGAACAGCCAGGCATGATTTCGAGCCTCGCGCCGGCGATGCCATCGCGGATCGTCTCGTGGCAGTCCAGCGTCACCTCGTCGAACTCGCCCGTGGTGATCAGCGTCGGCAGGCGGATCGCGCCGAGATCCGCGCGGCGGTCCCAGTTCTTGATCACGCCAACAATGGTGAACTCGTTCGGGCCGTTCATGACCCTGTAGGCAATGGACTTGCCGACGATTTCGACGGTCTGGTTGACCTCGGGCGGCCAGGGCAGCCGGCGGCAGACGTGCAGCTGGTAGAACGTCTGCACGAGTGCGTTGTATTCGTCGCTGTCGGGCTTGCCGGCCGCCTCCAGCGCATGGATTCGTGCGCCGTCGCCGTCCGGCATCGCGGCGATCAGCCGCTGCATGCCAGCGACGGTTTGCGGGACGCTGGCCAGCGCGCCGCCCAGCACCAGCTTCTCGACCCCATGACCGCGACCCTGGCATAGGTACTCTATGGCGAGCACGGAGCCCCAGGAGTGGCCGAAGAGCACGATCCGCTCCAGTCCGAGGGCGCGGCGGACCGCGTCCACCTCGTCGACGGAACGCTGGATCGTGTAGATGGCCTCCTCCGGCGGGCTGTCGGCCTTTCCGCAGCCGAGCTGGTCGTAGAAGATCACCGGCCGATCCGTGGCCAACGCCGTCAGCGGCAGCAGGTAGTTGTGGCCGGCGCCCGGACCCCCGTGCAGCGTTAGCAGCGGCGTCTTCGGCCCGTCACCGACGCGCTTCCACCACACGCGGCCGCCGGGGACGTCAACGAAACCTTCGCTCTCAGGCATCGTAGCGCTCCTGGCGGCCGCCGCGGCGAGGGCGGCGGCCCCAAAACCCAGCATCGCGCCGCGACGAGTGGTCAGTGTCGTCAGCCCCCGACAGTCGCCTCCGGTCAGGGGGTCAGACCCTGGCCGAGATGTTGGCCGAAATACTGCGCAACGTAGACCATGGCAAATCCGGCCAAGCCGATCGTCTGCCACCAGCGGTTCTTCCAGAGGGCGAGCAGGAGGGCGGCGGGCAGCACCAGCCAGGCCGGAGACAGCAGATCGAGATGCGCCTTCTCGATCGCCACCTGCGCCCAGGTCGAGACGGCGGTCAGCAGCAGCCATTGGGCCGCGAACAACAGCCAGAAACGGCGCTGGACCGTCGCGTAGTGTGCGCGCAGGTCGATCCAGCCTTCGTGCAACTCGTCGGGCAGGGCGTCCGCAGCCAAGAGGAACAGCAGCACCGATGCGACCAGAACGCCCAGGAACATCTCGAACGTCAGCCCTTTGGCCAGCGGTCCGGCGTTGAAGAAGGTCCACCACTGGCTGACGATCTTGAGGAACGCGACCAGCGCCGCCAGAGGCGCGAGCCAATCCCAGCGCACGCGAGCGGCAGCCGCGAGCAGGCGGTGGACCGAGACGGCTAGATCGCAGACGGCCAACCCCAGGATGACCGCCGTGAACATCATGAGGTACTCGAACGGGCCCACCGGCCGACCCTCCCACGCCCGAACAGGACGCTAGCACGCTGCCGCCGCCCGCGCGCTGCAGCCGCGGTTGTTTCGGACCCCCGCCGAATCCGGCATGGTCGCGGCCGTCATGAGCAACGAACCCTTCTTCACCCGCGAAGGCGCGGGATTTCAGCCGACGCTGAGCAGCCGCGGGCCCTGGGACCCCAAGTCGCTGCACGGCCGGGTGATCGCGGGCCTCCTGGGCTACGAGATCGAGCGAACCCTGAACGATCCGGCCTTCATGCCGGGCAGGCTCACGGTCGACATGTATCGGCTGCCAGACCTGTCGCCGGTTAAGGTGACCACCCGGGTCGTGCGCGATGGCGGTCGGCTGAAGGTGATCGACGCGGAGTTCTTTTCCGCGGGGGTCAGCATGGCGCGCGCCACGTGCCAGCTGCTCCGCCGCACGGAGAATCCGGCCGGCGTCGTCTGGGAGCCCGCGAACTGGGACGCGCCGTTGCCTGCCTCGATCCCGGACCCCGAGGATCGGCGCAGCGGCATGGGCGGCATGTGGGCGACCAAGCCGATCGCCGGCGGCTTCGGCCAGCCTGGCAAGCGGAGGGTCTGGATGAGCGAGGTGCGCGAGCTGATCGGCGGGGTTCCGCTGACCCCTTTCACGCGCGCGGCGCTGGCGGCGGATTTCGCCAGCCCGTTCGCCAACTCGGGCGACCAAGGGCTGGCCTACATCAACAGCGACCTCACGCTCTATCTTCACCGGGCGCCCGTCACCGAATGGGTGGGCTTCGAGGTGGTGAACCATCACGCAACCAAGGGTGTGGCGATCGGGGAGTGCTGGCTCTACGACGAGCAGGGGCCCATCGGCTCGTCCACCGTCTGTGCGCTGGCGCAGCGAAGGGGCATGGGCTAGCGGCGCCCGGCCTGCGCCCGTAAGCTTCGCCACCATGAAACTCTCGCTCCTCTGCGCCGGAAGCTACGAGGGCCGGGTTGCGGGCCGCGCCGCGTGGCCGGTGCCGCCCGAGGCCTGTGATCCCGAGGTCGCGCGGCGCAGCCTGACCGACAACCTGTCGCTTGCTCGCCACGCCGACGAGGCCGGATTCGACTGGATCAGCGTCTCGGAACACCACTTCGGACCGATCATGCTGACGCCGAATCCGCTGGTTTGGGCGGGCGCGCTCACCCAAGCCGTGCGGAGGGCCAATATCGCGCTGCTGGGCCCGGTATTGCCGCTGAACAACCCCGTGCGGGTCGCGGAGGAAGTCGCGATGCTCGACGCCATCAGCGGCGGGCGGATCGTCGTGCTCTTCCTGCGTGGCGTGCCGAACGAGACGCGCACCTATGATGGCGAGGAGCCGAGCGATGCGCGCGGGGCGACGCAGGAAGGGATCGAGCTCATCCTCAAAGCCTGGACGGCGCCCAAGCCCTTTGCCTGGGAGGGCGAACATCACAAGTACGGTCTGGTCGCCGTCTGGCCGCGGCCCTGCCAGCAGCCGCACCCCCCGGTGTTCGGCTCCGGCAACAGCGAGGACTCGGTCGTCTTTGCGGCAAGGAAGCGGCTTGGACTCGCGATCTCGTTTGCGCCACCGGAGCAGGTCGCCCGCGCGGTCGCGCTCTACCGCGCGGAGGCGGAGAAGGCGGGATGGGCGCCGACCCCGGGCCACATCCTCTATCGCGCTGTCGCGCAGGTGGGCGAGACCGACGCAGCCGCGGAAAGCGCGGCGGGCGGCGAGGGCCGATTCCGCCCGTACTTCTTCGGCGGTCCGCAACGCGTGCTGGACCAGATCGCCCGGCTCGCCGCGGCCGGCGTCGGCATTGTTGACATGGCCTTCGCCGCTGTGGGTCATGCCCGCGCGATGGCCGCCGTCGACATCCTCGCCGAACAGGTGCTGCCCACGATGCGGACGATGTAGGCCAAACGGCCGGTAGGCGGCGCCTAAACTCTGAACCGGATGAAAGAAATCCTGCGTTTGAGCCGATCGGCTTGCGCGTCTATCTTTCGATGACACGCCCTGGCGGCAGCCATGTCCGATGTCGCGCTCGAGGCCCGCACCGTCGAGGCCAGCGTCAACTACATGCTGAAGACCGAGGAGAAGCCGGTCAGCGAGACCGGCGGGCAGGACGGCCTCGTGCGGCGCTACACCGGCACGCCCGATCCGCACGTCGTCAGGATCGCCGACGGCCGTGGTCAGGGCTTCAGCCTCGATGTGGCGGGGTTCGAGCTCACCGACCATCCGACCCGGATGCGCGACTTCTATGACCCGGCCGAGCTCGAGCGCGTCTACTACCCGGAAATGCAGCGGCTGATCGCGGCCCGCGCCGGCGCGCATCGCGTGCATATCTTCGACCACACGCTGCGCCACTCGGACGAGGCGGTGCGGCTGGAAAGGAAGATCCGCGAGCCGGTCCGCTCGGTGCACAACGACTACACCGAGTGGTCGGGCCCGAACCGGGTGCGCGAGATCCTGCCCGACGAGGCCAACGCGCTCTTGCAGCGGCGCTTCGCCGTCATTCAGGTCTGGCGCGCCACAACACGCCAATCGAGCGCAATCCGCTCGCCATCGTCGACGCGCGCAGCGTCGCGCCGGAGGACTTCATCGCCGCCGAGCGCCGGTTCCCGCACCGCGTCGGCGAAATCTACATGTTCCAGTACAACCCCGACCACCGCTGGACGTACTTCCCGCGTATGCGGCGCGACGAGGCTCTGGTGTTCAAGGTCTACGACTCGGCTAAGGACGGCCGCGCCCGCTGGGGCGCCCAAACCAGCTTCGAGCACCCTGACACCCGTCCGGACGCCCCGCCGCGCGAGAGCATCGAGATCAGGGCGTTCGCGTTCTTCTAGCTCGCCAGCGCCCGGGGCAGCTTGAAGGTCACCGTCTCGCGCGTGGGGGCGACTTCATCGATCGAGACGGCGAAGCGCTCGGAGAGCGCCGCGATCAGGCCGTCGACCAGGCTCTCCGGGGCGCTTGCGCCAGCGGTGAGGCCGAGCGTGCGGCAGCCTGAGAGCCAGTCCCAGTCCATCGCATCCGCGTCCTCGACCAGCCGGGCGTCGGCGACGCCGGCGCGGAGGGCGACCTCGACCAGGCGGAGCGAATTGGACGATGTCGGCGAGCCGACGACGATCAGGCGGTCGCAATTTGAGGCGATGCGCTTGACCGCCTCCTGGCGGTTGGTGGTGGCGTAGCAGATGTCTTCCTTGTGCGGCGCGGCGATGGCCGGGAAGCGGCGCTTGAGCGCATCGACGATCTCGGCGGTGTCGTCCACAGAGAGCGTGGTCTGGGTGACGAAGGCGAGCTTCGCCGCGTCGCGCGGCTGAAACGCCTCGGCGTCGGAGACGGTCTCGACCAGGCTCATCGCGCCCTGCGGCAGCTGGCCGAGCGCGCCCACGACCTCCGGATGGCCGGCGTGGCCGATGAGCACGATCTCGCGTCCCGCGGCGTGATGTCGCTCGGCCTCGACGTGCACCTTGGAGACCAGCGGGCAGGTGGCGTCGAGGTAGATCATCGATCGCCGGGCGGCCTCGGCCGGCACCGATTTCGGCACGCCGTGGGCCGAGACGATCACCGGCCGGTCGTTGGGGCACTGGTCGAGTTCGTCGACGAAGACCGCGCCCAAGGCCCGCAAACGCTCGACCACGTGGCGGTTGTGCACGATCTCATGGCGCACGTAGACCGGCGCGCCGTACTTCGAGATCGCCCGTTCGACGATCTGGATCGCCCGGTCGACGCCGGCGCAGAACCCGCGCGGACTGGCGAGCAGCAGCGTGAGCGGCGGGCGGTCTGCGCGGACGTTGGACATGCCCGGCAAGTCTAGGGCGTGGGCCGCTTACCCGCCAGCCGCGTTGCGGGGGCGCCTGGAAGCCGGTATCTAGGCCATGCAAAAGCCCGCATCGCCGGCGTAAAGGGCGGCGGGTCTTGGAGTGCTCCGCATGCGTCATCAGCCCCTGCTGCTCGCGGCCATCATCAGCTCGCTCGCGCTGTCTGCGGCGCCGGCGTTCGCCCAGTATGGCGGAGGGCCGCAATCCGGCCCGCAGGGCGGCGACCAAGGTGGCGACCAGGCCAAGAAGGACGACTCCTGGGAAACGCCCAAGCAGCTCAATCTGCCGGGCAAGAAGAACGCCGGCCCCTGCCCGTACGTGAAGACGCTGTGGGATGCCGCTCGCTATGTCGAGCTCAAGGACAACCGCGAAGCCTTCGACGCCGTGGGCTACACCGGCGAGATCGAGAACCTGCACGCGGGCTGTTCCTATCGCGGGACCCAGCCGATCCAGGTCGGCATGCAGATCCTGTTCGAGTTCGGGCGCGGGCCTGCGGCCGAAGGGTCCAGCAAGGAATACACCTACTGGGTCGCGGTCACCGACCGGAACTACGCGGTGCTCGACAAGCAGTACTTCACCATCCGCGCCAACTTCCCGCGCGGCGCCGACCGGGTCACCATGACCGACAACATCGACGGCATCCTCATCCCGCGCGCCAACAGCCAGGTCTCGGGCGGCAACTTCGAGGTGCTGGTCGGGTTCGACGTGACGCCGGAGATGGCGGCGTTCAACCAGGCCGGCAAGCGGTTCCTGCCCAATATCGGCGCCCCGACGCAGACCGCGCAGACGCAACCCGCCGCTCAATGACGGATCTGGCCGCGGCGCTCGGCGAAGCCGCGTCCGAGGCGTTTGTCAAACTGGGGCTCGAGCGCCGCTTCGGCCGCGTGACGCCGTCGGATCGTCCCGAGCTGGCCGACTTCCAGGTGAACGGCGCGCTGGCCGCCGCCAAGGCCGCGGGGCGTCCCCCCCGCGAGATCGCCCAGGCTGTCGCCGAGGCGCTCCGCCAAGACGCGCGGCTGGCCAGCGTCGAAGTCGCGGGGCCCGGCTTCGTCAACCTGTGCGTGACCGATTCTGCGCTGGGCGTGCGCGCGGCCGAGGTCGCGGCCGATCCGCGCGCCGGCGCGAGCCCGGTCAGAACCCGGCGGCGGGTGCTGGTCGACTACGGCGGTCCGAACGTCGCGAAGGAGATGCACGTCGGGCACCTGCGCGCCTCGATCATCGGCGAGAGCGTCAAACGCCTTTACCGCTTTCGCGGCGACCAGGTGGTCGGCGACGCCCACTTCGGCGACTGGGGCCTGCAGATGGGGCTGCTCATCTGCGCCGTCTTCGATCAGGAGCCGGAGATCAAGGCCGCGCTCGAGCCGCTGGTCGAACAGCCGCCGGGCTTCGGCCAGGCCGACGAAGACGCCATCGACGCGCTCCTGTCGCGGGTCGGCCTGGACGATCTCGATCGGCTCTACCCGGCCGCCGCGGAGCGCAACCGCACCGAGCCCGCCTATCGCGAGCGGGCGCGAAGGGCGACGGCCGAGTTGCAGGCCGGCCGCTTCGGCTATCGGCTGCTCTGGAAGCACTTCGCGCGGGTGACGAGGGGCGCGCTGGAACGCGACTTCCATGCGCTGGGCGTCGATTTCGACCTTTGGAAGGGCGAGAGCGACGTCGACCACCTGATCGCGCCGATGATCGAGGACCTTCAGCAAAAGGACCTTTTGTTCCCTGACCAAGGGGCGGAGATCGTCCGTGTGAACCGGAACGACGACAAGCGCGACCTGCCGCCGCTGATCGTGGTCTCCTCGGAAGGCTCGGCGATGTACGGGACGACGGATCTCGCCACCATCATCGACCGCAAGCAGAGCTTCGACCCAGAACTTGCGCTCTACGTCGTCGACCAGCGGCAGGCGGACCACTTCGAGGTGGTGTTTCGCGCCGCCGTGCTGGCCGGCTACGCAGCCGAGGGCGTGCTGCAGCACATCGGCTTCGGCACCATGAACGGGACCGACGGCAAGCCGTTCAAGACCCGCGCAGGCGGGGTGGTGAAGCTGCGCGACCTGATCGACATGGTCGGCGAGCGCGCCCGAGAGCGCCTGCACGAGGCGGGATTGGGGACCGAGCTTTCTCCCGAGGCCTTCGAGGCCACGGCGCTGAAGGTGGCGGTGGCCACGCTCAAGTTCGCCGACCTCTCGAACTTCCGCGGCACCTCCTACGTGTTCGACCTCGACCGGTTCTCCAGCTTCGAGGGCCGCACCGGGCCTTACCTGCTCTACCAGGCGGTGCGCATCAAGTCGCTGCTGCGCAAGGCGGCGGAGGAGGGGGCCGAGGCCGGCGCCATCGCGATCGGCGAGCCCGCCGAGCGGGAACTCGTGCTGGTGCTCGACGCCTTCGACCACGCGGTGGAGGAAGCCTACGACAAGCAGGCGCCCAACGCCGTCGCCGAGCACGCCTACCGCTTGGCGCAGGCGTTCTCGCGCTTCTACCAGGCCTGCCCGGTGCTGGCGGCGCCCAACGACGCGACCCGCGGCTCCCGTCTCGCGCTGGCGGCCGCCGCGCTGGCCCAGCTGGAGACCGCCCTGGACCTCCTCGGCATCGAGACGCCCGAGCGGATGTAGACGAATCAATTGACTGACCGTCAGTCAGTATGAGATAAAGCCTCTCTCGCTGGGATCTTGAACCTGGAAGGGGGCATGCCGACGATGGTCGAGAGGTATCGGAGACCGCTCCTCTTCTACGGTCTCGCAACAGCGATTCCGTGGACCCTCTGGGTCCTCGCCGGCCGCGTCAGCCACATCGAGCCAAGCACGCCGCCCCTGGTCCTGGTCGAAAGTGCGCTCGGTTTCCTCGGACTGCTCGGTCCGGTGATCGTGGCCTTCGCGTTGATCGCCGCAGATCCCGTGCTCAAGAGCGATCTCATCGAACGCCTCTTCCGCTTCCGAACCTTCAAGCCGCTGTACTGGATCCTGGCGTGCTTGCTGATGCTGGCCAGCATTCTGCTCGCGACGGCGATTTCACTTCTGCTCGGCTACAGCCCTTCGCAGTTTCAGCTGGCTGCCCACGCCTCCTTCTCGTCAGGCGTTGTCCCGGTGTGGTTCCTGCTGATCCTCGCACCAATCATCGAGGAACTGGCCTGGCACTCGTATGGCACCGACTGTCTCCGCAGCCGGTTCAATCTCTTCGCCACTTGCATGATTTTTGCGCTGTTCTGGGGTCTCTGGCATGCGCCCCTGGCGCTGATCAAAAACTACTACCAAGCCAATCTGGCTCAGGCCGGACTACTCAGTACCCTGAACTTTCCGATCAGCATCATTCCATTCGTGCTTATCATGAACTGGCTCTACTATAAGGCCGGACGCAATGTCTGGATTGCCGTCATCTTCCATGTGACGGCCGGGTATTTCAATGAGCTGTTCAGGACCAATCCCGACACCAAGGTGATACAGACTGGCTTGCTGATGGTGGTCGCCGCCTTTCTCGTGCTCCGCGAGCGGGACTTCTTCTTCAGGCGAAGCCAGCCGGCGGCCGCTGCGTTCGAACCGGCGATGGATCGGTCCGCCCATTCATGAGGCGCGGCGTCATTGACCCGCCCTTGGCCGATTTGACAGTCTCGCGCCAATGACCAGGACGGTTAAGCCCGCGGACGTGCGGCGCTCCGAAATCCTCGATGCGGCCGCCGCACTGTTCGGCGCGCGCGGCTATGCCGCGACCTCGGTCGACGAGATCGTCCGCGAACTCGGCGTCGCCAAGGGCACGTTCTACTACCACTTCCGTAGCAAGGAGGACGTCCTGACCGCCCTGGCGTGGCGGATGGTGGACGAGATGGCCCAGCGGTCGCGCGCGGTGGCGGAGGACCGCACGCTTGGCGCGATCGAGAAGCTTCGCGCGATCTTCGCCGAGCAGCGACGCGTGCGCGCCGCTGGATCGAGCGTCGTCGAAGACCTGCATCGGCCCGAGAACCGCGAACTGCATGACCGCAGCAATGTCGAGACCGTGCGGGTGTTTGGCCCGATCCTGGCCGACGTCGTCGAGGAGGGTCGCCAGGCGGGTGTGTTTCACCTCGATGACCCGCTCGCGACCACGCAGTTCGTCCTGGCCGGATCGCTGTTTCTGTTCGGCGAGGGAGTCTTCGACTGGACGCCAGAGGAGGCGGTGGCGCGCATCCGGGCGATGGTGACGTTGGTCGAGCGGGCGCTCGGTGCGGCGCCCGGGTCCTTCGAGGGGCTGCTGCAGGATGCTCTGCATGAAAACCTCCTCGGCATCAAAACGCCGGAGCGGACGTAGATGGCCGACCCGCCGATACCGCCGCACAAGATCCTCTTTGGCCCCTGCTGTTTCTGCGGCGCGCCCATCGAACCTGGGGGCGCGGACCCGTGCACCGTCACGGCCGAGACCGCAGGCGGGAAGTGGCAAGCCTGGAAGGCGCACGGCGGCTGCTTCAAGGCCCGGCTGGCGCAGCTCCCGGAAGCGTCCGGCCTGTTCGATCCGGCGCACTTCTAGGGGTCAATGAACGCTTCAGGCGGCGGGCGGGGGTGAATCGGGCAACCTTGGAACGCCGCTGATGTCCATCGCCCACGGCATGGCGGAGCGGCAGAACCCCTGCGACTTGGGGGCCAGCTGCGCCCGCTGGGTCACCGAACCGATGCGCAGCCACACGAATCGCGGGGTCTCACCCTTGGATGAGTAGAGCGCCGCGCCGCAGCCGCCGCAGAACTTCGTCACGACCTCATCGCCGCTGTCACCCCGTTTCCGGTAAGTCTTCGGCGTCCCGCGCAGATGGAACCGCTCGACGAGCACCGGTACGTTGACGCGATAGGGCGCCCCGGAAATCGTCTGGCAGTCGGTGCAATGGCAGATGATCACGTTGTCCGGATTGACCTCGGCGTCATACGAAATCGCGCCGCAGTGACACCGTCCGTCGATCTTCATGGCTCGCCCCCGTTTCTGAGCACCACGCCAGTCTAACCCGACCGGTTGACTCTCCCCACCGCCGAGACCACCTTCCGTCGACTCTCGCGGGAGAGGCCGGGATCCGTCCCGGAGCCGAAGGCGCAACCGCCCCGGAAACGCTCAGGCAAAAGGACCGCGAGAGCCGATAAAACGCTGGAA
>Ga0209415_10013696_pt1 | contig 13346 bp, 14 predicted proteins | sample PeaSoiSIISIP2007_FD_187696 | JGI IMG/M metagenome (GOLD analysis project Ga0209415, IMG submission 187696) | Peat soil microbial communities from Weissenstadt, Germany - SII-SIP-2007 (SPAdes) (version 2) | ecosystem: Environmental > Terrestrial > Soil > Wetlands > Peat | place: Germany... | reverse complement strand
AGCCAAGGCAAATACTATGGATAATTTCACAAACAGCATAAATACCTTGAAGATTATCCCTGGAAACTCAATCGGAAAGTCATACCACAAAATCAGGCCTGAAACAATAAATGCACCGACGAGAATTATGATTTGTTTCCCGTTCATAGTCTGTCTCCTCGCTGGCATAACAAATGGTTTCATTTTTTTCAGCTGCCGCCATATACCCCCGATATCCAGTCCACCTCGTCATAAAGGTGGCGATGCTCGGCGTCCGCCAGGCTCCGGTATCGCCCGAATCGGGAGGCGCCCCGACCCGCACGAGAACCATCGCCGCCGTGAGCAGGAGCGCCAACAATCCGGTCTCCACGAGACGACGCACCTGGCGGCTGACCAACTTCTATCGAACGACCGGTTCCGCTCCAGAAGCGGGGCTGGACCTACCACCATCTCGCTACCCCCATTCCCGGGACCGCCGCAAGATGCTCCAGCAGGATACGCCGCACTTCCTCGATGGTCAACGGGCTCCCCTGACACGAATGTTCGCTTCGGACGATGAACTCTGATTCCACGCCCTCAATATGGGCGCTCGTATACTCGACGATGCCGTCATTGCCCTTGTGGTAATCACCGTCGCCTTCCACCGCGATGATGGAGTTGGCCGTCACACCCGGTGCGATCGGGAGTTCCGCCAAGGCTATGAGCACAGGGTTCTCGGATGACATACCGTCCACACTAGTGGGGAGCTTTCCCTGTAGATATCTAGGCAGCTTCAATTTGCCTTCGTTCTCGGAAAAGACATCAGTGGAGAACTGGACTATATCCTTCGGCAAACTCACCAGTTTCCGAATGAGCTTTCGCGCAAAGCCCTTGGCAAGAAAGCTTCCCCTGTGGGGTGTGGCGATGAACACGACGCGCTTGACAAAGGGCAATGGTTTGAAGAAGAAGTACTGCTGCACCAGCTTTTTCGTCTCCGGCGTGAGGTCCAGCTCGTCCGGGCTCCGGTCGCTCAATGAATGCCAGAGCAGGTTATCCGTCTGCACCACCGTCATCTTCGTGAGCAGCCCACCCTGGCTGTGGCCGATCACCACCATATCTTGCAGCGCGGGATCATTCCCTTTCGGATCGAGCTTTTGGACCTCGTCGGAGAGGGAATCACGCAGCGCCGACGCGGAGATAACGATAGGGACGCTACTGTTATAGATAAAGAACCAGAACTGGCATCGCTCGCGCAGGACCGCATCTGACCGCAGTGTGTTCACCATCTCGGCCCACCACAGCGGGCTGCTCGCGGTACCATGGACGAACACCACGGGAATACGTCCCGGCTGATAGGGCTGCAGCGACACAAGCTTCGGTTGCGTCACTTGGGAGGAAAAGAACCTCTTGATGCCGAGCTGGCTCCAGATGCTGGGATCGTTGAGCTTATACGCGTACGGCGCGGTGGAGTCGGTCTCCAGCGGTACTTTCCGGTCGTCGACGGTCACCTCCGCGTCCTTGAGACCCGAATAGAACTCGAGGGACGCGCTGCTTGCCTCCGCCGCACGTTCTCCTGAATAGCCGGTAATCCGCAGAAATGCGGTCACGGGGATCACCGGCTCTCCGGGAAGCACCGGCGTTCTTTTGAGAATGGCGATCAGGGGCAAACCGAGCCCCGGAGTGCGGTTGCGGACACTGAAGCCGTTAACCCGGTAACTATCGGCAGGGAGGAAAGCTTTGAATTCCGTGAGCGGCCACGGCAGGGAATCCTTCCTGATCGTGATCGCAATCTGGGCGACAGGCAGTCGGCGTGTCTCCTCCCGGAACGCCAGCCCACCCTTTCTGTCGGTAGCGAATGCCTTGCCCAATGACCAGTTATACAGATCACAGGCGACGCGGAAGCGGCGATCGTACGCATCGGGTGGGTTCTCGCGAGCGGGACCGAGGAGGTAGTGGTACGCGTACAGGGCCGACATCAGAAAGTAATCCCGTGGATCGCCTGTAAGCTTCATTTGACCTCCGATGTTCATCCATGGATGACCGGTAGTGTCCTGCTGAAGAGGTCGTTGCTCCAGTTTTTCACCATAGTAGAAGCTCAATTCCGAAAGGGCGTAGTACAGATCGCGCCGTTCGTCGCTGAACGCCTTCTTGTGAAGCTGGGCGATGACGGCGGCAGGGTCTTTCCGGAACTGTTCGGTCAGGGTAAAGCGATTCAGGACGATCTTAGTGTCCTCGCTAATCTCTTCGACGGAGAGGGCATTGGCATTGATATCGAGGTAGGCTTCCTGCGTCCCGACCTTGGTGACGCCGATCGGCGCAGCACATCCCGCTAGGACGACAGTGATCAGAAGAAGCTCCGGAACCCATGTGCAAAAGAAAGATTTCATACGGCAACCTGTCATTCGTCGTCTCCTCCTTTCAGAATTGGTACGGCTGGCTGACCATCTCTGGACGCTGCCAAACTCGCTCGAAACGGCCAGATCGATCCGGACCACCGAGCCTTTCGCCTTGGCCCGGAAACCGAGGCCGCCGTCCCACTTCAGGGCAGAGTGAAGTTCGTCCAGGTTCCACGGGGGGGCCACGCGGCCAGCTTCAACAAAGGGAACGCCCTGGACCAATTGGATCCCCAAATGCTATCGCTATTTTTTTTAGAACTTTTGATATCACCGGAAAATGGTCTGCTGTGTTTCAGATGCCGGGCAGTCCTTTCCGGATACGCTTCGAAAAATCCGTGGCGCTGCCAGCCGCGTTCGCTTTCTTGTTAACATAGCTGCGCTGTTTCAGTTTAGTGAGCGGCAGGTTCCGGTCAACCATGCCCTGCTCATACATGAACTCGTCCAAGTAGCCGTTGACAATGATCCGCCAGTCCCACCTGGCATTGGGATTATAGGGTGCCGTGTGTCCCCGTATGTCGGTGGTGCAATTGCTGGTTAACGCGTTATACCATTCGGGACGTTCCTTAAGCCGGTTCACTTCTCTGAGATAATCAAGGAAGATCTGGCGGATGATATAGGGTTTGATCTTGAGGCGAAACAGGTACACGTCCTCATGGCGGTAGTTGGTACGCAGGCGAACGACATCGCGCTCGTCGGCTACTATATAGGTCAGCTCATACTGTTTGAAAAATCCCTTTATGGCCGAATATTTCTGACCATTGATCTTCCGTGTCTCGATGGAGATGCAAACGTAACGGTCCCCATCGAAGCCAAAGCTCATCATCGTATGCGCGATGAGCGGCGAGCCCCAGTAGACGAGAAAACCATCCATGCTGCGCAGCGTGGCGAGATCGAAGGTCCTGTCGTAGTAGCGAACGGTGTAGTCGGCCTCGCTCCTGTAGTCACAGTTGCGGATATTGTGGATCGTAACCCGGTCGCCATCGATCGTCGCATAAGGCAGTACAGCCACGTCAGGCTGCCAGTCCCGGTCATTGCTGGGCGGTATGGCGAACCACCAGACCAACAAAATTGCAAAGACGGCAAGAAAGACGACAATGGCCCGACGCCAGGGCCGGACATACGCGAGAACAACCACACACCCGAGACTAAACAAAATGCTACCCGCCAATCGTCCGGCTGGTGGGAGGTTGGAGTAATAAACGGCCAGGGCCCCCCACCCTGTCATGACGAGGAGCACCAGCCAGGACAGGAGTCGGGTTGTGGTTATCAGTATCTTCCGCGCCGGGGAAGGCTGTGAAGGAACTCGTGAAACAGCATGGTTGTTTCTCCTTGATTGCATGTCTGTTCCCTCCTCGCTTTCTGACCCTAACGAAATTCCGTGGTGCAGGAATCGAGTTTCAGATCAAGAGCCTCCCGTTCTTGAGCGTAACGGACCCGATGGAAATCTGTCTGAGTGAATAGTTCTCCCTCCAAGATCGGTCGCAGGGCCACCTTTGTCCCTCCCTCGCCGCCATCGTCCGCTGGGGCTGGGGCTGATGAAGATGACTTACTCGCATCCTTCTCAAGATTTTTGTTACCAGTCTCTTCATTCATGGTGTTACTCCTTCCTATGCCGGTACGTGAGACGGTTCACCGGTCCCCGAATGAGCAGATAGGGAACAAACGCCAGGATTGCTGCCACAAAGAGCGCCTCGCCGGGATAGAACCAACTGAGCTCCATATACTGGTAGACCACGTCGATAATGACCGCGATAACAAAGATCTTACCCACTGATTTCCATCCATGTTTGAGCATATCACGCCTACTGGCGGGATTGGTGAAGAGAGCCCAGAAATAGGGAGGCCGTCCTTCCCGGGCGTCTTTTCTTCCATCCCGGACGGCAAATATGACAGCCATGAGGGGCTGAAGGACCAGCCGGAACTTCACCGGTCCGCTCACACGGTCCGAAAGGTTCTCAAAAATTCTCGTCAGTATATCCTCCATATTAATTCACTCCTTTCTGTCGGCTTCCGTTTACCCAGGATGTTATCTGCCACTTAAGAAGCGTTATTCTTTGTCGTTTCTCCTTCCGTGACGGGACGTGCTTCTCTCGCTCTCTGCCATGGCCACTGGCCCTCGATATCGACGGAAACGGTCCATCCCAGGAACGTCCTCACCGCCACGAGGCCCCCCAGCAACGCGACGCTGAGCGGCGTCGGCTAGATAACAGTGCGAATGATGTCAGAAGCCACGAGTAGTTCAAGGCCTATTAGGAGCGTTCTTCCCAATACAACTCTGTATCTCTCGTAAATCCCTTCAGACTTATTTACTAATTGAAAAATACTGCGCAGGGTTCCAAAGATGATAAAGGTCGCCATTATGACCACGGCCATTGCCTCGATGGCATGGTCAACGAGTTCGATACAATTACGAAATTGCGCCATCGTTCTACCTCCTTATCAGCATGACGGTCATTGCTTCACGTCTGTTTTTCGTAATTCCTCTCATCTCCTTTGCCTCCCTTGCCCACAGGAGACCGACGATCGCCGCTATACTGCCGCGCTCCTCCTACACCTTTATAATCTCCAAACATGGCAAGTTCCCTTTCAGCTGGGTCAATAAAATTCCGGGCCACTGAGCGGTCAAGCATTTCGAGATGCGCTCTGATCTCGGGTGCCCTCTGTTCTGGTAAATGTTCGAGCAGGTCTGCGAGCATTGCCCGCAGGCGACGGACGATCTGGATGCTGTCGGCCCCATAATGATGAATCTCACTCATTGTAAGGTGTACAAAATCCTCCCAGTCAGGGGTCGGGAAAACGACCCGTATCATACCTTGCCCGTCCCGGATCTTGCCATCACCCAGATCACGCTCGCCAATCCGTCGCAACAGTCGATGTAGCTGATCGATGCAGGCAACGGCAGTGGTTGGGTCGTTAATTGCCGGCGAAAGAGCTTTAATTGCAATATCAACGATAATCCTGAAGACAAATCCCGGGTCCTGTTCGATAGTCCGCTCTGCACCAAACGCCACACTCTGGCGCAGTTCATCGTGAGTCAGGCATCCTCCATAAATGCTAAAGAGCGGGTTACCGATAGCCACAAAGTCCCCCACCTGCGGGATCAGCCTGATCATGCAGTTACTCCTTGTTGCGATCCTGGCCAAACCTTCTCCATCAAAAGCCAGGATGACTCCGGATCTGGCAGCATGATTGATAGTGCAGGCAGCAACTCCCCACTCTGTCTTGAACAGCTTTAGGGTATTATTATTTTTTTCTTCTGACAGTAGGACAGGGTAAAGAGTTTCGATGATCTTTATATTGCCTTCCGCCAATCTTTCGCAGATGCTGATGGGGCGGAGCGACTTGCCCATAAAGTCAACAAAGTAGAGAAAAACGCCGATACTTATCGCCGAGAACAGGACTGTGAGCAGCACCACCAATTCCGGCACAGGATTTTCCAGCCTGCCTAGCGCAGAAAGTGAAAACATATAGGTAAACGTGAATATCCCGAGAGACAGTTTGATGACACGGTTGCGAAAGACAAAGGCGATGATCCTCGGTGTCAGCTGTCCAACAGCGACCTGGAGGCCGACAAAAATCATGGACATCAGGAATACGATAAAGGTCAGCATCGCGGAACCGATGGTGCCAACAATGGAGCGGGCGCTTTCCAAGGAGAAGCCGAGCAGTTGCCACTGCGCCCAGAGGTCGAATTTCCACACAAGTCGGTGGCAGATCACCGCCATCACTCCGGAGAGCAAAGGCACAATCCAGAGTGTAGATTTTATAAAGTTGCGTAATTTATAACGCTGTAGCCACGTCATTTGCATTCTCCACCATTATCTTAGTGTCGCTCAAATCTTTCTCTTAAAGTAGCCGGTCAGCAGTGCGCTGCAGGCCGTGGTATCCACGACTCCAGCGCCGATGGGCGCCTTGACAACGCATCATAGACTGTTTGCACTCCTAACGTCTCTCGTACTAAGCCGTCGCGCATCAACCCGTGGGCGGTAAAACCGATGTCCTCTTTCGTGGCGTTTTTGAAGGCGTCCGTGACGGGGTTGGCAAAAAGTGTGCTGGCTGCGATGTTCCCTTACTCCACACCCGTGGCCGAGGAAGAACACCACATCTACCTTTTCCGTTGGCTAAACGTCGATGCCAGAAAGCTTCACGCCAATTCCTGCATAATCGATGACCGCAACAGCAGCGCTGCTGTAGAGCAGCAAGACTTCAATCAACCCTGGCGGTGCGGTGCGGGTTCACTGCCGTGTCATCCGTTTGAGTGTGTTGCCGATCACGCATCGGCGCCCGATACACGAAGTTTTGCCACACACCAAACCGTCAGAGCCGCGTGAAGCACAACCGCTGGCCAGAGCCCGACACCGGACATTCGCAGCAGCGACCCCGCACTCGCGAGCACGGCACACGCCCCGACATTGTAAGTGAGCATCCCCCACAGCAGACCGTGCTGCGACCGACTGCCGCGATCGTCACGCGCTAGCCAGCACGCAACCCCAATGGCGAGCAGGGCCACGCCGCCGAGTCGGCCCACGGCGAGCGCCTCCGCCGAGGGCGTTTCAACACCTAACACTAGCCGGATCGCCAGAGCGGGCAGTAACACCAGAGATACACCCGCGACGACCTCGATGAGTGCGGTCGCGATGAACAGGTTCCGTTGCGAGCTCATACGAATCTCCTCTCATTTGCTGACCTCACATACTGCGACGGCCGACACGCGCACGGTCCCGCGACGTCCCCCCGTCCTGGCTACCGAGTCTTTTAAAATCCGTCGTCACGCCGTCACGGGTGGCTGGTAACCCGGCGTTCCTCCCGAGCTGGGTACCAGGCGCTTTGCAGCGAGCTGATCGACCAGGAGCCGGAGCATACGCTCTTGCAGCTTACGCGATCGGTCGTCAGCGTTGCGCGGGTGCGCGAGGTTGTGCTGCTCGAGGGGGTCGAGAGTGAGGTCGTAAAGTTCGTACTCGTCCGGGGTCGGCTCGGTTACCGTGACGATTTTGTTCCCGCGGAGGAGCCGCTCGTCGCGTTTGCCGGGCACCGTCCAGAATTGCGGGTTGTCGTGATAGCGTGAGAACTTGACGAGATGCCGCTCGCCGTCGACTTCGACCTTCGCGACGATGCTCTCGACGTGGTTCGGCTGGACGACTTCCGCGTACACCCCCAGCTTGCGGGCCCACCGCTGAAGCGGGCTGCTGGGCTTCGCGCTGCCCTCGCTGATCTCGTCGTCGGTGACGAAAAGAACGGGATCGGGCTGTGGGCGATCGGTGCCGCGGATGAGCCCCGAGAGATCGCGGCCCACTGGAGGATGCGCTTCGGTATGGTCGGCAGCAACGCGCTTGAGCGCTTCGTCGCGATCGATTCCGGCGAGACCGAGCAGCGTCGGCAGGAGGTCGGCGTGGCTCGTGGGAATGTCTTCCTCGCGTCGTCCGCCCTTGAACAGAGGACTGGACACGATGAACGGGATATGGACTGTCTCCTCGTAGGCGTTGTGCCACTTCTGGTGCATCCCGCCGTGGGCGCCTCCCATGTCGCCATGATCGGTAGTGAAGATCACGATGGTGTTCTCATAGGCACCGCTTGCCTTGAGAGTGTCGAGCACGCGTTTGACCTGCTCGTCGACCGTTCGTTGCAGCTGGTAGTAAAAACGCCGCGCCGCCTCGATCCACGGCTGCGGCGCGAGCATCGTTTTCCACGCGTCGACGTAGCTTTGCTGGCACGCGGGCTTCGTGGACAGGTCTTCGTTCTGAGTCGGCGGTTCGGGGAGGCGCGGCACTGATCCGAAATCGTAGCTCAGGCCCTGTGTCCACGCAGCCACGCCGAACGCCGAGATGTCGTGCGGGTTGAGGAACGAGCACACCGTGAGCCACGGCCTGTCGCTTCTGTCCTGGTCGAGCCGCTTCAGCAGAGCGATCACCTCGTCCGCCGTGAAGGGATCCCTCGCCGTCCCCGTGTTTTGCTTGCCCATCCCGTGCGCCTCCGGCCCAACCCACTCCGAGAAGCCATAGGCGTCGAGCAGGTCCGCCTTCAGGTACGCGGCTATATTTTCCGCGCTCACGTTGCCGTCCTTGTCCAACGTCTGGAGATAGCCCTTGCCGTCGGGCGCGTCGAGGTGCGCGTGTGAGACGTGCCATTTGCCTTTGTAGAACGTCCGGTAGCCGCCGGCCCGAAACCAGTCGCCGATAGTCGGTACCGTGTCGGGCGCGAGCCAGAACATCTCGTCGCCGTCGGCGCTCTTCGCAAGGCCATCGGTCTGTGTGACCCCGTGAAGCGACGGGTATTGCCCCGTCAGAAACGACGCACGGCTGGGTGTACAAGCTGTGGACATAGTGTAATGACGTTCAAATGAAATGCCCGATTTCTGGAGGCTCTCTTCAGCGATGAGCGTCTCGCGACAGAAGCGACGCATTTCGTCGGCCTCGTATACCGGCGGATGGCGCTGCTGATCAGTGAGGATAATGAGAATATTCGGTTGCTTCTTAGCCATAAATGCCCTCCTTTTTGATTATATGTTACCAAGCACTCTTATGTCCCATGACATTTCTTGAATTTCTCACCACTACCACAGAAACAGGGCTCATTTCGGCCCAGTTTAATTGAGCCTCTATAACCTCCCTTCTCATCTGTTGCCATTAACTTCATAACCTTCCCAGCCGGCATGCCCTTCCGGAGCAGTCCAGCCATGATCTTCATGGGGTGATCAGCATGTTTAAAAAATGCCTTATACCCTTCACAGAGGTAATTCAATCCCGCCTCTCCATCCGGCGTCTCGATCAAGCGATTCTTGGGACACTCACCGTTACAGATATGGATAAATTCACAATTACGACAGTATTGCGGCAAGGTGTCGTGCTTATCCTGTCCGAATTTTCGCTGGTTGTCAGACGCGACGAGCTCGATCATGGGCGTTTTCAGGATGTTTCCCAAGAGGTGTTTTGGCTCGACAAAGTGATCGCAGGAATAAAGATCACCGTTGTGTTCCAGTGCCATGCCCTGACCACAGGTTGGCCCAAAAATGCAGACTGTTCCTGCAATGCCAAGCCAGCCTGCCAACGCCCCGTCAAAGTTCAAAATGAAGGTTTGCCCCACGTCCCTTTTGACCCATTCATCGAAAATAGCAATCAAGAAACGCCCCCATTGTTCAGGCCGAACGGACCGGTCCGTGACTTTGTTGCCTTTCTGTGACCCGGCTTCATTCTCCCGCTCAACGATCGGAATGAACTGGATATAATTCGCCCGGAGCTCATCCCGGAAGAACCGGTAGACTTTCAGGGGATGAACGGCATTCCTTCTGTTGACCGTGCTTAGAATATTAAATTCAACATTGTGTTTCTGAAGCAACCGGGCGGCTCTCATGACCCGGTCGAAGGTCCCATGCCCTCCTTTGTCTTTCCGGTAGTAGTCGTGATGTTCTTTGGGACCATCCATGCTCAGGCCAATAAGGTAGTTGTTCTCGTGGAAGAATTGGCACCATTCATCATTCAAGAGAATGCCGTTTGTCTGGAAGGTATTTTCGATGCGGGCACCGGGCTTCTTATACTTTTTCTGAAGCTCCATTGAACGCCTGAAAAAATCTAACCCCATAAGCGTTGGTTCGCCCCCCTGCCATGCCACGGTCACTTGTGGAACCTGATGAGCTTCAAAAAGCTGCCGGATATAAGACTCATGCATGTTATCTGACATCCGGAAATTGCTTCCGGGGTAAAGCTTTTCCTTATCCAAAAAGAAGCAGTAGTCGCAATTTAGATTGCAGGTCGCGCCGGTCGGCTTGGCCATGATGTGAAAAGCTGTGGGAATACTCGTTGCCGGAGTCATTTGACGGTGCACTCGATTATCGCTAGGGCCGATCGTATTGACGATCTCTGTCATGACTGGTTTTCCTCTTCCGTCGCAAAATCTAATGTTTTATTTCTGTACTCGTTGTCCGTATTCTTTAAGTGCCCTTTTTAAACTTCCTTTCATTTGGCTACCGCTAGCGATCGGCAGCCCGGTCCAGGCTGCCGCGATAGTGTCCAATAGGGCGACCCCACATTGTCCTTCGCCTCAAAGTCAGGAAGAGCTCTCCTGAAATCCTCGAGGAGCTCCTTGTTTCGCATGGAGATCAGGGCACCGCTCACAAATACCCATGAACCACAAACGCGTCAAACCCATGAGATGCGACGGCATATCACTCCTGGCTTGCAGTTCCTTCCGGATGTTGGTTGCACCGACTACTTGAGAGTTATCACAAACCGCAACTCTATCAAGAGTACAACCCGAATAAAACACCTGCGGTAAAAAGCTATGGCGACACTTTCAGCCACAAAGCGAGATTTTTCGATGGGCGAAACGATTCACAATTTTTGGTAATACTATGTACTAACATATAGTTAGAGATGATTGGTGCAGAGTTCAACCCAAAAGTCCAATTCTCCACTTGGTACAATATCCGGGGGCAGGTCATTATTTTTAGCGGACCAGTATGCCTTTGGCTCAGTGCATCACAAGCATCCTTAACTTCCCCACCCCCAGTGTTCAACGAGGGGTGGGGAAACGGAAGTTATTTTGTATCACTTGGTGCAGAACTCGGCTCTGCGGCCGATGTCGGTGCAGGCGCAACACTCGTTGCTGCTGCAGGCGCCGGAGCAGGTGCTGCTGCCGGTGCCGGAGCTGTTGCCGCTGCTGGGGCCGGTGTCGGCTTACTCACTGGAGCAGCAAGGCCAGCTTTATATTCTTCCTCACTGATCTTCTTCACTTCCGAATTCTGAAGTGTGACAGTGCTGCCGGAGCGAGCGTCCTTCACTTTAACCGCGCCACCCCTGACGTTATCAATTTCCTGCGTATAATACACCTTGTCCGATTGTGGATCCGTCACCTTGTAATATGTGGCACATCCACCAACAAGGAGACCGACGCACAGAATTACGACAAGCCATCCATACCTTACAGACCGTTTCATAGTTTTTTCTCCTTTTATTATATTTATCGTCATACACCTACTGCACTCTCTTGATTAAAGACGGTACCCGCCGACCATCAATCGCCTGGGCTTTCGGCGCGTACAGACGTATGGCTTATAGTCGGTTCTGTAGCTTCCCGCGTTGCTGGTCCCGTAGAGCCAGTCGTTTCCCGGCTTCTTGGCTTTCATGACGAAGTTCGCCGGTATTGGCGTTGAGGTGCGATGGGCATACGCCACGCTGCAGAGCGTGGCGTATGCCTGGAACATCCACAAAATCGAGGATTTGATGACCGGTGCAATCTTAATGTCTCGCAGTTAGCGGACATAAAAGGAGCGGTAGCGGGGGCCAATGACGCGGGAGACGCTCCCACTTACTTCCCAAGGCCGGTCACTTCAACCACGACGCGGCGGTTCTTTGCGCGGCCCGCAGCTGTTGCGTTATCGGCGATCGGGTTGTCCTCGCCCATCCCGATCACTTCCATCTTGCTGGCATCGACGCCGAGCTCGACGAAGTAATCGCGTACCGCTTGCGCGCGCTTCAGCGAAAGCTGCTTATTATATTCGGCGCTGCCGGTGTTGTCCGTGTAACCAATAATTCTCACCGAAATGGCAGTGCTCAACTCCGCTTTCGCCTCTTCGCGGTACTCTAGGATCTTCTGCTTTCCTTCAGGCGTAAGCTCTGACTTGTCGATGGCAAACATCGCGGCTTCAGGAAACGTCATTTCTTTTCGGCTCGGCGCAACCACCACTGCCGGCGCGGGCGCAGGTGCTTCGACGGGTGCGGGTGCTGCGACCTCTTTCGGAGGACAAAGAGCCTCGATTTTTGCAATTGCTTCCTGCGCCATAGTGATCGATTCTTGCGTATGGCAGGCCTCGTAGGCCTGATAGGCCTTGTCTACCATATCGTTTGCAGCATTAAATTCTGCCGGACACTGCTTGTCTTTGCCCGCCATGCGAGCCTCCTCCAGGGCCCGCGACGCTTCCGGTAACGGCTTGTGGTAGAAAATATATTTATTCCTGCCCTGCGGTCCTGTTTCGAAAGTGGAACACCCGACCATCAAGCTCATGAAGAGCATGCCAATCATGCCTATGAACATACTATTTAGTATTGCTTTCATCGTTACCCCACCGGTTGAATTTACTGAAGAATATGTTGTCTTCATGCTGCACCCTCCTCTGATCGAATCACTACCGGTTGATAGCCTCCTGTAGGCTGCTTAGCTCTGCGGTCCTTGATAGTTCCGGTCACACACCTGCATGCATGATCACCTGCAAAACACGGATGCGGCCCCGCCTATCTTATAACCGCAAACAAGCCCACGTTCCCTCCACCTTATCAGTGCAACGTCAATTGCGATCCCCTGGATACGACCGACAGGACCACGATTATCACATTTTAATTTTGGTTCACACCTATATTGCCTTTTTCTTTCGAATCGTCTCAAGTTCCTGCTCCAATTTCCCTCAGGGACCAGACCGATTCGTAAAAGAACAGTCGATCCTCTTGCGTTCCTTGCACATCTCCTGCTCAGCATGACAGTTTATACCCAGAAAGAGACCACACACAATGAACGAGAATAATTCATGCGAACTCAAACATTTTTCTTTCATTATATCACATCATAGCTCTTCCTTTTGACAGGTGCCCTTTTAATAGGTGCAGATTTGAAATTGGTAGCGCGCGCCTCAAAAGCCATCCTTCAGCGCCGGGAGAAACGTGGATTTGCATTCCTTGGTGGCGCACTTTTTCCGCCAGTCGTTTGTGCGAACGCAATTTCCGTCTGTGATGCGCATAGGGTTTATGTGGTCCGTGCTGTAGACGTATCCCGGCGGTCACGCCCCGGTTCAAGACCGCGCAGACAATATTATGAGCAGGCTAACGGAGACTACGGATGCACAGTTCGGAAAGTTCTTGTTGCCAAACGCGGACATTTATAAAACGGGCTCTAGTATCCGCCGCCCCAGCGATACTGCCACAAGACGCCGATGGCGTTGTAGTAGCTGTCCGTGCGGCTCGCCGTGCCGTTGCTGACGTAGGTCTTCACCGAGTTGTGCCGATCCAC
>Ga0209415_10013695_pt1 | contig 13347 bp, 7 predicted proteins | sample PeaSoiSIISIP2007_FD_187696 | JGI IMG/M metagenome (GOLD analysis project Ga0209415, IMG submission 187696) | Peat soil microbial communities from Weissenstadt, Germany - SII-SIP-2007 (SPAdes) (version 2) | ecosystem: Environmental > Terrestrial > Soil > Wetlands > Peat | place: Germany... | reverse complement strand
GCTTCCTGGTGACATGAAGGGCGCGCTCGGCGTGGTGGTTTGGGTCGGAACGACGCCAGCAACCGTGTCCTACGCGGGGCGTTCCGGCTGCTGCGCTGCGATCGATCAAGTGGTTTTCGTCGTGCCGCAAGGCGTTCAGGGTTGCTACCTGCCGGTGTCGGTGGAAGCCGGCGGTGTGGTGAGCAATTTCACATCGATGGCAGTGGAGCCGAGCGCCGGCGCGGGATGTTCCGACGCGGACGGCATCGATCCGGCTGACCTTACGAAGTTAGAATCCGCTGGATCGGTTGGGCTCGGCGTCATGGATCTCACCCATATCTCGCTTGCCTTGGTGGCTGGGCTCAAGCCGGTGGTCTCCGACAGTGCGTTCGGAGTATTTGGGACTTATTCGCCGGCACAATTGTCAGCGTCTCTGGGGCTGACTCAATCGCCATCGGTGGGAAGTTGCACGGTATCGCAGTTTCTGGGCCTGAATCCAATTCCCGTCGACCCGACAGTGCCTACTCTGGAGGATGCCGGCACTTCCTTGTCCATCACAGGTCCTAATGGCATGAAGTCAATTGCCAGCGCCGGCTCGGCGGGCATCTATGCAGCGACAGTAGGGGGAGTTGCCCTGGATCAAATCACCGGCGGCGGGACTCCCTTGCCAACATACTTCACCCCGGGATCTTATACAGCAACCGGAAGCGGCGGTTCCAAGGTGGGATCGTTCTCCGGACAAGTTACAGTGCCGACGGAAGTCACTTGGACGAACTCTGCAGCGATCACCGCAGTCGATCGAACCCAGGATTTGACAATCACTTGGACGGGCGGCGGCCAGAACGATTTTGTCGCGATCAGTGGGACCGCTTCTTATGTGACAGGAGGGCTGCTGAATATAACCAAAGACAGCCCGGGCAATGCATTCCTGTGTATCGCTCCCGCGACTGCCGGAACCTTCACCGTTCCGTCCTGGGTTCTCCAGACGCTTCCATCCACGGAAGGCCCGCTAGCAGCCAGTTTCCTGCTGGTCGGCACTCAGACGCCGGTCTCCAAGTTCAGCGCATCTGGCTTGGATGACGGCTATGTGGTGTATCGCAGCCTGGTGGGCAACGGTGTGACCTACAAATGATAAACCGGGGAGCGCGCCACGAATGCAACCTGGATCGAGAACCAAAATGACCACCGCCGACTCGCAGCCCACCGCTCTGCCACCGGAGCAAATCTTTGAACGCCTGCGCGCCGTTGTCACCGAACGCCTGGACTTGACGCCCGAGCAGATCGACAACTTGCACCCCGACCTTCCCATTGTGCAGGGCCTGGAACTCGACTCTTTGGCACAAGTGACGTTGATCGCCGGAATTGAGGATGAATTTCACATCGAACTGGACATGGAAGACCGCCAACACATCACGACGATTGGCGATCTGGTCACACTGATTCAGCAGCGATCGGCCGCCAACTGAAGCGGATCTAATATGCAACTGGAATTGAAGCAGCGAACGATCGTAGACGTCTTGATCCGTCTGTCCAGCCAAACCCGGATCGGCGCCAGGTTTGTGCGGAGAAATGGCGCAGCCGAGTTCTACCCTTATCGGGACATTCTAGCGTCGGCTCAAGCGGCCGCGGTGGGACTTCAGAAGCGGGGAATCCGGCGCGGCGACCGGGTTGCGCTGATTCTGCCGACTTCGAAAGGGTTTCTGGATGCTTTCCTGGGCTGTCAGTTGGCGGGCGCCGTGCCCGCGGCTCTCTACCCTCCATTTCGCTTAGGAAGACTGGACGAGTACTTCACTCGGACGCGGCAAATGTTGAGCAAGATCGGAGCTCGCATGTTGATCACCGACGCGCGGGTGAGGAAGCTGCTGGGCCCTGTCACCAGCGGCGTGGAATGCCTGGAATCGGCCATCGACGTGACCGATCTCGATAGCGATGGCGCACATTGGCGCGCGCCGGAAGTGAACCCGGGCGATCCCGCTTTTCTGCAATTCTCTTCCGGAAGTACCCGGGAACCGAAGGCAGTGATCATGACCCATCGAAGTCTCATCGCCAACCTGGAAATGATGGCTGCCGCCTTTCGCTCCATCCCGGATGCCAATCCCGAACACGGCGGCGTATGCTGGCTGCCGCTATATCACGACATGGGCCTGGTGGGATGCATGCTCAGCGGGTTGTATTATCCCGCCACCGTCACTTATATTTCGCCGGAGGATTTCATCGTTCAGCCGTCGCTTTGGTTTAAGACGATTTCGCGGTACAAAGGCATTATTTCGCCCGCTCCGCACTTCGCCTACCGGCTCTGCTATTCCAAGGTGAGCGATAAGGAGATGGAAGGCGTCGATCTTTCGAGCTGGAGACTAGCGATGAACGGCGCTGAGCCGATCGAGATCGAAGGGATGCGGCTGTTCCAGGATCGTTTCTCCAGGTGGGGATTTCAGCCGCAAGCGATGACGCCCGTTTATGGCTTGGCGGAGGCTGGTTTGGCGGTTACTTTTTCCGATCTCGAAAAGCCGCCACTCATCACCGAATTCGATCGCGAACTCCTCGCCACCAGCAACCGGGCGGCGCCTGGACCCGGAAGGCCGTTGCCCAGTGTAGGACGACGTCTCCCCGGCTTGGATGTACAAATATGGGATGACGACAACCAGGACGTCGGCGACAACCTGGTGGGCAAGATCGTGGTGCGCGGCGCGTCCATTACACCAGGTTTCTTCAACGACCCTGAATTAACTCAAGCCGCCATCAAGGACGGGTGGCTGGACACCGGCGATCTCGGATTTTTCCACGAGGAGAATCTTTACATCGCGGGCCGCGTGAAGGACCTGATTATTGTCCGCGGACGAAATTATGCTCCGCAAGAAATAGAAGATCTGTTGTTCGACGTCCCCGGGGTTCGGACCGGCTGCGCGGTGGCCGTGAGTGCCGCCGTCGGATCGGAGGGCGAACAGTTGATCATACTCGCCGAGAAGGACCTGCGCGCGCCGGTGGCCGATGCGGACCTGGCCTCCACAATCAGCGAGAGGATTCTGGAAGGCCTGTCTTTGAAACCCTATTTGGTCCAGATTCTCGAGCCTGGAACGCTGCCGCGGACGTCGTCCGGCAAGTTCCGGCGTGCCGACGCTCTCCGCATGTTTATCGCCGGTGAACTCGTGCCTCCCGAGAAAGTAACGGCAATGAAGATGTTCGTCGAACTTGGTAAGTCGCAGATCGCCTGGGGGCGGTTCCGTCTGCGCAAGGAATCATAATTTTGTTGCAAAAACCAGTCCTTACTGAACCGCACGCGTTAGCGAGCGAGCAAAAGACCCGCCGGTATGGCCGCGGTTCAGTAATTCGCCTTTTCTTTTTGATCCTGAGCTCTGTGACGTTGCTCTATTCGCAGGCGCAGAGTAACTCGGCCGACCTGAAGTGTACGGTTCAAGATCCCTCGGGCGCTACCATTATGGGGGCGACTGTTTCGGTCAAGGATCCTGAAACTGGTTTGACCAGAAATGCTACGTCGGATCGTAATGGCGAGTTCGTCTTTACCTCGCTGCCTCCGGCCCGGTACAACCTTCGTGCGGAGGCCCAAGGTTTTGCGGTCAAGAATATCGAGGGCATTGAGCTGCGCGTCGGCGCCACGGTAAACCTGGCCGTAGGGATGACTCTCGAAGAAGTGGGAACTCAGGTCGATGTCAGCTCGCAAGTGCCGATCATCGAGACAGAACGCTCCCAGCAGTCCAGCACCTTGGAACAGCAGACCATCAATAATCTACCCATTAATCGCCGCAATTATCTGGATCTTACGCTGCTGACACCGGGAGTTTCCGATTCCAATACCTTGGTGGACAGCAACGACTATCGGATTGCGCAGACTCCCCAATCGGGGCTGAGCTTCGGAGGCAGCAATGGCCGTTCCAACGGCTTCTTCATTGATGGCGTGGAGAATTATTCGAATTCCGGAGGAGTCCGGATGTCGTTGAGCCAGGAGGCGGTGCAGGAGTTTCAAATCAATCGCAGTACCTTCTCGGCCGAATACGGCGGGGCGTCCGGTGGGACGGTCAATATCGTTACCCGTTCAGGAACCAACAGTTTCCATGGAGATTTTTTCGGATTTCTGCGGACCACGGCTCTGGAGGCCCGTAATTATTTCGATCCCGGGAAGGCCTCTTTCACGCGCTCTCAGGCGGGTGCTACGCTGGGCGGTCCTATTAAGCGGGACAAGACATTTTTCTTTTTGGGTTTTGAAAGACTCGATCGGCATGAATCCGAGTTTGTCTCGATTTTGGATAACCCGGCCATTCTGAACCAACTGACACCCTCGCAGCAGCAGCTTTTCAACTACTTCGGTAATTCGAACAATTTTCTTTTGAGGCAGGTAGCGGGCACTGGGGCGCAGTTACTGGTGCCTTCGAGCAATCCCGCCGTGCCGAAGATATTCCAGCAGAACAGCGGCGTGTTTCCTTTTTCCGAGCAAACTCCGGCATACTCTGTGCGTTTGGATCACCACTTATCCGATAAAAATACGTTATTCTTGCGCGGCAACTTGAACACGCTTTTCCAGCAAAACGCTCAGCTGGGGGCACAGATTGGCTACAATCGCGGTCGAAGCTTCAACCAGAACGACGGTACGATCGCGGTGGGCGACACCTTTGTCGCAAGTCCGAATTGGGTAATCGAAACTCGCGCGATGTTCAACTACAACCGGGATTTCATCATTCCGGTGGATCCGAACGGCCCCGAATACAATGTGGAAGGCTATGGATCCTTCGGACGCGATACGTTTATACCGTCGGCCACCTACGAACGGCACTACGAGCTGCTGCAGAACACCAGCTACCATTCCGGGAACCACACTGTTAAATTTGGTTGGGACTTCAATCCCGTTCGAGACCGGGCGATCTCGGATACGTACTTCGGCGGGCGATTCGAGTTCGGCAACCAGATTCCACTCTGTGACTTGTTCGTCACAGCGCTCGCCGACCCGACTTTTTGCGCGGACACGGGCGCTTACTTGGCCACTCAAGGCAGAAGTGACTTAGTCGCGAACTTGAATGCACCCATCACCGCTCTGCAGGCCTTCTCATTAGGCGTGCCAATTTATTATCAGCAGGGTTTCGGAAATCCGAACTGGCTGGGATGGTTCATGCGGTATGGTTTCTTTGCGCAAGATTCCTGGGCTATTCTCCCGAGTCTGACTCTGAACTTCGGCCTGCGTTATGACCTGGAGAACAACCCTGCGCCCATCGGTACCGATCCGAAGACCCTGGCACCCCGATTCGGATTTGCATGGTCTCCGAATAGCAAGACGGTAATTCGGGGCGGCTACGGGCTGTACTTCTCGCCGTTGGGGGCCCAATATGCCAACGTTCCCGCCACCTTGGGCCACACCATTAATCTGGTCGTGGTTACCGCTCTCGGTTTGCCGGGCCTTATCAACCCGGCCACAGGCAAACCACTCACCTCTATCGATATCTACCAAGGACTTTCCTCAGAAGGAATTCTTGGAACCAGACCGATTCAAGCCAGCGATCTTGCTCAGTTTGGCTTGGTGCCGGGGCCGAATTCGCCGGGGCGCGTCATCTTCGGCACCGATCCTTACATCGCTGCTTACAGCGAGCAGGCCAGCCTCGAAGTAGAACATCAGTTCGGCGACTTAGCGGTGTCGCTGTCTTATAATTTCAGCCGCGGGGTCCACATCCCGCACACCGACGGTAGAAATGTCTACCAGACGGGAACGCTACCCAACGGACAGCCAACGTTTGGCTTGATCGATCCCAATATTTCGCAATTGAATTATTACGCTTACAACGCGAATTCGTTCTATAGCGCTGGGACATTCCAAGTGGTCAAAAGAATGACGAAGAATCTTTCTCTGAATTCTCACTTCACCTGGAGCAAGGCCACCGATGAAAGCACGGACTTCAACTCCGATTACGCGCCCAACAACCAGCTGAACTTGCGGGCTGACCGCGGCTTGTCGCCGTTCAATGCGGCTTATCGGGTGGTGTTCACCGGCGTTTATCAATCGCCGATTGCGAACTCAGGGTTCGTTGGCCACGTTCTCTCAGGCTGGACCTTAGCGCCCGTCATCCAGTACAGTTCCTGGCGGCCTTTCAATATTCTCACCGGACTCGATAACTACGGTGATAACTACATCACCAACCACCGTCCGTGGGGAGCCGGCAGGGATATCGGACACGGGCCGGACCTTTTTACGACGGATCTGCGCCTCTCGCGGACGTTCGCATTTGGCGACAACGGGAGGTGGCATCTGGAAACCCTGATCGAAGGGTTCAATCTCGAGAACCGGACCAACTTCCGGTCCGTAAACAACATTGTGGGCGATGTTCCCCTTTCGAGCTTGCCCAATCCGGTGCAAGCATTTCCCGGCGATCCAAATCAACCGCTGGCTTATACGTCTGCTTTTGAGCCCCGGGAATTTCAGGTTGGCCTGAAGATTATCTACTAATTCGCCCGATCCAGTAGGGTATTCAAGTCGATCATGGGCCGCTAACGCCATGTCTCTGGGCTTGGCGAGACCGACCTGTTTGGTTCCAATGACCCAGATTCGTACCAGTACTGGCCTTACCACGGATTTGCTCCTATCGCCGATTTCCGTTGTTATACTGAGCGGGACTTAACTTGAAATTCATAGAAAGTTTTGTTTGGGCTCGGCCAATACTTACACCGTCATGAACCGAATTCATTTGCGTCTATCAAACATACCCGTTCTTGCAGGTTTGCTGTTTGTAGCTTTGTCTTCAGCGGTTTACGCTCAGACAGCTTACCTCGTGTCGGGGACTTTGAACTTGGTCAGCGGCGGAGATCCTCTCGGTTTCGACCAAAATAGCGTGTCCGCTGTTGCGACCTTGGCGCAGACGATGACGCCCTTAAGCACCATGACGACCAGTAGTTCCTCTACTAATACGTATAGTGGAACGGTCGCCGCTACACAATTGCAGGGCATCCAGTGCGACAACACGACCAGTCCGACGATAACGCTGACTGACAACGCCGGCGCGGACGATACAATCACGCTGAGCAACTGCTCGATCCAATACGCCACGGTTTCAGCCACCATCACGATCCCCAACGGGAACATGGTTACGGCGGTGCCGGCGATCATTCCGTTGACCAATATCACGGGAACGGTCACTATATCCCTCGGCAGCCTGGGTGCGAGCGTGTACAATCTCACGGGAGCGACGATTCAGACTTGCGGCGACGTCAACTGCGACAACAACTCTCTCGGCGACCCGCCCCCGACTGTAACTCCAAGCCTGACAGCCTGGACGCCGACGGCCCCCGTAGGTTCGACAATTCCCTTGTCGCAGAACGTTACGTTTACAACGACGCCGGCCAATTTGTACGACGCGGTGTCGTTTACGACCGCTGCTACAACCACTGACGGCGGCACCTGGCTCACCGTCTCGCCCGCGGCCAACACCTCGTCTACATTAACGATCACCGTAAATCCGACAGGCCTTACGGAGCCGACTTACACCGGGACGGTGACGTTGAATTACGGGCAGGGCTTGACAACCTCGATTCCCGTAACGCTCACGCTTGCGGGGGGCACGGCAACGCTCGCGGCGCTTCCGACCGCGCTGACCTTCAATTACACGCTGGGCACCACAGGGCTAAATTCCCAGACCTTGACGATCCTGCCGGCAGGCGGCCTGAGCGTAAACGCGGCCGTCACCTCGGGCAACTCCTGGCTGATCGTATCGCCCAGCAGCGGCACGACACCGGCGAACTTCACAGTTTCGATCAACACCAACAGCCTCACAGCTGGGACATTGACCGGCAACATTCAAATTACGTCAGGAAACTTGAGTCCGCTGAATGTTCCCGTTACGCTGAACGTGGCTTCGTCCGGCTTTTCGGTCCAGACCACGCCTTTGACCTTCAATTACGCGATTGGAGGAACCACGCCGTCACCCCAGAGTGCGAGCGTTAACGGCACCTCCGGGATGAGCTTCAGTGCGTCCCCCATTGTGACGACTCCTACCAACGGGACTTGGCTCGTGGCAACGCCGAGCAGCGGCAGCACGATACCAGGATCGGTAAGCGTTTCGATTAATACCACTGGCCTCACCACGCCGGGAACTTTCACTGGCACGGTATTGGTGAGTTCAGCGGCTGGAGGCACCGGAAGCATACCGGTCACCTTGAATGTGACCGCCGCGCCCACACTCACCGTCAGCTCATCGACGCTCAGCTTCAGCTATCAGCTCGGCAGTGCGGCACCGGCCGCGCAGTCGGTCAACATCGGAGGCAGCGCAGGGCTTGCGTTCACGGCGACTCCCGCCACTTCCTCTGGTGGTGCATGGCTTACCGTGACTCCGGGTTCGCCGACTACACCCGGTTCCATCAATGTTTCCCTCAACACGTCGGTTCTGAGCACTGCCGGCACTTTCAACGGGACCGTGACGATCGCAGCCACCGGAGCCACTACGCAAATCGTCAACGTGACGTTGGCCGTGACCGGTCCGCCGACCATTTCCGCCAGCACATCCACGCTCAACTTTAGCTATCAGATCGGCACCACGGCGCCAGCCGCGCAATCGGTCAACATCGCAGGCACTTCGGGACTTGCGTTCACCGCAACTCCCTTCACGTCCTCGGGAGGTTCGTGGCTGTCGGTGACACAAAGTTCGCCGAGCGCACCTGGCTCCATCAACGTTTCGATAACCACGCCGGGCCTGACTACCGCGGGAACTTACTTCGGGAGCATCACCATCGCGGCCGCGGGAGCCACTCCGCAAACGGTCAACGTCACGCTGGTGGTATCCAGCGCGCCCGCTATTTCGGCCAGCCCCTCAACGCTGAGTTTCGTTTATCAAATCGGCGGCACAGCGCCGGCGGCGCAAACGGTTAGTGTTGGAGGCTCTCCGGCCCTGGCCTTCACCGCGACTGCCGCCACGTCCTCGGGAGGGGCATGGTTGTTAGCGAGCGCGGGTGGCACCACACCCGGGTCGGTAAGTGTTTCGGTGAATAAGTCGGCTCTGACCACTCCGGGCACTTACAACGGAACCGTCACGATCGCGGCTAGCGGAGCGACCTCCCAGACGGTAAACGTGAGCGTGCTGGTTTCCAACACGCCAACGATTGCCGCCAGCCCGAGTGCGCTGAATTTCACGTATCAGATTGGAGGCGCGACGCCGGCGGCGCAGCCGGTCAACATCAGCGGCGGTTCAACGCTTTCGTTCCTTGCCACGGTAACATCCGGGTCGCCATGGCTGACAGTGACTCCCGGCTCGGGCACTACGCCGGGCTCCGTGACGGTCGCGGTAAATACCGCGAGTTTGACAGCGGCCACCTACCAGGGCACGGTCACGATTACCTCGGCCGGTGCTTCCAATGGTCCGTTATCCATACCGGTTACGCTTACGGTCGGCGGCAATACACCGACGATCACGCTCAGTGCCTCCACACTGAATTTTGCCGCGACGGTCGGCGGCGCCGCGCCCCCCAGTCAGACGGTGAATGTTACCGCTACTGCGCCGAGCCCGGTGACTATTTCGATGTCGGGTGGTACGTGGCTTTCGGCATCTGTGTCGTCAGCAACCACTCCCGCAGTGGTCACGGTGTCGGCGAATCCGTCGACCCTAACGGCTGGAACCTACAACGGGACGGTTATTGTTACCTCCATCGGAGCCTCCAATACTCCGCAGATGATTGCCGTCCAGTTCGTCGTTTCGGCTCCGGCGACCATCACTGCAACGCCGGCCAGCCTCAGTTTCGCCTATATTCTGGGGGGCGCCAATCCGGCGGCTCAGACTATCAACGTCACTTCCAGCCAGCCGGCAACGATCTCGACGACGGTGGCGGGCGCTTCCTGGCTTACGGTGACCAGTTCGAGCAACACTACGCCGGCCACCCTGACGGCGACCGTCAACCCCGCGTCGTTGCCCGCTGGTACGTTCCAGGCCGCGATTTCGATTACAAGCGCGAGCGCTTCCAACTCGCCGCAAGTGTTATCGGTGACGCTGGTGGTTTCCAATAAGCCGACGCTCGCCCCCAGCCCGTCGAGTTTGACCTTTAGCGCACCAGCCGGAGGCCCGAATCCCGCCGCCCAATCCATCAACCTCTCGGGGAGCGCGGCACTTGGGTTCACGATCGCGACATCGCCGAGTTGGCTGAGCGTCTCTTCTTCATCCGGCACAACTCCAGCAACCCTTGTGGCCACTGCCAACATCGCAGGGATGGCCCAAGGATCCTACCAGGGCTCGATCACCATCACGTCCGGTACGGCGACGAACAGTCCGCTCACGATTCCGGTCACACTCAACCTAGCGGTACCTCTCGCCGCGACCGGTCCGACCATCGCGTCCATCGTCAACGCAGCCAGCTATGACGCCAGCGGGTTCTCGGCGGGGGTCATCGTGACCATCTTCGGTAATCTGCTTGGACCTCAAAGTGGAGAAGTTTTCAAGGTGAATTCCCAGGGGGGCCTCGACACGACCTTAGCCGGGGCCACGGTGACAGTAGACGGCGTGCCGGCGATTCCGCTCTACGTCCAGAACGGACAAATCAACGCCATCCTACCTTTTAGCCTAGGCACCAGCGGCCAAGCCAACGTTACCGTGACATACAACAATCTCACTTCGGCGCAATTCAACATCCCGCTGACATTTTCCGATGTTCAGATCTTTACCGCCAACGCCAGCGGAAGCGGGCCCGGCTCGATATTGAACCAAGACTACTCGGTCAATACCGCGGCGAACCCGGCCGCCAAGGGATCTGTCGTATTCGTCTACGGTACCGGCGCAGGCGCGGTAAGCCCGAGCGCAATCGCCGGTAATGTGGCGGGAGACGCCCTGTCGTTCGTTTCGTTGCCTTATGCGGCCGCGGTCAACGGCGAGAACACTCCAGTGCTCTACGCCGGAACGGCGCCAACTCTCGTTTATGGCGTAGACCAATTCAACGTGCAACTGCCCGCGGATATCCCATCGGGCGCCGTGAAAATCGTGTTGAAAGTCGGCGACAGCGCCAGCCAACCGGATGTCACGGTGTTCGTGAAGTAGCGGTAAACGGAAGCCGGCTCCGCCCGATGACAGAGGCAGGCACGAGCCTGCGGGAGGGCCGATCGAGCCCCCGGCATGGACGGAAAACCGTAGTGAAATGCGCCTGGCGGAAAATGACGGCGCGAAAAATCACTTTCGCAGGCGAAGGAGGGGCTGCTAGAATACCGCAGAAGGAGATTCACCGGATGAGATTTGTCTCAGGAATCGTTGTTGGAATTATGCTGTGCGTCGGCACGTGGACGCTGTCCGCACAGAATGAACGCGCGATGCACCCCCGTATTGCTGCAGCGATTGCGGCTGTGAGAGATGCGCGGGCTTATATGGCCCAGGCTCCACACGATTTCGGCGGACACAAGGCAGAGGCCATCGCGGCCTGCGACGCCGCAATTCGCCAGTTGCAGTTCGCATTGGCGTACCGCGCGGTCAGGGACCGCTAAACCGCGCTGGCTTGCTGTCGCGAACTCGCGAAGCACTCGGCGCGGAAGCCCGGCGCGGCGGCGCCGTGGAGAGACGCCAAAGAGTAAGCCATGAAAGCTCCAATTTTACCTTTCCTCTTCGTCGTTCTGACGGCCGGCGCGGCGGGTCCGGCGGGCGAAGAATCTTTCGACCAAGGCATCAAAGAGCTCGCGGCAAAGGACTGGGAGAAGGCGCTCGATCTGCTGGAAGCGGCGATCACTGCCGACCCGGATAATCTGAGGTACGGCAGCGAATACCGCCGGACGGCGATCCTTCGCGCTCAGGCCATCCACGGCAAGGAAGGCAAGCCCCAGGATTTTGACCGCCCCATCAAGTTTTTTGAGCAAGTGGCGTCGAAGAACCCGACTGCCGCGAATGCCTTTTTAAATTACGGCTTAGCCTACATCGATAAGATTCCGGTGTCGGACCTGTTCACTCGCGTTAGTGTCGCCAACGCCGCGCTCGCCCAACTCGACAAATCATTGGAACTGCGGCCAAGCTGGGTGGGATATTACACGCGCGGCACCAGCTATCTCTTTTGGCCCCGATTCTACGGCCGGACCAAGCTGGGCGTTGCGGATTTGGAAACCGCGATCAAGATGCAGGCAACCGGCCCAAAGAAGCCGTACTATGCTCACGCTTGGACGGCCTTGGGAGACGGCTATTGGAAGATGGATCAGATGGAGAAAGCGCGCTCGGTGTGGAGCGAGGGGTTGAAGGAATTTCCAGATACGCCCGCTCTTCAGGAGCGGCTATCGTTACAGGGCGATGACTTGAAAGCTTTGGTTCAGGGCACCCTGGATTTCAAAAAACGAGTCGACACCAACCTCAAGAATCTCTGGCTGTATCCCTGAACATTTCGACAGGGACACCACTCCTCGCCGGCGCGGCAGTAACGACTGTCTAACGCAGGCGGTACTGGAAGTTCTGACACCAAAACAAACTGGCTGCCATGCACCTGCGGCATTTCTTCCTTTTAAGAGCGGGACTTGGTGCTAGTATCAGAAGAACTCATTCACCCCGACCGACCGCGCTGTATGGAGGGATTATGCGCGCAATACTCATTAGAATCACATTTGCGTCGATGAGTGCTGGCATTTGGCTTGGCTCCGCTGCGACTGAAACGGATCCGGCTGCTCGCGCCAAAGTCACGGCTGCGTACCTGCAGTCGCCCATGATTTTCGAAATGAACTCGGGCCAGTCCGACCCTCAAGTGAAAGCTCTCGCGCGCGGTTCCCGATATGGGCTCTTTCTTACGTCGAGTGAGTCCGTCTTTGTGCTGGATGCGGGCGCAAAAGGCGAGGCTGTAGTGCGGGTCCAGAACATCGGAGCGAATCCGGCGCCACAAGTCCGCGGGATCGACCGTCTCGCTTCCGTGTCGAACTATTACGTTGGCAGAGATCAGTCGAAATGGCGTAAAAACGTAGCCAATTATGCGCGAGTGAAGTACGATTCCATTTATCCGGGGATCGACCTGGTCTACTACGGCGATCAGCAGCAACTCGAATATGACTATGTGGTTGCTCCGGGCGCTGATCCTAATTGCATCCAGCTCGCCATCCACGGGGCCGGCAAACTTCGGATCGATCGCTATGGAGATTTGCTCCTGGAAACCCGCCACGGTGCAATCCGTCAGCACAGGCCAGTGATCTACCAGAAGGTCAACGGAGTGCGGCATGAAATTGCCGGCGGTTTTATCGTGCACGGAAATCGCCTTTCATTTCAGGTGGGTGGCTACGATCACAAGAGAGAACTGATCATCGATCCTTCTCTTGTCTTCCTGACATATCTGGGTGGAAGCGGCACTGATGTTGGCCGCCGGCCTCGAGGGCATCGAGAGCGAGCTTGACCCCGGCGAGCCGAACAACGTCAACATGTACGAGCTAAATGCCGCCGAGCTCGCCGC
>Ga0209415_10013693_pt1 | contig 13348 bp, 9 predicted proteins | sample PeaSoiSIISIP2007_FD_187696 | JGI IMG/M metagenome (GOLD analysis project Ga0209415, IMG submission 187696) | Peat soil microbial communities from Weissenstadt, Germany - SII-SIP-2007 (SPAdes) (version 2) | ecosystem: Environmental > Terrestrial > Soil > Wetlands > Peat | place: Germany... | reverse complement strand
CAGGCACTGCGGCGCAGTATCCTTTGGACGGTAATCTGATTTCATGGGACCAACGTCCACCAAGAGCTTGGACCAGGCCCCCGGCTGGCGCGAAGAGATCCTGCGGAAGCTTCGCGAAAGGATCGTGGGGTTCGCGGCATCTAGAATGCAGAGGGATGCTGCCGAGGATCTGGCGCAGGAAGTGATGATCCTGCTGCATGAGAAATACGGGGACCTCGATCGGTTGGAAGATCTTCTCCCGCTTTCGCTCAAAATCGTCCGCTTCAAAATGCTGGCGCATCGCAGGAAAGCGCGCAGACACGGGGAGTTCACGCAGGTTTCCGCGGACGAGATTCAGATGAGGGACGGCGGCACCGACGCTCTCACGGCCCTGGAGCAGCGGGAGGCGCGCGAGAATCTGATCGGGGCCATCGCGCAGATGGGCGAGCGATGCCGGAAACTCCTGGCTCTGAAGCTGGAAGGCAAGAGCTTTGCGGAAATCCAGGCCATTTTTGGAGTTAATTCCATCAACACCATTTACACCTGGGATTTTCGCTGCCGCCAGCAACTCGCCGAGCGGCTGCGGGAACCGGAAGAAAGCCGATGACGCAAGACGAGATCCGCAAACTGCTCGGAGGCTACGCGACGGACGCGCTCACCGCGGACGAGCGCCGGATTCTATTCGAGGCCGCGCTCGAGGATCAGGATTTGTTCAACGCACTACAAAATGAAGATGCGCTGAAGGAATTGCTGGCGGACCCGGTGGCGCGCGAGCAAGTACGCAAGGCGCTGGAAACTCCGAATGGAGGCGCCAGACGGGCGGGATTCTGGTCGCGACGCTGGATTTATCGGGTGGCGGTGCCGGCCATGGCGGCGGTGATCGTGATTGCGGTCCTGTACCGTCCGAACACTCCTGAGCCCATCGCTCAGCCGGTGCAGCGGCCAGTCGAGTCCTCACCGGTGGAAGCAGATCGAGAGGCAACACTGCAACAGAAGGCTGCGCCGCCGGCGGCTAAGAAGCAATCGGCCGCGAGCCGGGCGCCCGCGCCAGCGACCCCGGCCCCGGTTGAACTCGAGTCGGCGCCACGTGCGGCTGCGTTCGTCGACCGATTGTCCGTCGCCGCACTGGCTCCTCTTCCAGACGCAGTTCGGCAGCAGTTCGCCGTAGGCTTCGCCGCGGACGCCCCGCTCTACCAGGGGCCGCTGGTGCGATACTCACTCAACCGAAGCGGTCCGGATGGGGACGCGGTCCGCTTGGAAGTAACTACCGCCGTCGCAGGTTACCTGGCTTTATATGAAGTGAACGCGGCCGGAAAATCCACGCGCGTTTATCCGCCAAACGAAGCGGCGGTACAGGTGTTGCCCGACGTCACGATTCAAATTCCGAGCAGTGCGCTCAAGGTCGCCGATGCCGGAACGAAACTGCGATTGGTTGTCGTACCGACAGCATCCTCGGCTTCCATTGGCTCACTGGGTGGGGCTGTAAACGGTGCCGGATTAGGAACGGGCCCAGCGCCCGTCCAACCGTCGGCCGCTCCACTTGCGCCGCCGGCCACTCCGCTGGTGGTCGACATCCCGCTGGCCCCCCACTAAGACAACCGCTCCCTCACGGTCACGGCTCCAACTAGGGCGCGGTTTCCAATCGCTCCAGCAATACGAAGATTCGCCCGGCAGCCTCCGGATTTCCGCCAAAGCGCAGCTCATTATAGGCGCTGGTGAAATCCTCCACCAGCAGCGAGAGCTCGGGCTCCTGCAACACCCGCGCGAATTCGCAAGGCGTCAGCCAGGCGGGCTTTTCGATGCCACGCCGACGCAGCGCCTTCAGCATGCGTTGATAGAGCAAAGTGGCATCGAAGGGATGGGCTTCGCCGCGTTGGACCTTGAGCATGCGCTGCCGCGTGGTCCACCATCGCCATCCATCACGCTGCAGAAACTTCCCCAGGAACGCCAGAGCAATCGCACCAATCGCTATAAGCCCGAAATCGCGCAGCCCATTCCAGTTGCGCTCGCTCCACCAGCGCGGACTCTCGGTCCAGTTCAATCCAATATGCCGACTGGATTCGCCCACGCGCGACGCGAGTTGAAGCTGGCGCTCCAGGGTGTAGTTCAACACCCAGTCCTGCCAGAAGACATCGATAGCGTCGGCGTAGAAGCTGAGCCGGTTCCACGCCGAGAGCCTGGGCGCATTCGGATCGGGCGGCGTCGGATCGAACGTGGTCCAGCCGCGATCCGGCAGCCAGGCCTCCACCCAACTGTGCGCGTCGGAACTGCGAATCAGTTGCGAACCGCTGATCGGGTTATAGACTCCGCTCTGGAAGCCGGTGATCACTCGCGACGGGATCTGGAGCACGCGCAGCATCACCGCCATCGCGGAAGCGAAGTACTCGCAGTGACCCTTCTTGCGATGGAACAAAAAGAAGGCGAGCGGATCGTCGGGTTCCGTTTTAGGAAGCTCTAGCGTGTAGCCATAATTGCTGCGAAGATAATTTTCGAGCCTGTATGCCTGGGCAGTGGGCGATCCTCCGCCGCGAACAATGTTCTCGGTCAGCTCGCGGATGCGAGGGTCCAGCCGAGGCAATTGCAGGTACGTCTGGCGAGCATCGGCTGGGAGCGGTTCCACCAACGCTGGGTCCACAGTGGGCGCCGGCGATTCCAAATGGCTGTAAACCTGGTAGGACACCGTGCGTGAATCGCTGAACTGGGCGCTGTAGTTGCCGAAAGGCCGCCGGATCACGAAAGAATCGATGCGCACATATTGCGGCGTACCGGCAAAGAACAAAGCATCCTGCGCCAGGTCGCTCAGATGAACGGCATAGGAAATGTAGCGGCCGTTGCGGCGCGGCGACTCGTCGTCCAAACGCAACAGTCCGGTGCGATCGGGCTGCAGGATCTGGCCGGGCGCCGTTCGATTGAACCAGGCGCGCCCGTTAAACTCCGACAGCGCGGCTCCCCGCCACTTCAGCGCCAGGGCACGGTCTTCCGGACGATCCATCTTCACGTGCATGACCGTCACGCTTTCTTGTTTGATTTCGCCAATCTCGCCGAGCGTGACGTGGTTCGAGAAACCCGCCAAATGATAGCGATGCGATACAAGATGTTGGAAAGCGGCGCGCGCGGTGCGTGGCAGAAAGAAGAACAGACCCGCGGTGATCACCAGTATGGCGAGCGAAACGGACACAACGACGCCGACCAATCGCCCGGTTACCCCAGTGCTCGTCTTGGCAGGCGAATACCCACGTTTCCGCGATTGGCGGATCTCGCTGCTCGCAAAAGTCGCCACACCGAGCACCAGGAACAGCAGCAGGAAGACAAAGAAGTTGAAGCTGGCGGAAACGATGCAGGCGGCCAGCAGTTCGAGGAGCGCGATCACTTTCAGGAATAGGAAATCGCGGTCCGTGCGAGCGGTCAGAATCTTCACTACGGCCACGAAGAACACCAGATGGATCGCGGCCGGGATGAAAGACCGGGAAAGGAAGAAATAGTCGACCGGGTAAAAGGCAATGTACAACAAGGTCACCAGCGTCACCACGATCGGCGGTAGCTCGAAATGGATCACACCGGCTACCAGCAGTACCCGAATCACAAGCGCGGCGGCGGTTAAGACAACGGTGGGCGCATCCAGGTAGCCGGAGCCGGCCACGGCCAGGAAGCCGCTCGCCAGCAACCCCAGAAGGGAGAGTTCAAAGAACCGGTCCACGGGTGACACGGGGCTTGGCACACTTGGCACCGCGTTTGGCGCTCCCGGTGATGCCGCGCCTGGGGACCCTGGAGCCATAATCTAATTCTACTTCCGGTCGATTGTTATCATGAGAGCTGAGAGTTTGGAGGAATCTTGACGCCGGCCACATCCGCGCCCGAGGTGCACGTTCCCGATCCCGCCAAACGTCGACTAGCCATCTTCATCGTGCTGGCCTGCACGCTGCTCACCGCCATTGGGCAATATTTGATCAAGCTGGGCGCTAATCGGCTGTCGCATGCGGGTCTCGTAGCAACGATGATTGGGATTTTCGTCATACCCCAACTGTTTGCGGGTTATTGCCTGTACGCTCTGTTTACCGTGATGTTCGTTTATGCCCTCCGTCACGGCGAGCTTTCCGTCCTTTATCCGCTGATCTCTCTGAGCTATGTTTGGGTAGCGATCACGGCCGTGCTGGCATTCCATGAGTCCATGAATCCACTCAAGATCGTGGGGTTGCTGGTGATCATCTGCGGCGTAGCGGTACTGGGTTGGGGAGGCGGCGCCTCGAAATGACCACTCCAGTCTCTTCGATGGCCCTGATTCTGGTTGGATCGGTGATCGGCTCAGTCGGTGCGATATTCCTGAAGTCAGGCGCTCACAAGGTGAACCGGCATTGGACCAGCATCGCTTTCAACTGGCGGCTGGCCGTGGGGATTGGCACCTACCTGGCCTCCTCGGTGCTGTTCGTAAAAGGCATGTCGAACGGCGAACTGTCGGTGCTGTTTCCGCTGGTCTCGCTCGGGTATGTCTGCACGCTCGCATGGTCGCGGCTGTTCTTCCACGAAGTGATCACGAAAGTGAAGCTCGCCGGGGTGGGCCTGATCCTGATTGGAATTGCTTTTCTGGGCCTCGGCAGCCGCTAACCCAGTCGGCATCGGCGTCGATCAGCGTTGATCGGCGGCTGACAAGGATTTGATTGGCCGCTGATTAACGCCGATAAACGCGGATTAAAAGAAACACCCGCTACAATCCAGCTCAATGTCAAGACGGCATTTTCTCGTTCGGTTCCAGAGCGACGACGAACAGCCAGTAGTTGCCGAGGTTGCGGAGTGGAATGAAATAAGCCGTCAGGCGTGGCCGGCTAACAAACTTTCCGCGTTCATCAAGTGGCGATGCATGCCCTCGGCGGCTTGGCGGCCTTCCGCGATGGCCCACACCACCAGCGACTGTCCGCGCCGCAGATCGCCCGCCGCGAAAATCCCCGGAACACTGGTGGCGTAATTGGCGTCCGTGGCTACATTGCCGCGCGCATCAATTGCGACGCCGAGTTGCTCCAGCAATCCCTGCTTCACTGGCCCGGTGAATCCCAGGGCCAGCAGCACCAGTTCGGCGTCCAGGGTGAACTCGGTTCCGGGGATGGGCTCGAACTTTGGCGCGGGACCCACGCGAATCCCATGCAGATGCTTCACACGGCCATTCTCATCGCCAGTGAACGATGTGGTGGCCATGCTCCACTCGCGAACGCCGCCTTCTTCATGCGAGCTCTCCACGCGCAATTGCAGCGGCCACAGCGGCCACGGAGTCTGCGGCGCGCGATCGCTCGGCGGCATCGGCATGATCTCAAACTGATGCACCGAGGCCGCCTTCTGGCGATGCGACGTGCCCAGGCAATCGGCGCCCGTGTCACCGCCACCGATGATCACCACGTGCTTGCCGGTAGCCAGGATCTGTTCGGGCACTTCGTCCCCGGCACAGCGCTTGTTTTGCTGCGGCAGAAATTCCATGGCGAAGTGGATGCCCTTCAATTCCCTGCCCGGCACCGGCAGATCGCGCGACTGTTCGGCGCCGCCGGCCAGCAGGATGGCATCGAATTCTCTTTGCAGTTGGGCGCCGGTGATGGCTCGCCCTACGTTTACGTTGGTGCGAAATTCGACGCCCTCGGCGATCATTTGATCCAGCCGCCGATCCAGCACCCATTTTTCCATCTTGAACTCGGGGATGCCGTAGCGCAGCAAGCCCCCGATTCGGTCGGCCTTTTCGAAGACCGTTACGGTGTGCCCGGCGCGATTGAGTTGCTGCGCCGCAGCCAAACCCGCAGGGCCAGAACCCACGATTGCCACGCTCTTGCCGGTGCGCCGCAGCGGCGGCTCGGCCTCGATCCAGCCTTCCCGGAAGGCGTGCTCGATAATCGTTTTCTCGATCACCTTGATAGCGACCGGCGGTTCATTGATGCCCAGCACGCACGCGGCTTCGCACGGCGCGGGACAAATGCGCCCCGTGAACTCCGGAAAATTATTGGTGGCATGCAGGACGCGGATGGCGGCGCGCCAGCGGTCGCGATAGACCAGATCGTTCCAGTCCGGAATGATATTATTCAGCGGGCAGCCGGTATGGCAGAATGGCACGCCACAATCCATGCAGCGCGCGCCTTGGGTGCGAACTTTATCTTCCGGAAAATCCTGATAGACCTCCAACCAATCGTTAATGCGATCGGCGGGAGGTCTGCGTCCCGGGGTTTCCCGCGCGTATTCGAAGAAGCCGGTGACTTTACCCATGCGCCGCCTCGTGCTTCAGGGCCACGCCCGGGGTGACGTGTAACGGATGAGCCACATCGGCCTTGACCGGTTGATGCTTCGGAATCCCCAAGACTCTCTTGTACTCGTGCGGGAACACCTTGACGAACTTGGGCAGCATCTCACCCCAGTTTTCGAGAATCCACTTGGCACGGGGGCTGCCGGTAGCGTCGACGTGCCGGACAATCAGGTTCTGCAGCGCCTGCATGTCAGCCGGATCGACAACCGGCTCCAGATCGACGCTGGCTAAATTGCAGAGTACGCCTGAGAACTCGCCGGTTTCATCCAAGACGAATGCGATCCCGCCGTTCATGCCCGCGGCGAAGTTGCGTCCCGCGCGGCCCAGCACCGCCACCAGCCCTTTCGTCATGTACTCGCAGCCATGATCGCCGACGGATTCCACAACCGCCGTCGCGCCCGAATTTCGCACGGCAAAGCGTTCGCCCGCCATCCCGTTGAAGAATGCCTCGCCCGAGGTGGCGCCATAAAGCACGACGTTGCCGACCAGCATGTTTTGTTCCGGCAGGAACGTGGAGGTGCGCGGCGGGTATACGATCAGCCGTCCACCCGACAGTCCTTTGCCCACATAGTCGTTCGCATCGCCTTCCAGAGTCAGCGTGACGCCTTTCGCCAGAAAGGCTCCGAAACTTTGTCCGGCCGACCCGGAGAACTGAAACCGAATGGTATCGTCCGGCAGCCCCGCTGAGCCGTAGCGCCGGACGATCTCGCCGCTCAACATCGCGCCCACCGTACGATGCACGTTGCGGATCGGCACACTGAACTCCACCGGCGTTCGATGATCGAGAGCGGGTTTGGCGTGTTCGATCAACTGATAATCGAGCGCTTCGTCCAGGCCATGATCCTGAGCAATCAGGCAGCGCCGTCCGACGCGCCTGGGAACCTGGGGATTGTAGAGAATCGACGAAAAATCGAGACCGCGCGCCTTCCAATGGTCTACAGCCCGGCGCATTTCGATCCGATCCACGTGTCCGATCATTTCGTCCATGGTGCGGAAGCCCAGCTTCGACATCCACTGGCGCACTTCCTCGGCGATGAAGAAAAAGAAGTTGATGACGTTCTCCGGCGTTCCCCGGAACTTAGCGCGCAGCGCCGGGTCCTGGGTCGCAATGCCCACCGGGCAGGTATTCAGATGGCACTTGCGCATCATGATGCAGCCCATCGACACCAACGGCGCGGTGGAAAATCCAAACTCTTCGGCGCCCAGCAGCGCCGCGATGGTGACGTCCCGGCCGGTTTGCAATTTTCCGTCGGTCTGCACGCGCACGCGGCTGCGCAGATCGTTCAAGACGAGCACCTGCTGGGTTTCCGATAGCCCGAGCTCCCAGGGAATACCGGCATGTTTGAGCGACGTGAGGGGCGACGCGCCCGTGCCTCCGTCGTATCCACTGATCAACACCACATCGGCATGCGCCTTGGCGACGCCCGCGGCCACCGTTCCGACGCCGACTTCGGCCACCAGCTTCACCGAAATTCGCGCCAGCGGATTCACGTTTTTCAGGTCGTAGATCAGTTGCGCCAGATCCTCGATGGAGTAAATGTCATGATGCGGCGGCGGTGAAATCAAGCTCACGCCCGGAATGGAGTGCCGCACGCGCGCGATGATTTCGTCCACTTTGTGGCCGGGCAACTGCCCGCCCTCGCCAGGCTTAGCGCCCTGCGCGATCTTGATCTGCAGCTCATCGGCATTCACCAGGTAGTGGGCCGTAACGCCGAATCGGGCCGAAGCCACCTGCTTGACCGCGCTACGCCGCCAGTCGCCATTGGCATCGCGCTTAAACCGCTCCTCATCTTCCCCGCCCTCGCCCGTGTTGGACCGCCCGCCGATCCGGTTCATCGCAATGGCCAGGGTTTCATGCGCTTCCTTGCTGATTGACCCGAAAGACATGGCGCCGGTGGCAAAGCGCTTCACAATCTCACTGGCAGGCTCGACCTCGTCGATCGGAACGGGCTTCTCGGCCAGCTTGAACTCCATGAGCCCACGCAAGGTACGTAGTTCCTTGCTCTGGTTGTCGATCAGCGATGTGTATTCTTGAAAGGTCGCGAAGTTCTCCTGCCGCACGGCGTGCTGCAGCTTGCTGACCGTCATCGGATTGACCAGATGATACTCGCCACGCACCCGGTACTGGTAGCTTCCGCCGACATCGAGCTCGGTATCCGCCTCGGACACCGCTTCCAGAGCGTAGTCGTGCTTCATCTTCGCTTCACGCGCCAGCACATCCAGTCCGACACCTTCGATTCTCGACGCAGTGCCGGTGAAATATCGCTCTACCAAAGATTTGTTTAATCCGATGGCTTCGAAAACCTGGGCGCCGCGATAGCTCTGCAGTGTCGAAATGCCCATCTTCGAGAAGACCTTCAGCAGGCCTTTGTTGATGGCCTTCTTGTAATGCTTCAACGCCGCTTCGAACGTGAGACCGGCAGGCAGGTGGCCCCGGGCGGCTTGGTCTTCCAGCGTTTCGATCGCCAGATACGGATTCACCGCGCTCGCCCCATAACCAATGAGCAGGCAGAAGTGCATCACTTCGCGCGGCTCGCCGGATTCGATGATGAGCGCCACTTGGGTGCGCGTGCCTTCGCGAACCAGGTGGTTGTGAACCGCCGAAAGCGCCAGCAGGCTCGGGATGGGCGCATACTCTTCATCCATGCCGCGATCGGTCAGGATCAGCAGGCTATAGCCCGAACGCACCGCGAGCGATGCACGCCGGCACAAACTGTCGAGCGAGCGCTCCAGTTCTTTCTCACCACCCGCTACTCGAAACAGCATCGGCAGCGTATTGGCCAACAAATCGCCGACCGAAACCCGGCGCAACTTCTCCAAGTCGCGGTTGGTCAGCAGCGGATGCGGCAGCTTCAGCGTGTGGCAGTGCTGCGGAGTTTCCGCGAGGATGTTGCGCTCGGTCCCGATGTAGCTGGTGAGCGACATCACCAGCTCTTCGCGAATGGGATCGATCGCCGGATTCGTCACCTGCGCAAACAACTGCTTGAAATAGTGGAACAGCAGCTGCGGCTTGTCGGAAAGACAAGCGAGCGGCGTGTCGGTGCCCATCGAACCGATGGGTTCTTCGCCTTTCTCCGCCATCGGCAGCATCAGCACGCGCAAGTCTTCGTCGGTGTAGCCGAAGGCCCGCTGTCGCATCACGATACTGCCAAGATCCGATTCATACACGCGCGGCGGCTCAGGCAGACTGTCGAGCGTGATCTGATTCGCCTTCAACCATTCGCCGTACGGTTTGCGGCTCGAGAGGCGTTCCTTGAGCTCCTCGTCGGGAATGATGCGGCCTTCCGTGGTATCCACCAGAAGCATCCGGCCCGGCTGCAGCCTGCCTTTGAACTTGACCTCTTCGGGCTTCACCGGAAGTACGCCCGCTTCCGAACCCAGGATCACCAGGCCGTCGTGCGTCACCAGATAACGCGCCGGACGCAGCCCATTGCGATCCAGCGTGGCGCCAATCGACCGGCCATCGGTGAAGGCAATCGCCGCCGGGCCGTCCCAAGGCTCCATGAGAGAAGCGTGATATTCGTAGAACGCCTTCTTCTCCGGCCGCATGGTAGTGTCGGCATCCCAGGCTTCCGGAATCAGCATGGCCATTACATGTGGCAGACTGCGCCCCGCGAGCGTGAGTAACTCGACCGCATTGTCGAGGGAAGCCGAATCACTGCCGCCGGGAGCAATCACCGGAAACGTTTTTTTCAGATCGCCGCTAAACAGCTCTGAGGAGAGTACCTTCTCGCGCGCGTGCATCCAATTCATGTTGCCGCGCACGGTGTTGATTTCGCCGTTGTGGCACAGATACCGATAAGGATGCGCGAGCTGCCAGGACGGAAATGTATTGGTGGAGAAGCGCTGGTGTACCAGGCAGAGCGCGCTCACCGCGTCCGGATCGCTCAGTTCCTTGTAAAACTCCGAGATCTGATTCGCCAGCAGCAGGCCTTTGTAGATAATGGTGCGCGAGGAGAGCGACGGAATATAGAAGAAGCTCTTGTCCGGCAGATCGGACGCCGCGATTTCCGACTCGGCTCGCTTGCGAACGACGAACAATTTCCGCTCGAGTGCGTCCTGCGACATGCCCGCCGCGCCGCCGATGAAAATCTGTTCGATGTACGGCTGCGACGCGCGCGCAATACGGCCGATGGCATCCGATTCTATAGGCGTGTCGCGCCAGCCAAGGACCGTGAGGCCCTCTTCGCGCGCAATCCGCTCCAGGATTCCTTCGGCGAGCAGCCGGTGCGGCGGCTCTACCGGCAGGAACACCATGCCCACGCCATATTCGCCTACGGGCGGCAACGTGAAGCCGAGTTCGGCGCATTCGCGCGCGAAAAACTTGTGCGGGATCTGGATCAGGATCCCAGCGCCGTCGCCAGTCTCCGGATCGCATCCGCATGCACCGCGATGAGCGAGGTTGATGAGGATTTGCAGTCCCTTGACGATGATGTCATGCGACTGCACGCCTTGAATATTAACGACAAAACCGATGCCGCAAGCATCGTGTTCGTTTCTTGGATCGTAGAGACCCTGCTCAACCGGGAGTCCGACCATGCCTGAGTATATCAGTACTATGGTCGGGGATCAATATTAGATAAGCAGAAAAGTTTGTTGACGTTTCATTAGTTGATCTAATACTATGGATGTGAGATGGATTTCGATCGCCTCAAGCTTTTCAGAGATGTAGCGCTCAGCCGGAGTATTAGCAAGGGTGCTGGGATGAATGACATCAGCCAGTCGGCCGTCAGCCAGTACCTGCAGGACCTGGAGGAGCGAATGGGGATAACGCTGCTGGACCGTGGCAGCCGTCCCCTAACGGTAACGGAAGCCGGCAAGCTGTATCTTGACACGTGCCGCGATATCTTGAGCCGGCGCGACGAATTTCAAGTGACGCTCGAATTGCTGAAAGGCGCAGTGGAAGGCACCGTTCGAGTGGCTTCGATTTATTCGGTGGGGCTCTCGGAACTTTCGCGCTTGGAAGCGGAGTTCCTTCGGCGCTATCCTCAGGCCCGCGTCGAGGTGGAATACCTTCGTCCGGAGAAGGTGTATGAAGCAGTCGCCACTGATCGAGCCGACCTCGGTCTCATGAGCTACCCTGAGCCCACGAAAGAGGTGACCGTTCTCCCGTGGCGGCGCGAGGAGATGGCGGTAGCGGCTTCGCCCTATCATCCTCTGGCGAAGAATTCGGAAGTGAAACCGGAAGACTTGGACGGCCTGGATTTCGTCGGCTTCGACGAAGATCTTCCGATCCGCAAGGACATCGATCGCTTCTTGCGGGAGCATCATGTACACGTGAACGTGACGCTGCACTTCGATAACATTCAGATGATCAAGGAAGCGGTGGCGCACGGCTCGGGCGTGAGCATCATGCCCGCGCGTGTCATGGAAGAAGAGGTGGGGCAAGGGCGGCTGGTCCCCATCCGGATTGCGGGATTCGAATTGTTTCGACCGGTCGGCATTGTGCACCGCAGGAAGAAGCGCTTCCATCGCGCCGGGCAGGCGTTGCTCGAAATGCTGCAGGCGCCTGCGAGCTTCACTCCGTCGCTATATCATTAAGCTTCCGCAGATGGAAGACGCCCGCCACTGCCGGTCAATGCTGCCACAAGGCGACCAAGGCCGGATAATACGCGTATTCGCGCATCCAAACCTGTGTCCTATCGAGTGTCGGCCTCTTTGAGCTTTGCCTCAAAAGCACTAAAGGGTAGCGCTCCGAGAACGATTGCGCCGTCCACTTCGTCTCCTGTTATTTTTCCTATCAAGAATGCCGGAGTAGCGTTGATCTGAAGGGAGGCAGCGACCTGAATATCATTCTGGATCTCCGGCTTGTGTTTGCCGCTTTCGAGACAAGACTTGAATGCCGGCATGTCGAGTTTCAGAGATTCCGCGTGATCAATTAATCCGCTCAGCCCTAACTTGCCAGGGTCGCTAAAGAGCGCGTCATGCATGGGCCAGAACTTCTCCTGGTCCGCAGCACAGCGCGCTGCTTCCGCCGCCGGTTTCGCGTCTGGATGGCCGTCCAAAGGGAAATCGTGGACCACGAAACGTACCTTGCCCGTATCGATGTACTTCTTGCGAATTTCTGGAAAAGTAGCACTCTCGAATTGGCGACAGTATGGACATTGATAATCGGTGAATTCGATAATGGCAAGCGGCGCATCGTTCGATCCCAACGAGAATCCTCCACTGAGTGTCAGCTTGCCTGTTGTTGGTACGACCGCTGGCGCCGGTCCCGGCAGGCCCGGCCGGGTTTGCCTCTCAAGCAGCAGCCTGATCTGTTTCAGTTCGTTTAGGATTTCATCGGCCTGCCGACGCGTGATCGTTGCGTCCTTCTCGTCGCCCTGAGCAGGTCCTGCAGCATCCTGCGCTACGCCCATAAGCGTAATCAAAACCGTCAGCGCGGCTGCTCTCACGTAGCTCGGGGTCGTCATGGGGTCACCGTCTGGCTCAGGGAAAAACTATACGAACTTCCGGCGCTGTCTTTCAGCTTGCCGCGCTCGGTGATAGAGAATTTTGTAACCGTAGTCGGAACGTTCAGGGTCAGAGTGACAGAGATCGACGCACCGATTCCAAGTGGCCCTTCGGCAGCCGGAAGCGTCGGGCTGCTCAACGTCACGGTGCCCGATCCGGAGAGCGTCCGCAGTGTAATTGCATTGATGTTGACCGCATGGGCTCTCGTGAAGCCTGTGTTGGTGAGTCTCAAGGTCGCCGTGACGGTCGTACCAGATTGCGAAACGCTGGTTATACGACCGGCCAAGCTAGGCGGTCCACAAGGACCACTCGCAGTGACGGATGTTGAGGCTTCCGCCATCGTCTTCGTTGCTTCGACGTTGCCCGTAAGATCGGTGGCAATACTGTAGAAGGAATATGTGTGCCCCACCGCGCCTCTGTAGTCGGCCGCAGCAGCGGTTGTGTTGGAGAGCCAGGGCGCGAAGGGACCACCCGTATCTGAGGCAAAAACAGTAAATCCCTGCAACCCGCTGCCGACATCACTGCCGGACCAGCGCACGCGAAAAACTGGACAAGTAGAGGTTGCCGGCAACGCCGAGACATGGCTGACCGGGGGCGTGTTGTCGATCGTATTGATCCACACAGAAGTGTTCATCGGCGGGTTGG
>Ga0209415_10013692_pt1 | contig 13348 bp, 11 predicted proteins | sample PeaSoiSIISIP2007_FD_187696 | JGI IMG/M metagenome (GOLD analysis project Ga0209415, IMG submission 187696) | Peat soil microbial communities from Weissenstadt, Germany - SII-SIP-2007 (SPAdes) (version 2) | ecosystem: Environmental > Terrestrial > Soil > Wetlands > Peat | place: Germany... | reverse complement strand
GGGAGGCCCCCATCGTCGCCAAATTGTTGGACGCAGCGCCGGAGAGCGGCATTCTTTTCTCCGCCAATTCGATGAGCATCCGTGACTTCGACACCTTTTCAGGATCCTCTTCCAAACGTCTGCGTCTCTTGGCCAATCGCGGCGTCAACGGAATCGACGGCAGCATCGCGACATTGCTCGGCATCGCGTCGCAAAGCGACGTCGTCACTCTTGGCATGATCGGCGACGTGGCCTTCTCACACGACATGGGTAGCCTGCAAATCGCCAATGACCTTGATGTCTTGATGGTGGTGCTCAACAACGGGGGAGGCGCCATCTTCGACTATCAAGGAGCGGCACGGAGCCGGGACTACCTCGATTTCCTGTGTCCACCGACCGTCGACATCGGGTCCACGGCTAAAGCCTGCGGCTGGAAACATTGGCAAACCGACAGACCGAAAGACTTCGAGAAAACACTACAAGAAGCGATGTCGGTCAAAGGATGCCGCGTGATCGAAGCGATCATCGATCGCAAAGCCAGCGTCACTCGACACCAAACCTTCTGGAACAAGATCAGCAAAATGACATCAATGAGAAATAAAATAGAATAAATTAAATATAAACAGCTAATAATAAACATCGTAATCGATAAATAACTGGAAAAGAAAATGAACGTATCAATAAAAACAATGCCAATAATTATAAGAGTATCACTAATAGTTATCCTGTCACTGGCGGTAACATTGTGTAACCTTTTTTACCAGATGAATACATTATCGGAAACCATTCATAAAGCACGAATCGAGCAAGTGAAGGCGGCCGTCGAAAGCGGCTATTCCGTGGCCAACGGCTTTGCCCTCAGGGCGCAAAAAGGCGAGATGACGCAAGAGGCAGCGCAAGACGCGGCCAAAGCCGCCTTGGCGACCATCCGCTATGCCGGCGAAGAATATCTGTTCATCCAAAATTTCGACGGCATTTCCCTGATGAACCCGTTTTCTCAAGGCAACGTCGGCAAAGACGTGAGCGACGCCAAGGACACCAACGGCTTTCCTTATGTTCGCGCCATGCGCGACGCTGCCAAAAACCAAGGCCAAGGCGTGGTTGAATATTCATGGCGCAAGCCCAACGGCACGACGCCATTGCCGAAACTGACCTATGTCAAGGCGATCCCCCAGTGGAACTGGTTCGTTGCCTCCGGGGTCTACGTTGACGATATCCAAGATGCCGTCTGGTCCGCCTGGCTCGCCAACGGTATGATCACTCTGGGCGAGATCATCGTGCTCATCATCGCCAGCTTCGCCATCGCCCGCGCCATTGCGCGGCCCATCGAAACCCTGACCAAATCCATGCGGCATTTGGCCGACGGAGACCTTTCCGTCGACGTGGCACATGACCAGGGGGCCGAGATCGGAGCCATGCAGACAGCCACCCAAGTCTTCAAAGAGAATTCGCTCCGCGCCGAAGCGCTCGCCGCCGAACGCAATGCCGAACAAAGCAAGCGCTATGCCCGCGCGCAAGCGATCGAATCCATGACGAAGTCCTTCGATCAGGTGATCGGCGGAACGCTGGAGACCGTCGCCAGCAACTCGTCCCAATTGAACGCCACTGCTCAAATGATGTCGGCCACCGCCGAACAGACCACCCAACAGATCGGCGTCGTCGCGACTGCGACGGAACAGGCGTCGTCCAGCGTGCAAACCGTTGCCAGCGCCGCCGAGCAATTGTCATCGTCGATCCGCGAGATTGGACGCCAAGTCGAGCAATCGAACCGCGTTTCCCAGGAAACGTCGGATGCGGCCAACCGAACCAACGCGACAGTGAAAGGATTGGCGGAAAGCTCGGCATCGATCGGTGAAGTGGTGCGCCTGATCAACGATATCGCCAGCCAGACCAATCTACTGGCCTTGAACGCCACCATCGAAGCGGCGCGCGCCGGTGACGCCGGAAAGGGATTCGCCGTGGTGGCCAATGAAGTGAAAAGCCTGGCCAACCAGACGGCTCGGGCGACCGAGGAGATCAGCTCGCAAATCGGCAGCGTGCAGAGCGCCACTCAGGAAGCGGTTTCCGCCATCGCCGGCATCGTCGGGCGGATCGAGGAGCTCAATCAAATCGCCGCCGCCATCGCCTCGGCGGTTGAGGAGCAATCGGCCGCAACCGCGGAGATCGCCCGCAATGTGCAGGAAGCGGCCTTGGGCACCGAGCAGGTCGCCGCCAATATCGGCGGCGTGACGTCGGCCGCCGCAGCCACCGGATCCGCGGCAACCCAGGTGTTATCCTCCGCGCAGGCCTTGTCGCAGGAAGCAGAGGGCCTCAAGAACACCGTCGCCACCTTCCTGCATGATGTCCGGGCGGCGTGACCGGGTAACATGATAAGCGTCAAGGGGAGATAAACGCCCCTTGACGCCGCCTCTCGCATCAGCCAGCGTGACCGAAAGGATCATGACGGAGTATTTGCGATGGAAAAGGCGAAACCCGTAGCATCGGTCTGCTTTCTCGACAACCGCAGCATCAGCATGGATATCGAATCGGTTGTCGGCATTGACGTCGGATTGCCGATGCGACTGGGTGAGGGCGAATGGTTTTGCGAGATGATCATCCGTTCAGCCAATGGCACGGTGGCCTTGCAGTTGCTGTCCGACAATCCGGATCGTTTCGTCGTACGCCCCCCCGAACCTCCCGACGAGGAATGAAACCAACAACGCCCCCTGATCTCTATTCGATCAGGGGGCGTTCGATGGATGTCACTCCGCCATTTCCGGTTCCTTGGCGATTTTGGCGCCACCTTCCAGGAAGTCGAAGGTAAGTTTGCCCTCCAAGACATCGACCCTGACGACGCCACCTTTGGACAAGCGACCGAAGAGCAATTCTTCGGCCAACGGCTTCTTGATGTGCTCCTGAATGACCCGAGACAGCGGACGCGCGCCATAGAGCTTGTCGTAGCCTTTTTCCGCCAGCCAGTCGCGGGCCGCATCGGACAACACGATGGTGACATCCCGATCGCCCAACTGGGTTTCCAGTTGAATGATGAATTTGTCGACCACGCGCGAGACCACGTCCGGACCGAGAGACGCGAAGGTAATGTTCGCATCCAGCCGATTGCGGAATTCGGGAGTGAACAGGCGCTGAATGGCCTCCTGGTCATCGCCCTCCCTAGCCTCGCGGTTGAACCCGATCGCCGGTTTCGCCAGATCGCTGGCCCCCGCATTGGTGGTCATGATCAGGATGACATTGCGGAAATCGACCGTTTTGCCATTGTGATCCGTCAGTTTGCCGTGATCCATCACCTGCAGAAGAATATTGAACAGGTCGGGATGGGCTTTCTCGATCTCGTCGAGCAGCAAAACGGAATGGGGATGTTGATCGACCGAATCGGTCAACAGTCCGCCCTGATCAAAACCGACATAGCCGGGCGGAGCGCCGATCAGGCGCGAAATGGAATGGCGCTCCATATATTCCGACATATCGAAACGAACCAATTCGATACCCAGGATTTTTGACAATTGCCGCGCCACTTCGGTTTTCCCGACGCCCGTGGGCCCTGAGAACAAATAGCTGCCAATCGGCTTTTCCGGTTCCCGCAATCCGGCGCGCGCCAGTTTGATCGCCGACGCCAAAGCTTCGATAGCCTTGTCTTGACCAAACACCAGTGTTTTCAAATCACGCTCGAGCGAACGCAACACTTCCATGTCGTTCGAAGAAACGCTCTTGGGAGGAACCCGCGCGATCTTGGCGACGATCTCCTCGATATCACGCACCGTGACCGTTTTGCGGCGCTTCGATTCGGGCAACAACATGCGCGCAGCGCCCACCTCGTCGATAACATCGATCGCCTTGTCGGGCAGCTTGCGGTCACTGATATAACGCACCGCCAATTCCACCGACGCACGGATGGCGTCATTGGTGTAGCGCACGTGGTGATGCGCCTCGTAATAGGGCTTGATGCCGTGCAGAATCTTCACCGCATCTTCGACCGACGGCTCGTTCACATCGATCTTCTGGAAACGACGAACCAGCGCCCGGTCCTTCTCGAAATGGTTCCGAAATTCCTTATAGGTGGTCGAGCCAATGCACCTGAGGCCACCCGACGCCAATGCCGGCTTCAGAAGATTGGAGGCATCCATCGACCCTCCCGAGGTGGCGCCGGCACCAATCACCGTGTGAATCTCGTCGATGAACAAGATAGCGCCCTCAAGGGCCTCCAGTTCCGAAACGACGGCCTTCAGACGTTCCTCGAAATCGCCGCGATACCGCGTCCCGGCCAGCAACGCCCCCATATCGAGCGAGAAGATGGTCGCGTTCGCCAGAACCTCCGGCACTTCGCCTTTGACGATACGCCGCGCCAGGCCTTCGGCGATCGCCGTCTTACCGACCCCAGGATCGCCGACGTAAAGCGGATTGTTCTTCGATCGGCGGCACAGGATCTGAATGGTTCGCTCGATCTCCAATTCGCGGCCAATCAAGGGATCTATTTTGCCCTGAGCGGCTTTACGATTCAGATTGACGCAATAGGCACTGAGCGCTTCTTGGCCCTTCTTCACGACGGCCTCCGATTTCGCGTCCTCATCGCCCCCCTGTACCGGACGAGCCTGACCGCGGCCAGGCGCCTTGGCGATGCCATGGGAAATGTAGTTCACCGCGTCCAGACGCGTCATATCCTGCAATTGCAGGAAATAGACGGCGTGACTTTCCCGTTCGGAGAATAATGCGACCACCACATTGGCGCCCGTGACCTCTTCACGCCCCGATGACTGGACATGAATGGCAGCGCGCTGCACCACGCGCTGGAAGCCGGCGGTGGGCTTCGGATCCCCCGCTCGTTCCGTCACCAAATCGGCCAAAGCGGTATCGACGAAATCCGTCAAATCGCGCCGCAATCGGTCGAGATCGACATTGCAAGCCCGAAGAACCGCGATCGAATCTTGATCCTCGGTCAACGCGAGAAGCAAATGTTCGAGTGTCGCGTATTCATGTCGGCGCTCGGACGCCAAGGCAAGAGCTCTATGAAGACTCTGCTCAAGATTTCGCGACAACATCGGCATTATTCCTTCTCAATAGTACACTGAAGCGGATGCTGGTTTTGCCGGGCCAAATCCATGACCTGGGTGACCTTGGTCTCCGCCACCTCATATGTGTACACTCCACAGACACCGACGCCCCGCTGGTGAACTTGCATCATGATGCGCGTCGCCTCTTCGCGGTTCTTTCCGAAGAAACGTTCGAGAACATGAACGACAAACTCCATCGGAGTATAATCATCGTTCAACATCAGCACCTTATACATCGACGGCCGCTTGGTTTTCGGTCGGGACTTGATGACCACCCCGGTCTGCGGACCATCGTCATTAGGCCTATCGTTCTCTTTTTCGCTCATTCGAACAGTTCGGATCACCGATATCGTTGTCGAGACACTTCTATCATATTGGTTCGGCACGGCCGGGTAAAAGTCCCCTTCTTGCCAAAGAGTCATCGCCCTGCTTCCTCGCCCTTAAGCCACGCCCCAAAATGAGGCCGTGGCGACACGCCTAAACGCCGTTTTCGCATCCGGCGCAATCGGCGATGACCTGCCACGCAACGTCGTCGCCGATACCCGGTCGGACGCGCCGACGCGTTGAATTCCGAGACAAATCCGATCACTTGGGATTCGCTTCAGACGAAAAAGCCCGGCGGAGGTGCCTCCGCCGGGCCCAATGTCTATCCTACCCGCCAAATCGGTCGCGTATAGACCCTCTTTTTTTGCCGATCCTATTTTTAGGCGGCGGTCTTGGTCATTTTTTGCACGGCGGCATCCACCCTGCCATTGATCGGCGCCAGAGCATCCTCGGCAAGCTTGCTCGACAACAGACTGAGTTTGGAACTTTCCGCGACCAGTTTGTCAAAGTTCGACTTGGCCAGCGACGACGACAGATCAATGATCTCTTTCAAAGTCTTCGCACCAACCAACGCCTTGCCGGTGGCCACGCTCTCCTCCAAGGACTGCTGTGCCAAAGCGACGACGGTCTTGGAAAGGTCCTGCACGCCACGCGCGACGATCGTGCCCGACGTCACCAGAGCGTCCAGGTTATCCTTGCCGAACTGCAAGACATCCTCATAGCCCTTGAAAAGCTCCGAACCGGCTTTGACGGTCGTCTCCACATGATCTTTGGTCACAGCGAGAGCATGCTCGACGCTGTTGCCCGCAACCTCAACACCCGTTTTGGCCACGGATTCCACGGTTTCCTGATGGACAGCGACAATGTCTTCAGTCTGCTTCACGGCATCAACGGCAGGCGTTGCAGTACCCTTGGTGGCTTTCGGCGTAGTCATTTCAGCAATTCCCTCCGAGTTGAGTTGGACATCCGGCCGCTGACAATCGATCGGCGCCATCCGGCGAGTGGTCCATGCGATGCCGTCACCTCCGGCTTTGGCAGGCTCAGGCGCCACTCGATGACAAACCAATCCGATCAGCGATCGAGAGGGCAATTCCCTCCGACGCTGCAATGCGGGATAAGCGGATTTGATGACAAACCGGCGGTTGAGTCAATCGTATTTTGTGCATTGCAGCATTTTCGTCACATGATCGCCACGCCGGTTCGCCGTCGGAACCACCCCGTCCCTGAAGGGGCCCACTGAGAATTCAGATTAACCACTTCCTAAGGGGATTGCCCCTAGACTGCCATTCATCGCTTTTAGCCAATCTAGATCAAATGTCCGTCGCAACGTTTCAAAGATGGAGAGACGCTGCGGCAAAGCAGCAAAAAATGCCAGGATCCGCATCCAAACTGTGGACAGGATTGCGCGGATTTCTTATGGTGCCAGATGTCGTTTTTGGTCAGTTTGAACGCAAGGCAACAGGACGTGAAGTTGAACGCCCAAAAGTTTTTTTCCTTGTTCAGTGCTAGCGTGTCGGCCTGCCGAACAGCGCCCCTTCTCGTCTTGTCGCTTTGCCTTTTCCTTACTGTATCGGTTGTACCGGCAGAAGCGAAATACGCATCGATGGTTGTCGATGCCGAGACAGGCGAGGTCCTGCATTCTGTCAATGCCGACAATCACAACTACCCGGCATCGCTGACCAAGATGATGACGCTCTATTTGCTGTTCGATGCTCTCGACCGCGGACAGGTAAAACTGACCGACCATATTCAGGTTTCCGCACATGCGAGCGCTCAGGCGCCGTCGAAGCTGGGCCTGCGGCCGGGCCAGACGATCGTCGTCGAGGACGCCATTCTCGGCATTTGCACCAAATCGGCAAATGACGTCGCTGTCGCCGTCGGCGAATTCCTCGGCGGTAGCGAACCCGCCTTTGCCGAAATAATGACTCGCAAGGCGCGCGAACTCGGCATGCGAGAGACCGTCTTTCGCAACGCCTCGGGTTTGCCCAATCTATCGCAGTTCAGCTCCGCGCGTGACATGACCACCTTGGCCCGCGCCCTGCTCCACAACCATCCGCGCCAATATCATTATTTCTCGACCCAACAATTCACCTACAACGGCGAGACGATGCGCAACCACAACCATCTGATGGAGTGGTATGACGGCGTCGATGGCATCAAGACCGGCTATATCGGAGCCTCGGGCTTCAACTTGGTCGCGTCGGTCAAACGCGATGGTCGTCGGTTGATCGGCGTCGTTTTCGGCGGCCAAAGCGCGGCGGCCCGCGATCGTCACATGGCGCAACTGCTTGACGCCGCTTTTGCCCGCAGCCCGGGTACCGCCGGGGTCGAAATGGCCGATATGCCCGAGCAAAAGAACGAAGAAGAGGCGGTAACGCCAAGCGTTGCAAAAGCCAAAAGCAAAGCAGTCATCAATCAAGCCGACTATCACGCTGTGATGAAGGCGATGGCTTCAGCGAAAGCCGGGCATGTCTCAGTGGCCGCCAAGCCGGTAAAAGTCGCTCGAAAAGCCGTCGTCGACGACGAGGAAGACGCCTCGGGCGATGCCGATGAGGACAATTGGGGTATCCAAGTCGGGGCCTTTGCCCAGCAAGCCAAGGCGAAAGAAGCCGCCGCCAACGCGCGGCACAAATTGGGGAAACTGGTTGCCGACGGCGAGGTCAGCATCGCGCGGAGCAAGGGGGCGCATGCCCCTTACCGCGCCCGATTGATCGGCCTTCCCGAAGAAACCGCGCGGGAAGCCTGTCGTCGCCTCAGCCGGAACCGCATCTCCTGCGCGGTGGTCAACGCCGGCTAGAGCGTCACCTCGGAGGCCAGCACCGCGCCTCGCGACGCCATCAGATAAAGCCCCATATGATGGGTCAATGCGCGGGGATGGGTGGCGGTTACCGGCAAGCCCAAGGCCTCGACTGCCTCACGCGGCAGATCATAGGTCGCGCAGCCGGGTTCAAAAACCACCACATCGGCCAGACAAGGCATCAATCCATGATTGCGCGCTGACAGCAGTGTCAGAACAAAGTCCATAACACAGATGTCCGTACAAATTCCAACCACCAGGACGGCATCAAGGCCATGCCGGATCACCCAGTCGACCACGGCATTGCGGCCATCGTTCGGGTCGATCGCGCCGATAAAGCCATTGATGCAATCCTTCCTCAGCATGCTCGCCTGAGCGCTCCGCTCAAGCCAGGCCAAAGCCGGCACCAAATCTTCGTGACCACTGCCGATTTCGCAGTGCGGAGGATAGGGCGGTTCGGGCTTTCCCGGCACATGACTGTCGAGAAATAACAAGATAGGCCGACGGTCCTTTTCGAACTCTCGGGCCAAACGGTCGGTTTCGAAGATCATCCGGTCGATTTGGGTATCCGGCCCAATCGGCGCCAGCGGGCCGCAACCCGCCGTCGCGAAACCGTTAACCTCGTCGACCACGACCAACCCGACAGATCGCCGCTCCACCTTGAACGGCGCGAGATCGAGGGGAAGATCGGCTAACGGGACTCCGTCCATTGATGAACGCCTCCACAGTCGCAGTGATAAGCCAGTTTAACGAGAATTTCTTACTCTGGCACCGCCAGCCGCCCTTGAAACACCGCAAAGCGCATAGCTGCCCGCCAGATAACGCATACGCGCCGCCTTGAATACGATACCGTATGGTATCAAATGCTCTCTCGATATACCCCTTGAGGGCCGTCCAGCCGAAGCTGGCGCCCTACGAAATCCAACAGGAGAACATCATGAAAAGCATTTCTTTGAAATCCCTGATCGCCGCCATCGCCATCGCCGCATCCGTGGCCGCGTGTAGCACCGCTCCCACGAGTGGCGAAGACTTCGCGGCCGAAGCCGTTGGAAATGTCAATGGCGGCAGCGGCAACTAATCCGATCTGACGAGTGGGATATGGGTAAACTCGGCGTTTCGACGTTGCCTTCAGGTCTGGCAACGTCACGCCGGTGCCATATCCCGTTCGCTCCCGGAGGCGTCCCTTGCCCAGGCCGTCCGTACCACGTAATCTTATTTTGTCCTCGCCATCGAAAGCCCCTTCATGACCCTCAGCCCGCCCCCTTCCATTCGCCTCCTCGGTCTTTCTGGCAGCCTTCGCCGCGAATCCCACAACACGGCCATCGATGATCTGCTCAAAGAAATAGCCCTGTTGCGCTCAACCGAAGATCGGTAATCGGCTATGGCCACTCACGACGATCAAACCAGCTGCCGTCGCACCGAGCGTGGGGAGAAACGTTGTGAACGGGTCCGCGCGGTCGCCGCCGAACTTTTCCTGAAGCATGGATACGACGGCGTCAGCTTGGATGACATCATCGCACAGTCTGGCGGCTCGAAAACCAATATATACAGCCACTTCGGAGGAAAAGAAGGCCTCTTCATCAGTATCGTCGAGCGCCTGTGCGACGACGTCAATGCTTCCCTCAAAATGCTCGACCTGTCCAACAGCAACCTCGAAGATGGACTCCGTGAACTTGGTCTCGCCTTGGAACGAGCCATATTGGATAAGCGCCATTTGGCTCTCTACCGCTTGGTCATCGGTCAGTCAGAACGCTTTCCGGACATTGGCCGCCCGTGGATGGAGCATGGCCCGAACGAAACGCGAAAGACATTGACCCGGTTTCTGGACGGCCACCGCAGGCGCTTGCGGGGAGTCACCCCCGAACAGGCAGCAACCATTCTCCACAAGATGCTGACCTGGGACTATCTCAATCGCGCCGTCTTCGGTGTCCAATTCGGGGTAGACTCAAGCGATATCGAAAAATACGTCGACGACACGCTCGCGTTGTTCATTCAGGGCTATATTCAGCCCGACGAACTCACACGAGAGGGCTTTCACAAATCGAGAGAGCCAGACGCGCTCAGAACCGGCCCCGAAGATTCAGTTACGGCGTTAAATCCGCTCCAAGGCGTTCCGTAGAAACAAACGAATCACTTCGTCATTCCCGCGAAGGCGGAAATGACGAAAGAGTGGCGGTTATTATTGAGTGACTCCTAAGACCGTCCTATCCCGATTATTGGGGGACTGCTGACGCGTGACCTGCGACAAGTCGCACGGATCCGCTCGGAAATATTTCCCATACACGGGTGTATCGGATGGTAACATCCAGTGGCGCATCCTCAAAAAAGCCAATCAAATGCATCAGGACGGAAACAGTCGCGAATGCGTCATAAAGCTGAATGCACTGTTCAGAAGGAACAAGTTCTTTCAACTTAAGCACAGATGATCTGTGGAAAGAAAGATCATCCTGTTTCCCTGTAACCTGTCCTAGCTGGTTGGTAAATACGAGTTCAGGTGCGAGAAGCTCGTCCAAAACGCCAACATCGGAATGAAGCATCGCTTGGCGGAGGCGTTCTTCCACCTCGGCTATTGTTTCCTTCTGCACACGGATCACAGAATCCAATCCTCGGTACATGCGGCGGCGGCATCAGCAGCACGAACTCCCAGAGCGGTTTGCGCTTCGCTTGACCCCCTCCAAATTTGCGAAATTCAAGCTGTTCGCAACGCACTCCAATTCAGCCGATGGCGGAGCGCCTCACGTAATGACCGTCGGCGCGTCCCGACCGGTTCGTGAAACGATTTCAGCAACATCGCCGGCAAGAATGATCAAATCGGCCAACGCGGCTTGCGTCTCCTGATCATGCTTGGCCGGATCGGCTTCGAAGCGCTCAATGTAGACACGAAGCGTCGCCCCTTGAGTCCCCGTGCCGGAAAGCCGATAGACGATCCGCGAGCCGTCGGCAAAAAGAATTCGGATGCCCTGGCCCGTACTGACAGATCCATCCACCGGATCGGTATAGGCGAAATCATCGGCATCCCGCACCGGGTGACCACCCAAAGAAGAGCCGACCAGAGCCGGCAGCCGCTGGCGCAGATGCGCCATCAGGCTTTCGGCAGCGGCCGTCTCCAAGCCTTCATAGTCGTGACGCGAATAGTAATTGCGGCCATAGCGCGTCCAATGCTCACGCACGATGGTCTCCACCGATTGCCGACGCTTGGCCAACACATTGAGCCACAACAGGACGGCCCATAGACCATCCTTTTCGCGCACGTGATTCGATCCGGTCCCAAAGGACTCCTCGCCGCACAGCGTCGCCAGACCAGCATCAAGCAGATTGCCAAAGAATTTCCAACCCGTCGGCGTCTCAAAAGCCGGAAGCCCCAACGCCTCCGCCACCCGATCCGCGGCCTGACTGGTTGGCATGGAGCGGGCGATCCCCGCCAGTCCCTTGGCATAACCGGGCGCCAATGTCGCATTGGCGGCCAACACCGCCAAGCTGTCGGACGGCGTCACGTAAAATCCACGCCCGAGAATCATATTGCGGTCCCCATCGCCGTCGGACGCCGCTCCAAGATCGGGCGCTCCGGCACCGTTCATGATGACGACGAGATCATGGGCATGCACCAGATTGGGATCGGGATGACCGCCGCCAAAATCCGGCAAAGGCGTTCCATGGATCACGCTGCCGGCCGCAGCGCCCAACATCTTTTCGAGAATCGTCTTGGCGTAAGGTCCGGTGACCGCATGCATGGCGTCGTAACAGATGCGAAAATCGGAAGAGAACAATTGCCGAATGGCGTCGAAATCGAACAATTGCTCCATCAGTTCCGCATAATCGGCAACCGGGTCGATCACCTCGACGATCATGCCGCTCAAATCGATCTTACTCAAATGATCGAGATCGACATCCGAGACATTTTCGAGCGTGCGATATTCGGCGATGCTCAAGCTTTTCGCATAGATCGCCTCGGTCACCTTTTCCGGCGCCGGTCCACCGGCCGCGATATTGTATTTGATTCCGAAATCTTCCGTCGGCCCGCCCGGATTGTGACTGGCCGACAAAACGATACCGCCGAAGGCCTTATGCTTGCGGATGATGCAGGAAACCGCTGGCGTCGACAGAATGCCGCCCTGCCCGACCAAAACGCGGCCAAATCCGTTGGCGGAGGCCATCCGAAGAATGGTCTGAACGGCTTCCCGATTGAAAAAACGCCCATCGCCACCCAACACCAAGGTCTTACCGGCAAACCCGTCCAACGAATCGAAAATCGATTGAACGAAATTCTCCAGATAATTCTCTTGCTGAAACACCGAGACTTTCTTGCGAAGTCCGGATGTTCCTGGTTTCTGGCCGGAAAATGGTACGGTTTGACGGATGACGACAGACATGCTCGGCTCCGATTTCACTTGGACAACAAGGATTTAACCCAACTTCCCGGACGAGTACAGTCGAGAAGCGGGCTCACCCGCATTTCTCACGGCCTCGCTCGACGGCGCGTTGCGTCGAACCATGGCCGCGTCGTGGCTCGCAACTGTGAATGTGGTCAGACAAGGGGAACGCTCCTGAAGAACGGACCAGGACAATGTCCGCAAGCATGCCCTATTCCATCGATCAGCGACATCTTGGAATGTCCCACCCCGACCCTATCTGATAGATCATGATTCCCGTCTCCCTTCTCGATCTTTCGCCGATCGCCCAAAGCGGTACCGCCTCAGGTGCGCTTCGCAACACGCTCGATCTCGCCCGTCATGCCGAACGCTGGGGCTTTCATCGCTTTTGGTTGGCCGAACATCACAATATGACAGGTATCGCCAGCGCCGCGACGGCGGTGGTGATTGGCCATGTGGCTGGCGGCACCGAGACGATTCGTGTCGGCGCCGGCGGCGTCATGCTTCCCAACCATTCGCCTTTGGTGATTGCCGAACAATTCGGCACCCTGGAGGCGCTTTATCCGGGCCGCATCGATCTCGGATTGGGCCGCGCACCCGGCTCGGATCAAATCACGGCGGCCGCGCTCAGACGCCATCTCGGCAACGACGTCGACGATTTTCCGCGCGATGTACAGGAACTCGTCGGCTATTTCAAACCCGCGCGAGCGGGCCAGGCAGTCCGTGCGGTCCCGGGGGAAGGCCAAGGCGTTCCCGTGTGGATTCTGGGATCGAGCCTTTACGGCGCGCAACTCGCCGCGGCCTTGGGACTGCCATACGCGTTCGCCTCGCAT
>Ga0209415_10013690_pt1 | contig 13349 bp, 14 predicted proteins | sample PeaSoiSIISIP2007_FD_187696 | JGI IMG/M metagenome (GOLD analysis project Ga0209415, IMG submission 187696) | Peat soil microbial communities from Weissenstadt, Germany - SII-SIP-2007 (SPAdes) (version 2) | ecosystem: Environmental > Terrestrial > Soil > Wetlands > Peat | place: Germany... | reverse complement strand
CTCAAAAGCGTAGCGCCAATCCACGTCGACCTGCCGCCCAAGGCAAAGGTGGCCTCCGAGAGTCGATGACTCTTCGGGCACATGGTTTTGACCGGGTCCAATAGCGCTGCAACGGATTTGGTGGGTATTGGTGTTGGTGCGCCGACGTCATACTGAGCCATGCGCCGAATTGGTGAGAGTATAGAGGGCAGGTCAATTTTGGATTGGCGAGGATGAAATGGGCGATCGTGAAAGGTACCGCTTATGACCATGGCTTTGATGGCGGTATCGATTGCTCCAGCACAGCCTCTGCGACTTTCTTTTTCTTGGAGCGTTAGTGATATGGTTGATACTCATGATGCTCACCGTCAGAGCTCCGCGCAGGCGGCCGACTTTACGAGGCGCTCCAGTTTCGTTCCAATCGAATACGGCATCCTCAATGGTGCCCCGCACGGCGGCAGATGCGTCAAGGTCAATCGTGGCAAGAGCCATGGACAGTACGTCGACAACTGTGCTCGCAAATCTTGCCAAGGCTGCTGCTCGATGATCGCGCGTTCCCGGTGATTTCAGTGAATTTTGACGGTGCGCGAAGCCAGCACCAGTGCGGGGATTGGTGCGTACGGCATTGACATTGCGCTCATTTCTGTTTGGGTCGCAAGTCCCTCGCAAGTCGCATCGTTGCCGGGCCGATTTCAATCGGCAGCCGTGGAGTGGTCGAAGACGTCAACAGGCTCCCGAATGTGGCCGACAGACATCCGGTAGTAGATCGCGTTGTCCCTTTCTAGCTAATGCGCGCAGCCTACATGCATCTGGAAGGGGCTGGTCACTTTGGCAGAATCGCGATCGCGGTATCTGACGGCGAAACCTAATTGCCCTGCAGTCGGCGATAGTGCGAAAGGTGCCGAAATGCCTCCTGTTCGTGCCCACGCACCTCGTACATCTTGGAGAGGTTGTAGTGCGCGTCGGCAAATTCCGGATCCAAGTCAATTACGCGTTCGTAGGCGCCGATTGCCTCCGCGGGTCGGCCCAAATCCTCGAGCGCGATACCAATATTGAAGTAAAGCAATGGTTCGTCCGGCATCTGCGCGATCGCGTCGCGGTAGATTCTCTCGGCAGCATCAGCCAAACCGCGTGCTTGGAGCAGACAGCCCAGATTGACGTAGGCAGCAAGAAATCGCGGATTACGCGCGATCGCCTCGCGATACGCATCCTCCGCCGCGTTGGGCTCGGAGCCCTCGAGCTCGCATCCACGGTCGAACCAGTGTTCGGCGCGGTCGCTCGCCGTCGCACCTTTCCTCAGGAATGCGAGCTCACCGTGCGAAGAAGCGACATCGAAGTCGAGCAGGTACTGGCCGGAATCGGCCTGCCATCGCGATGCGCCCTGGCGTACCACGATTCGCGCTCCGAGCGCCGAAATGTGAACACCCGACAGAGGCAACGTTTGCGGAAGCGCCGCCCGCAGACGCGCAAGTGATTGCTTGACCTTGCGAGTCGGAATCTTGACCGCTGTAAGTCCCTGCGCAGTGCGCAGAACAATCAAATCCTGGAACGAAAAAAGTAACTCGTTGCGCGGGCCGCGCGCAGGTGCAACAAATCCAGCGTCGATAAATCCCTGAACGACACCACGAGACAACCCGATAAGCCTTTCGACATCCTGAAGCGTGTAGCTGTTCATACCTCGCGCCAGGCGACGTGTAGCTTGCACGAACTCAACACATCATGCCGAGACACGCTTAGACGTCTTCTTCGTCCTGGTTTGCGCGCCCACAGCGGTTTCGGGCGCCGGCATTCGCTTGGGCGGCTTGCGGTCGGCCTTTGCTGGGGCGGTCGCGGCAGTCGACCCCGCAGCAGGTGCCGCGACCGTTTTGGACTTTCCGAGGCTCGCGCGTAAGGCTTCCATCAGGTCGATCACTTGGGCACCCGCGGATTCGGCCTCCGGTGCCAGCGTGATTTCCTTGCCCTCGATCTTTTGCTGAATTACTGCCTCGATACGTTTCTTCACTTCGTCCACGTACGCTTTGGGATCGTACTGGTCTGTGGCGTTTTGCTCGATCAACTGCACCGCCAGGGCGAGCTCGGGCGGTCTGACTTCTGCCTTCTCAATTTCGAGTTCGGCAAGGTCGCGGACTTCGTCGGCGTATAGCAATTGTTGCAGGATGAGACCGTCCGGGGCTGCACGCACCTGTACCATGTTCTGCTTACCTTTCCAAGCCCAGCGTCCCAGCGCGCAACGCGCTGTCTCGCGCATTGCCTGCCCAAGCAGCGCGTACGGACGCGCGCCACCCTTGTCGGGAGCGAGAAAGTAGGCCTTGTCGTAGTAGATCGGATCGATCGAGGTCAGCGGAATGAAGGCGACGATCTCGATTGCCTGGCTTCCCTTTTCCTCCAATTGCTTGAGTTCATCGGCCGAGAAGAGCACATATTGATCCTTGGCGAACTCATATCCCTTGGTCATTTCTGCTCGTTCGACGACGACCCCTTCCTTCGCACAGACGTACTGCTGCTTCAGACGCGAACCGCAAGCTGCGTGCACCAGGTTGAACGAAATGCCTGAGGATGCCTGGGCCGCAGAAAACAGCTTGACCGGCACGGACACGAGGCCGAAAGTCAAGTTCAGGGAAGCAATGGAGCGCGCAGCCATAATCACCAGCTCCTTTCAGGATCCAAGATCCGGATCAGGTCATGCCGAGCACCGAGTATCCCCTGCCAAGAGTCGGCATTGTCGCGCAAACGCTCGACGGCCGTCGAGAGGCGAAAATCACTAGGCTCGGCGACGGCAAGTTCATCCCATGACAATGGCATGGACACGGCGGCGCTCGAGACCAGGCGCGGTGAATAGGCAGCGTTCAGGGTTCGGCCCCGCCCGTTCATGTTGTGGTCGAAAAATATCTTGCCGGTCCGCTTGACGACCGACCAGTCCATTGTGATGTCCTTTGGATGCAGACGCAAGATATGTTGTCCGACTAGGCGGCACATGTCGCGCGCCTGGTCCGAGGTGATGGTGGGCTCGATCGGGACAAAAATGTGCAAGCCCGTCTTGCCGCTTGTCTTTACGTAAGCGCGTAGCGACATCGCTGCAAGCAGTTCGCGCAGTTGGTACGCCACCTCGCGCGCCTTGGCAAAAGCGGCTGGGTTGTATTCAGGCTCTTCTCCCTTGTGCTCTTTGCCCGAATAAATATAGGGGTCGAGATCGAAGACAATGTAGTCGGGCCGGTCAAAAACGGCGCGCTCGGCCAATTTCCGGCCAGAAGTTTCTTTCGCCTCGCGCAAACTCGCGTGCGGCACATGAAATTCGAGCGCTCCCATTTGTCCAAGCCAAAGTAAGGTCTGGACGTTGTCGCACGTAATATAGGTATGGGTGCTGCCATCGTCAGATGCGAGCTCGATCGCGTCCACGTATGCCGGGAGCGTTGCGGCATCCCAGTGCTTCTGAAAAAACGTCTCACCCCGTACGCCGTCGGGCGCACGAATCACGGTCAGCGGCCGATGGGCAAGATGGGGCAGCATGCACGGGGATACTGCGGCCAGATAGCGCAACAGCTCGCGCTTTGTGATGGGCCCGAAGGATTCATGCGCTGGCCAGAGGATCTTGTCCAGATGGCTGAGCCGGATGCGATGCTCGTCAATCGCTAGAGTGAGGCTCGCGCCGGTTCCATTTAACTGATTACATAGGGCGGCAATCTTGCCACTGACCGCCGCGGCACTCCCAAGGGCCGCAGTCGTCTGCACCCGTTCGCTCGTGACGGACTTGGACTCGATATCGTCTCGGAGCCTACGAAAGACCGGTCCCCGCAACAACCCGTCAGCGGTCCACCCGGCGAACCGTACCTCAGCCACCAGCTGCGGTCGGGTCCACGTTACCTTGCCTTCGCCTTTTTGCTTCGAATCAAACGGCGATCTTCGCGCACGAATCGCGTGAAGCCGCACTTGTAGCGTATTCAGCGTTGCCTCATCAAATCCGCTGCCGACGTTACCCACTGGCCGCAGTTGCTTTCCGTTCCAAGCGCCGAGGACGAGGGCGCCGAAGCGGTCACGCCGTGACCCCGTGCCCTCAGTGTAGCCACCAATGACGAATTCGGCGGTCTGCACCTGCTTGACCTTGAGCCAGTCGTCAGAACGCCGGCCGGGGTGATACAAGCTCGATCGGCGCTTGGCCATCATCCCTTCAAATCCCGACGCGATGGCCGCGCGGTATAGCGCCGCGCCATCAGCTTCGGCGTGAACCACCTGTATCCGTGGCGAGGTCAGCAGGCACTGATTCAGGTAGCGACGCCGATCGGAGTAGGACGATTCGCGCAGGTTCATGCCCATCGCGTGCAGCAGATCGAAGCAATAAAGAACACACGGGTTCGATCCTTCCGCGGCGATGATATCTTTCGGTTTGCTCGCCCGCGCGCGTTTTTGGAGTGCGTTAAACGATGGCCGCCCATCCTGAAAGGCAACGACCTCGGCGTCAATCAATAGTGGTTGAACGAGTTGCTGCCGTAGGTCCTCGACGATCGCCGGAAAACTTGCCGTCAGATCGAGCCCTCCCCGCGAGCGCAGCGCCACCCGATCCCGCCCAACGTGGGCCAGGATACGGTATCCATCGAGCTTGGGCTCGAACAACCAAGTCGCGTCATGGAAGGGTGCCGGCGCCATGCCAGCAAGCATCGGCGACATCGTCCGCGGCAACGGCTCGCTCGGACCGCGGGGAATAAGGCGCTCGTAAGCAAGGCGCTCGATCGGAAGCAGCCCGGCAACGCCCGTGATCGTGTGGGCCGACAGAACAGAGCGATCTGCCTCGACGCTGCCAGAAGCGCAGATGGGTCGGGTGTCGCGGTGTTTGAGCAGTATCCACGTCTTATCTTTGGTCCGAACGAGTGCGTACGAGCCCTTAAGTTTTTCACCGAGAAGAAAGAAACTGAGCTTGCCAGTGACGAGCTCCTCACGCACTCTCTGCTGCGCCGCGACGCGATCGCCGATCAACTGCTCGCCGCCGACATCGGGAAAGTAGAACCCACAGTCCCAAACGATCACCGTTCCCGCGCCATATTGGCCCTGCGGAATCGCACCCTCGAAAGACCCGTACGCGAGCGGGTGATCTTCGGTCGGAACTGCGAGGTGCGGCTCTCCCGGTGCAATTGGCAAACCTTTGGGCACCGCCCAGGATTGCAAAACGCCGTCAAGCTCTAAACGAAAGTCGAAATGCAGCTTGCGCGCGGCATGCTGCTGGACCACGAAGAGTAACGGCCCACTGCGATCAACAATACGTTGCGCATCGGGCTCCGGTGTCGCATCGAAGGACCGCTTGGTCGAGTATTTGTCAAGCACACCGCTGCTTGAAGTGGGCGAGGCGGGGCGATTGTGTCCCATGTTGGTCAGGCGCGTTCCGTCAGTGTTGCTTTTGCGCTAATCTGGAATGCCAGGCACTGAAAGCCTCCCCGATCTCGTCCATGACGTCGCAATCCGATCTGCCGGAGGACTTCAGGACGTGGAAGCTGTGGTCGGCACCCTCGAGCCAGTGCATGGTCCAGAAATCGGCTAGGCCATTCATCGCGCTGGTCATTAAATCCTGCCGGCACAGCGTGTCGCGAGTTCCATTGCAGCAAAGGACCGGCACCTTGATTCGCCCTAGATGTGCGGCTCGAAGCTTTTCAGGCTGCCCCGCCGGGTGAAGCGGATACGCGAGCAAGAGCAGGCGGTCGCAAGCAAAGCCGTCCGCGGCGAGCATGGACGCCGCGCGCCCGCCCATCGATCGACCTCCTAGGATAAGTGTGCCCGGGACGATTTCGCGATGAGCATGAGCGACGACAGCTGTGATGCATTCCATCAGACGCGGCATTGGGTCGGGACGGCCGGACTTGCTTTCCCGATAAAGAAAATTGAAGCGGACGATGTCCAATCCACGCCCGCGAAGCTGATCAGTGACGGCCATCATTCCTTGGTCCGACATATGGCCGCCGGCACCATGGGCGCAGACGAAAAGCGCACCGGTTGGCGTCGTCGACGCCGCTTCGAAAATCGCGGTCGTTTCTTCCATACCGATTTTCACCTGCCACTTTTTGCCGATATTGTTCACGGCCATCGGCTTATCTCCTAAAGGATCCAGCGGTGATTTGCATCGAAAGGGGTGCGGCAGCGACATCCATGCCCTTGTCATCCAATCACCATGGCGTACCGTCATCACGCAGCTTGCCGCGCGGCACCATGGCCGCGCCTGGGCCCGCGCCGCGTTTGTCTCAGGTAAGAATGCTGGCCCTATGTGGGGTTGTGCACAAGCAAATAGCGCAGGCGCCGTTGGCATTAAAGCCTGACAGCAATCATGGGTGTTCTTGCGCCGTTCGGCCTAATGGGGTCACCCACGGCGGTGAGCCGTGCGTACGCCGAAGCCGCGGTGGCCCCGAATGGACCTACCCGGTGTACAAACGATCAGCGCCTTGGGCCGGGCAACACGTTCTCCTGGTCGTGCAGCCCCGCCGAGGTACGCGCAACCGTCAGCATATGGCCACCACGAGCCCGTTTTATCGGTCGCCACGATCTAGGAGCGTTTGCCGCCGATTTCATCAGAGCTTATAGCCGATCTGACGCAACAGGTTCTTCCGCCACGCGATGTCCTCGTCGCCTTCGATCCCGCTGGGAGAAAAGCCGTCCACCACGCCCAAAATACCGCGCCCCTGTTCCGTCTCGGCGAGGATGACTTCGGTCGGGTTGGCGGTGGCGCAGAAGAGGCGGCAAACCTCCGGTACCATTTTGATGGTATTGAGCACGTTGAGCGGATAGAAGCCATCGCCGAGAAAGACGATGAAACAATGTCCGGCAGCAAGGCTCTTCGCGTTCTTTTGGGCCAGGTCCACCATCGCGGGGTCGGTGCCCGACCATCGGACGAGGCATTTGCCTGAGGCTTCGCAAAAGGCCACGCCAAATTTGATGCCTGGAACGCAGGCCACCAGTGCCTCATGGAGGTCCTCCACGGACTTGATAAAGTGCGTCTGACCTAGAATGAAGTTAGTTGCTTCTGGTTTGTTGATCTTTACCGTGACGAGTTGCATCTCGAACGCCTCCTCGAAGGACAAGAATAGTTGCTGTCGCGCCGGCTTTGCGGAGATGACGTCCGAAGAGTGCACCCGTTAACACGGCATTTCTAACCCGCTCTTGTAGCGTGGAAGAAATGAACCCCCCCCGCAAAGTGCTCTTCACTCGTGCGACCTCGACCGCAAGACCGTCATACTGCGCGAGACCGGTTTTGGTGACAAGCAATCGAAACGGAACCCGGAGTGGACAAGCCATATCTGTCGGCTGCAAGCATGAGGTCCGTATCGCTTGCGGTACTGGCCCGGGCGGGGGAATGACCTTGATAAACCGATACACATCGCGCTATGGACTGTATCGCTTTCGCGCGTCTAAATTAAGGAATACCAGGAGGGGAAGCGTAAGTGATCGATTTGTTCCGTGAGCTGTTAGACGTAGACGCATCCGTAGCATGCGCGCGGTTGATCGGAAGGCGGCAGCAGTGCTTTGCGGCTGCAATGTCGTCAAGGGATCGGGGCCCGAGGACGTCATCAAGTAAATTTGGGAAAATGTGATCGTAAGCCGCTTGGGCCCGCGCGCGCGGTTCAGTCGATTTTGAACGAGCGGGTATGGTCAGCCCATGCTGGTCGCAAGACACGGGGCCCGTGTTCATGTATCCGACTTCGTCGGTTCCTCAACACTGAAGGCCTTCGCTTCGACGTTTTTGGTTGTCATGGCCTGTGCATCGTCCAGCCTGGCGGCATCCTCTGCTTCGTGCGAAACCCAGGCGTCGAGGAGCTTGTACGACACGGCGAGAACGACGGGTCCGATAAAAATACCGATCAGACCAAACGCAATCAGTCCCCCGATGACGCCAACGAGTACGAGAATCAGGGATAAATCGACGCCACGCCGGACCAAAATCGGAAGCAGCACGCTGTTGAGCCGGTCGACCAGTACGCTCCAGACAAGCAGTCCGATGGCCCATCCGGTGTGTCCGTTCCAGTAAAGCCAGCCGACGCAAATCACGAGAACCGGCAGCGGTCCGATCTGCACGATCGAGAGCAGGAAAATGATCGCCGCCAGCAATACTACGAAGGGAACTCCGGCAACGGCGAGCCCGATTCCGCCCAGTACCGACTGAGCGAGCGCGGTGACGATCACGCCCAGGGCAATCCCACGGATCGCCTGCCCAGCCAGGGTTACCGCGGCCTCGCCCTGCGGTCCGGCGAGGCGACAAGCGAAACGGCGCACTGCCGCGATCGCATTTTCGCCTGACGAATACAGGACCGCGGCGATCATGACGGTCAGTACGAACTCGATGAACATCGCTCCGACACCACCAAGCTGCGTTAGCATCCAACGCGTCGCCTGTTCCTCGTACGGCGCGATCCGAGCGGCGAACTCCTCGGGCCCGTAGGCTGCGAATTGCTGCCAGGCGACCGCAATTTTTTGGCCGACAAGCGGAATGCTGTCTACCCAAACCGGGGGCGATGGAATCGAGACCGAGGCAAGCGATTTGGCCCAGCCCGATATCGCCTCGGCGTTCTCGACGATCGAATTAATGGCAAAGAGCAGTGGTACAAAAAACGCAAACAGCAGCAGCAAAGTCATTACGAGCACCGCGAGCGACCGACGGCCCCACAGCGATGCCTGAACGCGAAGCATCAACGGCCACGTGGCTACGACGATCGTCGTCGCCCAAATTGCAGCCGGCAAAAACGGGTGCAGGATCCAAAACGAAGCGGCGATCAGCCCTCCGATGAACAGAACGCCGAGAATCGTACGGGGAAGATTCGATTGCAGATCAATCATGAGTAAGCCTTCGATCCCCTTCTAGTTTAATGGCATTGGCGCTCGTTGACGCTGAGAAAATCGCTGATGATGTCCAGCCGAGTTCGCCTCATGGCTCGTCGAGGGTTACGCAGCAGACCGTTGGCAATTCGCGCTTCACCCCAGGCCGAATTTTCGCTCGCCATGCGCCGAATGAGCTGACGAAGCTGCACGGCAATCCGAAGGCGCCCTGGGCGCGATTTGTAGCGCCCGCACAGTCACCCGCTCGTTGCCAGCCGATGCCGACTTTGGGGCGAACAATCGTCAGGCAAGAGCGCCAGTTGCGCAAGCGATGCAGCAACGCTTGGTTGATCCGGGTTGCCGCAGCGATGCGCCGCGTTCTTATCCCATGCCCCTTGTATAGAGCCAGTTGACGCCTGTGAACCAGAATTTCGACGGCGGATGTCCGCTGAGGTCGGACGGCGAAAGCGACCAATGCAACCAGATCGGCAGGCAACCGCAAAACGATTCGGAGGAGGGCAATCACCGATGAATGATGCCATACGAGCTTTCTTGGTCATCACTCTGTCTGATTGCACATTTGCGGACCACATAGGCCATTTGCTGCTTTCCCACGGCGAGTTTCGACGAACGAATTTGGAACGCTGGAATTTGATGCTTTCTGGAATGGAACCGAGAGGGTCTCGGGTCCGAACCCGACGGGGCGTGCGTCTAGTCCCGCAAGGATGGTACTGAAAAGGTTCGAAATCCATCGAGATCTGCTTCAACCACACTATTTCCCGGAGGGATGAACCATTTCACGGTGGCAGGGTATTTACGTTCGAGACGCTATTTGAGGTCAAGGAGACCCACCATGGAATTACAGCGTGCGATGTTGGCTAGAGTTGTCGGTATCGTTTGCGGCATCTCCGTCGCGGCGTGCGGCGGTGGAGGCGGCGGAGACGGCAGCAGCATGCATCCGGTTCAACAGTCGACAACCGGATTGACAGATACTGCTTTGGTGTCAGACGGGGTCATCGCCGCCACCCACAGGGATCCCCACCTGCAGAATGCCTGGGGTGTGGCATCCGCACCGGACGGTCCGTTCTGGATATCCGACAACAACACCAATGAATCCACAATCTACGATGGAAACGGCGCCCCGCAGTCACCGCTGACCGTCAGCATTCCACCGGGCAGCAACGGGCCGTCCAATCCTACTGGTCAGGTCTACAACGCAACTTCCGACTTTGCCGTTGCCACGAGCGCTGGTTCGGTGCCGGCTCTGTTCATCTTTTCCGGCGAGGGCGGAACGATTACCGGGTGGGTCAGTGGTGCGACGGCGACCGTCGCGTACGATGATGGCGCCGGCGGCGCCGTGTACAAGGGGCTGGCGCTGGCCAACAACGGCACCGCGAATTACCTGTATGCGACCGATCTGCACAACGCGAAAATCGATGTATTTGATACCAATTTCCATAAGGTGACTTTGCCGGGTGGATTCAAGGACTCGACCATCCCCGCCGGCTTTGCGCCGTTTGGCATCACGTTGGTGAACAGCCAGCTATATGTCACTTACGCCAAGCAGGATGCGGCCGCGCACGACGAAATCTTGGGCGCCGGCCTTGGATACATCAATGTATTCGACACCAACGGCAATCTGATGAAGCGCTTTGCATCGGCGGGCGCACTCAATGCCCCCTGGGGGATTGCGCTCGCGCCTGCCGGATTCGCCGCGGCGAGTGGAGACCTGCTGATCGGCAACTTTGGAGACGGGGCGATCAACCGTTTCAATCCAACCAATGGAAACGGCCTTGGCCCCGTCAGCCTGACCAACGGCAAACAGTTGGTCATCCCGGGGCTGTGGGCCCTGGTATTCGGAAACGGTGCGCCCAGTCAGCCCACCAACGCCCTGTTCTACACGGCCGGGCCCAACAATCAAACGGACGGCGTCTTCGGCCGCATCGACGTGACAACCATGATGACTGGCGGTTCGCCGCCGCCATGTACCGGCTACGGCTGCTGACCATTCCTACGGAACGCGCGCGGAAGTCTGCCCTAGGCATTTCCGATCAAGTGGGGACTACGGGTTGACGGCGCGCGATGGGTCCGCGGCACGTTGCAGTTCATTTTTGGGACGCGAGTTCGGAGGCAATAACCGAGAAGCGACGGCCGGAAGGGTTGGTACAGCGTTCGATCAGAAATCAACGGCCATACCTACTTCGTACGAGAGCACGCTGGAGCCTGGGCCGGTCGTCAGGCTTGACCCACTGTCACCAGGGGTATAGGTGGTCTTGCTGCCGTTCTTAAGGCTAGACAGGAGTACAAGGAACTAAATTTTGCTGTGAACTTTTTTCAAACAAAGCAAGAATTTTCTCTCCGACGGAAAAATTGCTTCCATAACAATGGCTTGGCTAGGAATCGGGGTCTGCTGCGGCGCGTGCCGTGGCGCGACGTCAGGCAAAAAGAAAAGCTCATTGGCTCAGGCCAACGCCCATGTCTCAAACACCCCGCGTGGTGCGGCGCTTCACGGGCTGCGCTTTCAAAGATTGCGCAAATCTTGGCGAATCGCTGAGATTCTTTGGCCGTTGTCTCGGTTGCCGGTTTGACTCCTTTGTTGGGCGTCGTTCATCTGCCGGGCAGTGAGACCGCAGGAAGGACCGGGTTGTCAGAAAGCTTTGCTGCGCCCGCTGTAATTGGTCCGTCAAGTCTTAAGTGGCTTGCCTATTTGATGGATCACGGACCGAACCCACCGGTATATTTTTGACGTAGTCCGCTCCTGGTTATTGAGCCCGGTCCCGCGCATTCCAGGCCCCCGGTCGTAGAAGGTAAGGTCCTCCCCAAAAATTTTCACATGCACACTCCTTCGGTTGTGTGGGTCGAGTGCGATCACGGAGTCACATCCAAGAAAGCTGCACAGCAATTCCGCGAAGCGGGCCTTCCCCTCGTCTCGTGTGCGCTTGGAAAATCGGCTTTCGTCGGCGCTGATGCTCGTGTGTTGCCTGTTGACTGCTTCCGAAGCGACGTCGAGTTTCGTAAGGAATACGGCTTGGGCACACGCCCGAGGCTGATTCTCCTGGGATCTGAGGATCCGTGGCTTGCCGCCTCCGAAATTGCAAAGGATGTCAATAACGTCGGGCTCGTGATTGAACCAGTAGAACTGCTGGCGCGCAGAATTTCTCGCCTGCCGATTCGAGCAAACGATACGCAGAGGCTTGCTGCGATCAACAACGTTGATCTTCCGACGGGACTGTCAATTCCTCGCAAGTTCAAGCCACATCTGACGCGACATCCGGAAGCGTTGGCGCCCGGGGAAAACAAGGCGTCGAAGTTTGTTGACGTCGATGGTTTGAAAAGTGTCAACGACCGCTACGGGCATGAGTCTGGCGACAGAGTCCTTCGACGTGGTGCCCGGTGGACAGACAACGTTGACGGGGTGGTGGCCTTGGTGGAAATGGCCGTCAACGGCTTGCTCGAGGCCCAGCGTCTCGGTCGAAATCGAGTCGCGGCCGTGGGCGAATACGCCAAGGCGCAAGCGGCGCAGGCGATGGGCCATTGATGGCAGTTTTCGCTGACTTCCTGCAATGAGCGGGCAGATCTATCGATCTTTTCAGGATTAGCAATTCTATGGATGGTTCGATTAACAATTCCTGCAGTACGCATCCAGATATTCGGGGATTTCATTCGAAAATAGATGGAGCGTCCTCGGAAAGCGACGCAGCTTCAGAAGTCGAGGCCGAAGCACAGCGAAAAAAGACTGCGCTGCTCTATAGCAATGCAGGAATTGCCCTTGCGGTGACTCTTGTCAACGCTTCCCTACTCGCCTACGTCAATAGCACGCCGGGTGCTTCGGCGACCGTGGCATTCATCTGGTGGTGCCTCATTGTCACCATCGCGGCAGGTCGATACCTGTTGGCAAGGTGCTTCCGGGCAGCGGAGCCGAAGGCCGCCGCCGCAATGGCGTGGCGGCGTCGATATATCGGCGGAACGGCGATGGCTGCGACAATGTGGGGCGCGGGAGCTATCTTGTTTGCGTGGAATGCGCCAGACGGCGCGCGTTTGTTCACGGGACTTGTGATGTCCGGGATGGTGGCTGGCGCGGTTCCGATGCTGGCACCCGTGCCCGCAGCCTTTCGGACTTTCACCTTGCCGGTGATTATCCCGTTTTCAGCAGTCATCCTGTTGCAAGCCAATTCCGCGTTGGACTGGGCATTCGGATCAATGACCATCGTCTTTCTGGTTGCCGTACTTGCGAGCGCGCGCTACCTGCACGAGGCGTTCGATGTTTCGATACGCTTGGGCCTGGAACAGGGTCGCCTGGCCGGAAATCTCGAGCGCGCGCGCGACACCGCCGAAACCGCACTCGCCGAGCGCAAGCGGGTTGAAGAGACGTTGCAGGCCAGCGAGGAACGCTACCGCCTCATCCTGCAGCACTCGCCCACGGGCATCCTTCACTACAACAATGACCTCATCATCAGTTATTGTAACGATCGCTTCGCGCAGATTATCCAGGTCCCGAGAGAGAGGGTCATCGGTCTGGATATGAATACCCTAAAGGACCAGCGCGTGCTACCTGCACTGCGGGCAGCCATTGAAGGAAAACAAGG
>Ga0209415_10013689_pt1 | contig 13349 bp, 15 predicted proteins | sample PeaSoiSIISIP2007_FD_187696 | JGI IMG/M metagenome (GOLD analysis project Ga0209415, IMG submission 187696) | Peat soil microbial communities from Weissenstadt, Germany - SII-SIP-2007 (SPAdes) (version 2) | ecosystem: Environmental > Terrestrial > Soil > Wetlands > Peat | place: Germany... | reverse complement strand
GGCGGGGTGTTCGCCTACGGCGACGCCGACTACCTGGGCTCGATGGGAGGTCGGCACCTGAACGCGCCCATCGTGGGAATGGCGGCCACCCCCGACGGCGGCGGCTACTGGCTGGTGGCGTCCGACGGCGGGGTGTTCGCCTACGGCGACGCCGCCTTCCTCGGCTCCATGGGAGGCAGGCACCTGAACGCTGCCATCGTGGGGACGGCGGCCGCGCCCGGCGGCGGCTACTGGCTGGTGGCGTCCGACGGCGGGGTGTTCTCCTACGGCGCCCCGTTCTACGGCTCGACGGGGAGCCTGCACCTTTCGAAGCCGGTGGTGGGGATGCGCCCCCTGCCCGGGGGCGGGGGATACTGGATGGCGGCCGCCGACGGTGGCGTGTTCGCTTTCGGCGGCGCCAACTTCCACGGCTCGACGGCCGACGACCTCCTCAACGCGCCCATGGTGGCCATGGGCTGAGATCGCCCGGCCGTGCGCCGGCCGGGGCGGAGCCGCAGGGTCAGGCCGGACCGATGTTCGTCAGCTCGATGACGTTGCCGGCGGGGTCGGTGACGAACGCGGCGAGGACGGTGGTCGTGCCGAAGTCGACGCGGGCGCTGGGCTCGCCCAGGAAGGGGGCGCCGGCGGTCCGCAGGGCGTCCATGGTGTCGTCGAACACGTCCGTGGGGACGTGCAGGGCGAAATGGGGGAAGCCCTTCCCCGGCGTGGGCAGGACGTCGGTCTCGAGGAAGTGCAGCTGGAGGTCGCCCACCGCCAACCACATCCCCGGGATCCCGAGATCGGGGCGCTCGACCTCCTCGAAGCCCAGGGTGCCGCAATAGAAGCGGCGTGCCGCCGCCAGATCGTCGACGGCGATGGCGACGTGGCTGAAGCCGCTCACCGCCACACGAGTGGGTGCCATGGTGCTCCTCCCCGCAAGGGCCGGCGCCACGGCACGGGTCGTGGCGACGGCGACGTGCCACTGTAACGAGCCGGTGGGCGGCACTAGATTGCCACCGCCCACGGAAGGAGGACCATGGAGGCACCCGGCTCGCCCCCGGCCCCGGGGCCCGTCGCCCAGCTCGGCTACGTGGTGAGCGATATCTCCGCGGCCATGGCGCGGTGGCTGGAGCACCTCGACGTGGGTCCCTTCTTCCACCTCCCCTCCCCGCCGCTCAACGACCTGCGGTACCGGGGCGAGCCCACGTCGGCCAGGATCGCGGTGGCGCTGACGTACTCCGGAGACCTCCAGATCGAGCTCATCGAGCCGCTCGACGACGAGCCGTCGCCCTACCGCGACTTCATGACCGCCCGGGGCGCGGGCCTACACCACGTGGCCCGGTTCCCCGCGGACTACGACGCCGCCCTGGCCGCCAGCCGCGCCCGCGGCCGGCACCCGTGCTTCGAGGGTCGTGGGATGACCCCCGACCAGCGGTTTTCGTACTTCGGCTGCGACAACCTGGACGGCACGGTGCACGAGCTGGTGGAGGTCTCGGGCCTCGGGGGCTTCTTCACCTACATGCGTGACCGGTGCGCCGCCTGGGACGGAACCGAGCCCATCAGGGTCATCGAGGTCTGACCCCGGTGTCGTTCGCCGGCGCCAGGCGCGCCCCGTGACGAGCGGTGGCGGCGCCCCGGCCGCGGCGGTGCTCGAGGTACCCGTGCTGACGGGCCGGCTCGTGCGGCTCGAGCCGCTCACGCTCGGGCACGCCCCCGACCTGGCCCGGGCGGGCGGCGGGGACCGCAGTACCTTCGGCTACACCTGGGTGCCGGACGGTCCCGACAGCGCCGCGGCCTACGTGCGGGACCGGACGGGCGACGAGGGGCGGATGGCGTTCGCTCAGGTACGGCTGGCCGACGGGCGCGCCGTCGGCAGCACCTCGTTCCTGGCCATGCGCCGGCGTCCCGACGACGGCCGCCTCTTCGCCGTCGAGATCGGCGCCACCTTCCTGGCGCCCTCGGCCCAGGGTTCGGGCATCAACGCCGAGGCGAAGCTGCTCCTCCTCTCCCATGCCTTCGACGTGTGGGGGGTCGGTCGGGTCGACTTCAAGACCGATGCCCGCAACCAACGGTCCCGGCGGTCGATCGAGGGGATCGGGGCCCGCTTCGAGGGCATCCTCCGGAGCTGGCAGCCCTCGCTCGTCCGGGGCGAGCAAGGCGATCTGCGCGACACGGCCATCTTCTCGATCGTCGCGTCGGAGTGGCCCCCGGTGGCCGAGCAGCTCCACCGCCGCGTAGAGGCGCATCGCACCACCTGATGTCGGCGCTCCCTGCCGCCCCGCCCTTCGGCGCCGTCACCGGTTGATTACCTACCGTTCGCTCCCGGTTGGCGAACTTGTCGCCGTTGGTTCACCTCGTCTCGGTACGTTGTGGACGTGCAGGTCGTCCACCCCCACTGCGGCGGGGAGGCCGGGTTGGTCCGGGACGAGCTCCTGGAAGAGGAGCGGTGGTTCTCCGAAGGGGAGACGGACGCCCTCGTTGCCGACCGAACCGCCCTTGCCGACCGGACCGCCCATTCCGACCGAACCGCCCTTGCCGACCGAACCGCCCTTGCCGACCGAACCGCCCATTCCGACCGAACCGCCGACACGCGCTGGTGCCCGGCGTGACCGACGGTGCTCGCCAGCACCTTCGTCTCCTCACCACCCCCGACCTCGCCCATTCCGTCGGCCGCGCCGCAGGCCGGTCCGCCGGCCGCGCCGCCAACCGGTCTGCCGCCCACCCCGCCGGCCGATCACTGGCGGCGGACCCGGCGCCGTTCCACCCCGCTCGTGGCCTCCGGCGCCGTGCCGTGCTGTACATCGGCGGCGAGCCCGAGGGCCGGATCGTCTTCACGCGTATGGCCAGGCGGTGGCAGAGCGTCAAGGTGCTGGTGGCGCAGACGGGTCGGGCGGGATTGCAGGTGGCCGTGGACCGGCGCTTGGGCATGGTGGTGATGCATGCCGTGCTGCCCGACGTCGACGCCGCCGACCTCGTGGCGGCGCTACGGGTCCGGGCGGCGACGCCGGCCGCGCCCGTCGTCGTGGTCGCCCACGACGGCACCTCCCGGGAGCGGGCCCGGCTGCTGTGGGCGGGCGCCAACGCCTACGTCTCGACGCCCCTGAACGCGGCCGAGATCGAAGCGGCGGTCGGGATGCTGCTGGAGTCGGCCGCCGTTCGCTGACCCGATCCGGTCCCGCCCGGGCCACGCCCTCCCCCCGGCCCGGCCGGCCTAGGTGGAGTTCTCGGGGACGGACGCGCCCACGTCGAAACGGCTGAGTCGTTCACCGGAGTGCGTTGCCGGGTGCGTACCGAGCCGGTGCCGCCGCCACGGGCGGTTGTACGCCACCCACCCCACGCCGGCGGCGACGAGGACGGCGCCCATCGTCCACCCGAGCGGGGTCGTCCCCATTCCCACGTACTTGAGGCCCGAGGCGAGAATCACGAACGTGATGGCGGGGCGCACGAAACGGTCGGGCGCCCGCGACGACAGGAACGAACCGACGATCACGGCAGGGACGCTGCCCAGCACGAGCGACGTGGTCACCGAGAACTCGACGTGGCCGAAGGCGAGGGCGCCCAGCGCGGCGGCCATCGTGAGCGGAACGGCCTGGGTGAGATCGGTGCCGACGAGCTGGTTGGCGCCGATGGCGGGATAGACGAACAGGAGCAGCACGATCATGAGCGAGCCCGAGCCGACCGACGTCATCCCGACGATGAGGCCGCCGACCATCCCGATGAGGACGGTGGGCACGGGGTGGACGGCCAGGTCGTGCACGACCCCCCGGCGGGCATGGGCCCGGCGGGCGTCGAGCGCCAGGCGCAGGATCATGGCGCCTGCTCCCAGCAACAGGGCGGAACCGAGGGCCATCTCGACATCGGTCTGCGCCGACTTCGAGTTCCCCAACAGGTGGAGCAGATAGGCCCCGAGGAACGCCATGGGGACTGATCCGAGCACCATCCATCCCACCAGGCGCAGGTTCACCGTGCCCTTGCGCAGGTGGACGGCGGCGCCCATGGGACGCATCAGCACCGCGGCCACCAGGTCGCTCGAGATGGCCGTCGCCGGCTTCACCCCGAACAGCAGGATGAGCATGGGGGTCATGAGGGCCCCGCCGCCGGCCCCTGTCATCCCGACGAGGAGACCGACCACGGCGCTCCCCAGCACGATGTACGGATCGATGTGCACGGCCCTCCCCCCGGCGGTGGTGTCGTCCGGAAACGGCTTCCCGCCTCCGGCGCACCCGGTGCCCATCTATTCTTAGTGATTCGGTAGGAGAAGTAAACCAGGCTCCGGGTGCACCCCTTCTGGGCTGGGCCGGGATCACCACCAGGGGTTGAGCGTCGCGGGCGAAAGGGTGGTTCTCGGCCCGGAAGTGGCCGACGACCTACATGAAGCTGTCGTCGGCCGAGAGCCCGAGGGCCTCGTCCCCGCCGGTGATGATGGGCTGGCAATTTCCCCAGCCCTCGCCGCCCCCGGCCGGGTCGGTGACGTGTACCACCGTGTCGCGGATCTGGTGCAGCCGTCGGGCGACGGCGGGATCGGCGCAGTCGGGCACGTGCTCGCCGTCGACGACGAGGTCGCCGCGCCATTCCCCGTGGTGGTGGCCGTCGAGCCCGAAGTACAGGCCGGCGCCGAGGTGGAAGCCGGTGTCGGAGACCACCTCGACGTCGAGGGTCCGCCGGCTGCCGTCGGCGCCCACGACGTGGATGCGTCCGCCCCGCAGTCGCCGGTTGCGCGGATCGAAGGTGAGCTCGGGGTCGAGGTCGACGAAGCGCTCCACGCGGCCGTCGGGATGCTCCACCCCGCCCATGACGACGTGCTTGTGGGTGAACCCCGGCCCGCAAACGATCTGGTAATGGAGGAACAGGCCGTAGCGCGAACCGTCGGGCCGCTGCATGGCGACGGGGCTCCAGATCATGCGGAAGGACAGGCCCGCCAGGGAGTCGCGGGGCTCGAGGTCCCGGGGCGGCAGCCCCACGTCGTAGCGCACGCCCCACGAGTGGTCGCGCGTCGAGACCCACGAGTCGGGCGAGATCTCGGTGCGAACGCCCGCCACCTCGACCCACCCCGACGCCACGCCGATCTGGTGGTAGCGCACCAGGTCCGACCCCACCCGGTAGCCCTGGCGCATGTGAGTGCGGTCCTCCAGCGACGGGGGCACGATGGACTCGAAGAGCCAGTCGAAGGCGACCGGCTGGACGTCGTTGGCCTCCAGGCGGAAGCGCACCGAACGCAACGGTTCCACCACCTCGTAGGAGACGGGGCCCACCACGGTGCGCTCGGGCGTCGGCTCGAGCCTGCGGCTGCCCCGGACGGTGAATTGTTCGACACCGCGCGACACTCCGGCGTAGCCGTCCATGACGTTGCGGTTCGGGTACTTGCCCAGCCCGAACCCGAGCTGCAGGCTGCCGTCCTTGGCCGCGGCCATGGCGCAGATCTTCTCGGTCCACGACAGGTCGCTCGTGGCCACCACGGCGAAGGTGTCGGCGATCTGGTGGCTGAGGCTCTCGTCGGCGGGGCCGAGCGGCCCGATGGGATTGCTCACGCCGTATCCCGGCTCACACCCGGTCCCAGTACCGGTTCTCCAGCATCTCCTCGAGCGTGGGCCGGTGCATGATCATGTCGTCGGGATCGGCGGGCATGTCGATCTCCCCGAACAGCACCTGGCGGCGAGCCACCCTGCTCATCACGATGGCGTGCCGGAGGGCGGCGTACATCGTGTAGAAGTCGAGGTGCCTCGGGGCATGCCCCGAACGTGCCTCGTAGGTGGCGGCGGCGTCGTCCATGCGCATGAAGTGCGGCATGCCCGGCAGCCCGGCCTGCACGGCGATGTCGTCGAGGAAGCGGTGCAGGTAGACCATCCACCCCAGGTCGATCTCGCGTGGTCCGAGCGCCACCATCTCCCAGTCGAGGACGGCCACCGGCTCGAAGTCCCGGTACATGATGTTGCCGATCCGGGAGTCGCCCCAGCTGATGACGGTCGCACCTTCGTCGTCGGGCCAGTGCCCCTCCAACCACGCGAACGTGCGCTCGATGAGCGGGGAGCGGGCGCCGTCGGCCACCACCCACTCGTAGTACGAACGCTGCTCGGCCAGGTGCCGGCGCAGCGCGCTGTCACCGGGCCGGTCGAGCTCGAGGAAGGCCACGTCGTCGGGACCGACCTCCGCCCCGTGCAGCGCGGCCAGCACGCCCACCGACGCGTCCTGGAGACGGCGCTGGTCGGCCGGCGGTGCCTCGGACAGCCACGAGCCGAAGGGGTACGGCATGATGTCCGGCGGCACCAGGCCCTCCACCCGTTCCATCACGAAGAACGGCGAGCCGAGGGCGGCGCCGTCGGGTTCGAGCCACAGGGTGCGGGGCACCGGGACGTCGGTGCGCTCGGCCACCAGGCGCATGACGCGGAACTGGCGCCCGAGGTCGTACACGGGGAACACCGGCACGGCGGCGGGGTCCGGGCTCAGTCGCACCGCGCAGGACTGCTCGACCACGGGGCCCGCCCGCCCGTCGTCGTCGCGATCGCGCCACGTGGCGTCGAAGAGCAGTGTCTCACTCGACATCCCGTTGCCCTCGGGGACCACCAACTGCGACACCTCGGGGTCGGCCACCTTGGTGGCCAGCCACGCCACCAGCCCGCGGTGCAGCACGTCGCGGTCACGGGTCGAGGTCCGGGGCCGCGCCACGGCCGCGTCGGCGGCGTCCGGGCCGGCCCCGGCGGGCCCGGTCACGGCTTCGGACCTCCCGCCACCGACTCCCACCCCGTGAAGCCGGACGGCTCGTGGCGCCCGAAGGTGCCGTGCTCGAACATCCCCCAGCCCTCGGCGCCGTCGCACTCGGCCCGCGCCACGTGGTCGACCACGCCGAACGGCAGCCGCCCGGTGACGGCCGGGTCCCGCATGTCGACCACGACCGATTCGACGAAGCCACGGCCCCGCCACTGCCCGTGCCCCCAGTCGGGATCCCCGCCGTAGCCGGGCCCGCAGTTGAGGCCCACCAGTCCGAGGGTGTCGATGTCCAGGGTGAGGGGCTTGCCTCCCCTGGTCCGCAGGTGGAGGGTGGCGCCCTCGGGGTGGCGAGTCCCCGGGCGGTACCGCACCTCGACCTCGGGCCATCCGAGCTGCTCGGGTGGGCGCCCCGAGGCGGCGGGGAACACCCGGACCGCCTCGTTCAGGGTCCGGGTGCCGTCGCCGTCCTCCTGGGCGATCACGACGATGGCGTATTCCTCGAACCGCAGTGGCGCGTACGTCCACCAGAAGCCGAACCCGGGGTCGGGCTCCGAGGCGGCCCGGCCCGGGGGCTCGGGCTCGCCGACGGGCCGGATCCCCCACGACCGGTCGCGGGTGCCCACCCAGCGGTCGTTGCCCACGGCGATGTCGTCGCCGCCCACCCGGAGCACGCCGGACCACGTGCCCACCTGGGCGAAGCGCATGGCGTCGAGAATGATGCGACCGCCCTGGCGCATGACGTGGGCGGGTTCCTCCACCACCGGGAACGACCCCGTCCAGGTGAGGTTGAAGGCGACGCCGTGCTCGTCACCGTCGCACACCAGCCGGATGCGTTCGAGAGGCTCGATCACCTCGATGCGGTAGGGGCCTACCTGCTGGGCCATGCGGTCGTCGCCGAGGGCGTCGGACATCCGCAAGGTGAGCTGCTCGTCGCCTCGCCGCACGGTCACGAAGGCGTCGGTCACCCCGAGGTTGGGGTACACGCCCATGCCGGTCACGAGGAAGATGTCCCCGGTTCGGTCGTGGGCGTTGAAGTAGCAGCGGTCGTAGGCGTTGCGGTCGCTCGTGGCCACGTGCTGCATCGACAGGGGGACCTGGTGCACCGGGTACTCGTCGAGCGGGACGGGCATGTGTCCGGTCTCCCTTGCCGTGGTGCGGTGGTGCCGGGCGCGCCACCGGGTCTGCCGAGGGCATCAACGTAGCCCCGCCCGCCCTGCCCGCGGAGGCCCGGCGGACCGGTGCCGGGCCGTCGGCCACAATCGTGGGATGCGGGACGAGCCGACCGCGGGTACGTCCGACCCCGTCCCCGCCGACCCCGACCCCGCCGCAGTCGCCGCCGCAGTCGCCGCCGCACCCGTCCCCGCCGCACCCGTCCCCGCCGCACCCGTCCCCGCCGCACCCGTCCCCGCCCACCAGGGGCGGTCCCGACGGTCAGGGCCGTCCCGCCCGTCGTCGCCCCCGCTCGGGCGGGCCTGGGTGGCGTGGGGCCTCGGGGTCAGCGCCTACTTCGTCGCCGTCTTCCACCGCACCAGCCTGGGGGTGGCCTCGCTCGACGCGGAGCGCCGCTTCCACATCGGGCCGTCGCTGCTGGGCACCTTCGTGGCGGCCCAGCTCGCCCTGTACGCCATCCTGCAGATCCCCACCGGGGCCATGGCCGACCGCTTCGGGCCCCGGCGGATGCTGGCCGTCGCCCTGGTGTTCCTGGCCGCGGGCGAGGCACTGTTCGGGTGGGGGACGAGCGTGGGGACAGCCCTGGCGGGGCGGGCCCTGGTCGGTGTCGGTGACGGCCTCACCTTCCTCAACGTGCTGCGCCTGGTGCAGAACTGGTTCCCGGCCTCGCGCTACGGGCTCCTCACCGCCCTGACGTCGCTCGCCGGCGGGGTGGGCCAGCTGATCTCCACCGTGCCGCTGCGCCTCAGCCTGGTGCACCTCGGATGGGAGGCCACCTTCACCGGGTCGGCGGGGGTGACGGTGGTGGCGGCCGTCGCCATCGGGCTGTTGCTCCGCGACCGCCCCGACACCGCCGCCCGCCTGCCGCTGCGCCAGCGCGGCAGCATGAGCCGCTCCGTCCGCCACGCCATGCGCACCCCGGGGACGTGGCGCGGGACGTGGGCCCACTTCACCCTCACCGGACCGTTCGTGGTGTTCACCGCCCTGTGGGGCTATCCCTTCTTGGTGCGTGCCCAGCACTACTCCGGGCGCGATGCCAGCCTGGCCCTCGCCCTCACCGTCGTGAGCGCGGTGGTGAGCGCCCCGTTCGTCGGGCTCCTCATCGTGCGGGCACCGCGTCTGCGGGCCAGGGCGGTGACGTCGAGCGCCGTGGTCCTGCTGGCGGCGTGGGTCGTGGCGCTCGCCTGGAGCGGGCACGACCCCGGCGCCGTCGTCGTGGTCCTGGTGGTGGCGACCGGCGTCGGCGGGTCGACGTCGGTGATCGCCTTCGACCTGGCCCGCGAGGCCAACCCGCCCGAACGGGGTGGTGCCGCCACCGGGGTGGTCAACATCGGTGGCTTCGCCTGCGCCGTCCTGGCCGACCTCGTCATCGGCGTGGTCCTCGACGTGATGGACGGGGGCGGTCACGGTGCGGCCGGGTACCGTCCGGCCCTGGCCGTCGTGCCCGTCATGGTGGGGGTTGGGCTGGTGCAGTTCTGGCGGCTGGGGCGCAGGGCGGTCCCGCCGCCGCCCCGGACGGCCGCGGCCATTGCGTAGCGAGCCGGCCACGGAGGGTGTGTCGCGCCGGACGTCGCGCCGAGCCGGGGTGACTTCCGGCCCTGACGTGCTGGGGCGCGCCGGGCGGACAATTGATCCTGGGGGGCGGGAGAAGGTGCGTCATGCGCAGAGTGGCCGTGGCGTTGGTGCTGGTGGCCCTCGTCGGTGCGTCGTGCGCGAGCACCTCGACGACCGGACCGAGGAGTTCGACGTCGAGCAGCGCCACGTCGAGCGGTGCCGCGTCGACCGGCCCGACCGGGTCCACGTCGACCACCCACCCCAGTGCGCTCGACGACCTGACCGCCTTCTTCACCGCCGCGGCCGGTGTCGACCAGAAGCTGAAGGCCGCCGCCGTCGATGCCAACGGGTCCATCGAGACGACCCAGATCACCATCAGCCAGTCGACACTCGACGCCATCGCAGCCGCCGACCCGACGTCGGCGGAGCGTGACATCCCTGCCGGGCTCCCCCCGGCCGTGCTGCTGCCGGTGCTCACGGTCCAGAGCGATCTCGTGTCGCGCTATTTCGCCTTCCGCGGCTTCGTCCAGGCCAGGGCCGGGACCATCCCCCGGACCAATCCCACGCCCGGTTCGTTGTCCGCCGCCGACTACCTGCTCACCTGCCTGGGTGCTGGCGCCCCGGCGGCGAACTCATTCGCGACCGACCTGGCCGCGGCCCGCACGGCGGCGTCGCGGGCACCACCGGTGGCAGCTGTCGACCCGGTGTCGCGCCATGCCGCCGATCTCGCCATCTGGCTGCAGCACATCGTCGGGGCCAACTCGGGGTGCGATGAGTGCGGCGGGGCGCGGTTCACCGTTTTGGAGCCCATCTCCTGGCACCACGTGGCGCCGCTCACACCGGGAGGCAACGCCTGGGACGGTGACATCGGCGGGCTCCTGTTCACCGCCACGTACACAGCGGACCAGGGCTGGGCTGTCCAGCTCAACGCCTGCTGAGTCGGCGAGGTGCGCGTCGTCGGTCCGGCCCGGGGGGCACGGACGGGGCGCCGGATCGTGCCGTAACATGACGACGGGGGCGGAGAACGAGGAGACCGACATGGCCGACGACGCGGGACCGGCGACGTGGAACGTCGCCGAATGGCACGGCAAGATGATGGTGGACTGTCAGGGCCTGAAGATCGGCAAGCTGCAGGACGTCTACGTCGACGTCGAAACCGACGAGCCGCAGTTCGCCACCGTGAAGGAGGGCTTCATCGGTCGTCACCTGACCTTCGTGCCGTTGGCCGGTATCCAGATCGGCCCCGACGAACTTCAGGTCACGGCGACGTTGGACCAGGTGCGGTCGGCCCCTGAGATCGAGCTCCACGGCGAGGAGCTGTCGCAGGCCGACGAGTCGACGCTGTACCACCACTTCGAGATGAACTACACGCCCATCGACACCGAGAGCGGACGCCGTCTGGCCCGCCGGTAGAGCCGCCCGCCCGCCGGTAGAGCCGCCCGCCCGCCGGTGGCGCCGCCCGCCCGCCGGTAGAGCCGTCCCGCCCGCCGGTGGCGCCGCCCGCCCGCCGGCGGCGCCGTCTGCCCGCCGGTAGAGGCGTCCCGCCCGCCGGTGGGACCGCCCATGGGAGGCTGCTCAGGTGGTGAGGAGCCCCCGCCCCGTGACGAGGGGCAGGTCCAGGGAGGTGATGAGCCCGGGCCGGGCGTCGATCACCGCCGGCACGGCGTTCACCAGGCGCATGGCCGTGGCCTTGAGCCCCCCGGTGTTGTGGTCCCCGTCGCTACCGACCAGCTGCAGATCGACGGTGTAGTTGGGTTCGCCCCGCACCACGACCCGGTAGCCGCCCTGGCCGAGGGGCTGGGGCCAGTCGGGGCCGATGTCGTCGGCCAGCCGGGTGACGTGCTCCAGGACGATGCGGGGCGTCGCGCCCACGAGCCCCCGGACCTCGAAGCGCAACCCGGCCGCCGTCCCGGCCTTCACCGTCCCGGAGGAGATGGCGATGTCCCGGACGGCGGGCAGGCGCTCGTAGTGCTCCTCGACGCCGTCGAGCTCCACGCCCAGACCGGCGGCAATCTGGTGCACGACGCTGCCCCACGCCATGGTGAGCACACCCGGCATGAGGAGCATGGGGATGTCGTCGAGGGCACGGCCGAATCCCATGATGTCGAAGATGACCATGGGCTGGTCGTAGGTGGCGTAGTTGAGGATCTCGAGGCACCGGACCTCGTCGATGCGCTCGCTGATGCCGGTGACCACGAGGGGCAGCCAGTCGTTGGCGAAGCCGGGGTCGATGCCGTTCACCCACAGTGTGACCCCGGCGGCCTCGGCCGCGTGGTGCAGCGGGTCGGTCATCTCGGCCGGCACGACCCCCTTGGGGTACTGCAGGAACACAGGGCCGCTCGACACCACGTTGGCGCCGGCCCGCAGGATGCGCTCCAGGTCGGCCAGGGCCTCGGTCAGGCGGTGGTCGGCCATGGCCGTGTGGACCACGCAATCCGGCTCGAGAGCGAGCAGTGCGTCGGCGTCGCCGGTGGCGGCCACTCCGAGCGAACGGCCCAGCCCAGCCAGATCCCCGGCGTCGCGTCCCACCTTGTCGGGGTTCGACACCCAGACACCCACGAGCTCGAGTTCGGGGCGGGCGTCGATGCCGGCGAGCGCATGGCGGCCGACGTTCCCGGTGCCCCACACAACCACGCGGTGCGTCACGTTTCTCTCCTCGCTGCTTGCACGCCGGGGGATGGCCCGGTGCCCGGATGCCCCGGGCGTGGCCGGGTGGGCCGGGTGGGCCGGGTGGGCCGGGTCGGCTACGAGCCGATGCCGCCCAGGTCCACCTGGGGCCGTTCGGCGCCCCCGTCGACCTCGAACACCTTGCCGGTGACGAAGTCGCCGGCGGGGGAGGCCAGGTAGAGGACGGCGGCGGCGATGTCCTCGGGCTGGCCGATCCTCCCCACGAGCGCCGTCTCCTCGATGAAGGCCAGCATGGCCTCGTCCTGCACCACGACCTCCACCGCCGACGTGGCGATGGTGCCGGTGGCGATGGCGTTCACGCGGATGCGGGGGGCCAGCTCCGCCGCCGCCAGGCGCGTGTAGTGCGACAGGGCCGCCTTGGCCGTGCCGTAGGCGATGAATCCCCGGGGGGCGACCCGTCCCGCCATCGACGAGATGTTGACCACAGCCCCTCCGTCCCCCTCCAGCATGGCCGGCACCGCTGCCCGCACCAGGGCGTGGGCACTGGCGACGTTGTAGCGGAAGGCCCGCTCCAGGTGCCCGGGGGAGACGTCGAGCAGGGGCCGCGGCATCCAGCCCCCGTGGTTGTTCACCACCACGTCGAGGCGGCCGAAGGTGGACGTCGCCGCCTCCACCAGCTGGGCCATGACGTCGAGGTCGTTGAGGTCGGCGGGGATCACCACCACCCGGCGACCAGCCCCCTCGATGCGGGCTGCCACCTCCTGCAGCTGGGTCTCGGTGCGGGCGGTGATGACGACGTCGGCACCCGCCTCGGCCAGGGCGACGGCGGTGGCGGCACCGATCCCCCGGCCGGCGCCGGTGACGATGGCGGCGCGGTCGGTGAGGCGGAAACGGTCCAGGATCACGGCGGCCGACAGTAGTCGAGCGCGCCGCCAAGGTGAAACGTGTTCCATGCCGTCGGGACCGGGCCCGGCTGCCGAGTGGTGGAGACCCGAATCGTCAGGCGTCAGGCGTCAGGCGTCGGCCGGTCGGGTCGAGGGCAGGCCGAGCTTGCGGTGGTCCCACGACACGGTGCGCTCGACGTGCAGGGCCACCACCACGCGCTTGTGGAGCATGGTCTCCACGAACGGCCGCAGCTCCTCGGTGTAGGTCCCGTAGTAGCGCTCGAACAGGTCGACGCCCAGGGCGAACATCCGATCGGGGTCGTCCACGAACTCCGCCGTCCCCACCAGCTCGACGCCGCGCAGCTCCTCGTAGTAGTCGCCGTCCTCGGCCATGCACGTCATGTGGGGGTCGCGCCGGAGGTTCTGGGC
>Ga0209415_10013688_pt1 | contig 13349 bp, 10 predicted proteins | sample PeaSoiSIISIP2007_FD_187696 | JGI IMG/M metagenome (GOLD analysis project Ga0209415, IMG submission 187696) | Peat soil microbial communities from Weissenstadt, Germany - SII-SIP-2007 (SPAdes) (version 2) | ecosystem: Environmental > Terrestrial > Soil > Wetlands > Peat | place: Germany... | reverse complement strand
CGCTGTTCGATCAATCGCTGTTTGTGCGCGCTTCCATCAACGGTGTCCTGCGGGAAGCAGTAATCGCAGCATTGTTGACTGCGGTCATGATCTTGTTTTTTCTGGGCGACTGGCGTCCCACCATCGTGATTTCTATTTCCATCCCCTTGTCGATTTTCGTCTCGGTGATTCTGCTGAGCGCCCTCGGAGAAACCATCAACATCATGACTCTGGGTGGCCTCGCTCTGGCGGTTGGAATTCTGGTGGACGACGCCACCGTCGAAATCGAAAACATCGAACGCAATCTTGCCCAGGGGAAGGAGATGAAACAGGCCATCCTCGACGGCGCGTCGCAGATCGCCGTGCCCGCCTTCGTTTCGACTCTTTGCATCTGCATCGTCTTTGTGCCCATGTTTTTCCTGAGCGGCGTGGCGCGGTATTTGTTCGTCCCGCTGGCCGAAGCTGTGGTGTTCGCCATGCTGGCCTCTTATTTCCTCTCCCGCACCCTGATCCCAACCCTGGTTATGTACATCATGCGCGGCCACGAGCACCGGGCGGAGGCTCCCAGGACCATTTTCGGGCGTTATCAGCGGGTCTTCGAGCGCGGCTTCGACCGATTCCGCAACGTCTATTACCAGCTGCTGGAAGCCACCCTCAAACACCGCAAGGTCTTCGCCGCGTGTTTCCTTATTTTTTGCGTGCTTTCCACCGCCATGGTTTTTTTCCTGGGGGAAGACTTTTTCCCTTCCGTGGATGCCGGCCTGATGCGGCTGCATTTACGAGCTCGCCCCGGGTTGCGCGTGGAGGAAACGGCGCGACTGTGTGATGAAATCGAGAAATATTTGCGCACGGAAATCCCAAAGGATGAACTAACCACCATTCTCGACAACATTGGCCTGCCGAACTCAGGCATCAACCTTTCCTACAGCAACTCCGGCGTCGTCGGCACCAGCGACGCAGAGATCCTGGTGGGGCTGAACACCGAGAATCACCGGCCCACGGAGGAATACATCCGGAAACTGCGGGCCGACCTGCCGCGGCAATTTCCGGGCGTCGAGTTCTTTTTTCAGCCGGCGGACATCGTTTCGCAAATCCTCAACTTTGGGTTACCCGCGCCGATTGACATTCAATTGGCGGGCATGGACCTGCAACGGAACTACGCCATTGCCCAACAGATGGCCAACCGCCTGCGCCGGGTTCCCGGCACGGCCGACGTCCACGTCCACCAGACCATGAGTCTGCCCACCCTGCACCTGCAGATTGACCGCTCCAAAGTCGCCCAGGTAGGCATGAGCACTCGAGATGTGGCCCAGAGCGTTCTGGTTTCCTTGAGCGGAAGCTTCCAGACCGCGCCGAATTTCTGGCTGAACCCGGCGAATGGGGTCACTTACTCGGCAGCCGTGCAGGCGCCGCAGTACCGGATCACGTCTCTGCAGGACCTGATGAATGTGCCGGTCAACGATCCGAGAGTGCAGGACGCGCAGGTGCTCAGCAATTTGGTGCAGTTGTCGCCGGCTGTACGCCCTGCGGTGGTCTCACATTACAACGTGCAGCCGGTCGTTGACGTGTACTCCAGCGTGCAGGGCCGCGACCTGGGGGCTGTAGCCAAAGATGTCATGGAAGCGCTGCAGCCCTTTCGGGCGCAGCTTCCGCGAGGCACGCAGTTCATGGTGCGTGGACAAGTCGAAACCATGAAGTCTTCCTTTGTCGGATTGGGCATCGGATTGGTGCTGGCGATCGTGCTGGTGTACTTTCTGATCGTGGTGAACTTTCAGTCCTGGCTCGACCCGTTCATCATCATTACAGCGCTGCCCGGCGCCCTGGCCGGCATCTGCTGGATGCTGCTTCTGACCCGTACTACGGTCAGCGTCCCCTCGTTGACCGGCGCGGTGATGTGCATGGGCGTAGCCACGGCGAACTCGATTCTGCTGGTTTCCTTCGCCCGCGATCGCATGCGAGCCGGCATCCCCGCCGTGCAGGCGGCGCTCGAAGCCGGCTACACCCGCATTCGCCCGGTGGTGATGACCGCCCTGGCCATGATCATCGGCATGGTGCCCATGTCGCTCGGCCTGGGCGAGGGCGGCGAGCAGAATGCTCCGCTGGGACGCGCCGTCATCGGCGGCCTGTTGTTTGCTACCGTGGCAACTTTGTTTTTTGTGCCTTCCATCTTTGCCATGATCCATGGCTATCGGGAGGCCAGAGATGCGGCCCGGTAAGATGGTTGTGTCGGTGAAAGCACAAGTGGATTGACGGACTGCCTATGGATTCGAGAATGAATCAGGACAATCTTCTACCGCCGGAGCATGCAACTCCAGCGATCACGCCACCACCCAACCTTCCTCCGGCGGCGCCGCGGACGGCTTTGTTTACCGTCTTCGCCGTCGTGTTTCTGCTGCTTCTCGGTGGCGTCATCACCATCCTGATCCGGCTGCACAGCAGCCGTGTGCTGGCCAAGGAAACCGAGCAGGAGTCCATCGCCACGGTTGCCGTGGTCCATCCCCAGGCGGAAAAACCCGACGAGGAACTGATCCTGCCCGGCACCATGCAGGCCTACGAAGAGTCCCCGATCTACGCCCGGACCAACGGCTACCTGTTGCGCTGGTACAAGGACATCGGCAGTCACGTCAACAAGAGTGAACTCCTCGCCGATATAGACACCCCCGAAGTGGATCAGGAGCTGATCCAGTCCCGGGCCAATCGCCAGCAGATCGTGGCTCAGCTGGATCTGGCCAAGATCAACGCCGACCGCTATGCCAATCTGCGTACCACCGATTCCGTCTCGCAGCAGGAGGCTGACCAGCAATCCAGCCAGTATCAGCAGGCCAAGGCCAATCTTGCCGGCGCCGACGCCAACGTCAAGCGCCTCGAGGAAATGGAATCGTTCAAGCACGTCTACTCGCCTTTTTCCGGCGTGCTCACCAAGCGCACCGTGGATCCCGGAGCCCTGATTAATGCCGGCGTGAGTGGCGCGGCAGGGAAGGAGTTGTTTGATATCGCCCGGGTAGATCCGCTGCGTGTCTACGTCAGCGTTCCGCAAAACTATGCGCCAGCCATCAGGAACGGAATGGACGCTACTGTAACTTTGCAGGAGTACCCCGGCCAGATGTTCAAGGGAACCGTGGCGCGAACCGCCGAGGCCATCGATCCGGGAACCCGCACCCTGCTCACCGAAGTGGATGTGCCGAACAAGCACGGCCAACTGTTGCCCGGCTCCTACGGCGAAGTGCATTTCCGCGCCGGGGACAACGCGCAAAAGATCACCATTCCGGTAAACGCAATGCTCTTCCGCAAGGAAGGGCCGCAGGTTGCGATTGTAGGCAAGGACGGCAAGATTCATCTGCAGCCGATCGCGATTGGCCGCGACTATGGCACAACCTTGGAGATTCTCGGCGGCGTCTCCCTCGAAGACCGCATGGTCATCAACCCGGCCGACTCCATCGAGGAAGGCCAACCCGTCAATGTGGCGCCGGAAAAATCGCCCGCCTCCCCCGGAGGCCAGCCCTCGTGAGGCGATGGCAGATCACACCCGTCGTCCTGTCGGCGGGATTGCTGTGCAGTTGTGCCGTTGGGCCAAACTACCATCGGCCCCTCGTGCAGGCTCCGGTCACTTATAAGACGGAAGGCCCCTGGCGCGTGGCGGCGCCCAAGGACGGGATTCCCAAAAGCGCCTGGTGGGAGATTTTCCACGACGTTGAACTCAACGACTACGAACAGCAGTTGCTCAAGTCCAACCAGTCGCTCGAAGCTGCCAGAGATCAGCTCAGCCAGGCTCGTGCCCTGGCGCGGGTGACCTCCGCCGGATATTTCCCGAGTCTCAACGCTGATCCCGGCGCTTCGCGGTCCCGGTATTCCGCCAATCGCCCCTTGGCGTCATCCCCCAGTTCATCGCTCACCCAAAGCACCTATCAGATCCCTTTTCTTGTCAGCTATGAGCCCGATCTGTTTGGGACCGTGCGGCGCAGTCTCGAAGCCTCGAACGCCTCGCTGCAATCCACCGCCGCCAGCCTGTACAACGCCCGTCTGGTGTTGACCGCAGAACTCGCCGCCGACTACTTCAACCTGCGCGAACTCGATGCTGAGATGCAGGTCCTCGAGGAATCCGTCGAGATTCAGAAAAAGGGATTGCAGCTGGTCGAGAATCGCCACCAGGGCGGAGTGGCCTCGGGCCTCGATCTTGCCGAACAGCAGACCCTGCTCGATTCCACCGTCACCCAGCTCTACCTTGTCCAGCAGCAGAGAGCGCAATTCGAACATGCCATCGCGGTACTGACCGGGAGCCCCGCTTCGAGCTTCAGTGTTCCTGTTCTTGCTTTGAAAGATGAACCGCCCGCGGTTCCGCCGGGAGTGCCCTCGGACCTGCTGGAGCGACGGCCCGACGTGGCCGGCGCCGAGCGCCAAATGGCCTTCGAAAACGCTCAGGTCGGCGTGGCCACAGCCGCGTTCTATCCCCAGCTGACCATTTCCGGCGGCGGTGGTTTTCAGAGCACAGCCCTGAGCAGCCTGATTACTGCCCCCAGCGCAATCTGGTCGCTGGGCGCGGATGTGCTGCAGCCGATTTTCCAGGGCGGTCGCAATCGCGCCAACCTGGAAGCAACCCAATCCGCTTACCAGGTTACTGTCGCCAACTATCGCGAGTCGGTGCTGACCGCTTTTCAGCAGGTGGAAGACGGCTTGTCAGGCTTGAACGCGCTCTCCCAGGCTTCAACCTCGCAGAGCACTGCCGTACAGGATGCCCAACGCGCCCTGCAGTTGGCCAACAACCGCTACACCGGCGGACTGACCACCTACCTCGACGTCATCACCGCGCAGTCCGCCCTGCTCAGCAACCAGCGCATCGCCGCCCAGATTCTGGGCCAGCAAATGGTCACTTCGGTGTATCTGGTGAAAGCTCTCGGCGGCGGCTGGGATGCTTCTGAGATCCAGAACGAGCAGGTGCATCCCCGCGCCGGCCAGGTAATCACACAATAGCCAGCAGTAAGCGTCAGCGCACCGCTGCTGCCTCGCGAGCTTTGACCGCGGCACGATAGCGGTCCCGATGCTCGATCGCTTGCGCCTTCATGGCTGCGGAATCGGTCCACGCGAGGCGCGAGACCACCCGGCCCAACTTCAAGTGGGAGCCCACGATCTCGGCAACATCCTCCGCTTGGACCTTGCGATACCACGCACCTTCCGGATAGACGATCACGATAGGTCCGTCGTCGCACAGGCCGAAGCAGCCGCTGGTCGTGACTTGAACTTCGTCGTCAAGTCCCTTGGAGATGACTTCGCGCTCCAGGGCCTGCAAGACAGGCAGCGATTTGTGGGCCGGGCAGGACGCTATCCCCTCCGGTTTTTCCTGCATACAGACAAAGACGTGGCGGCGGAACGGTTCCATGGACATCCTCCGGGGATGATCGCGAAGATCGCTATACAGCGCGGCCATCGCGGACTCAGGTTGCACCTGCGTAACCTCTGATTGTCGGGGGTGCGAAGCACCGCTCGCCGTGATTCAGGTCACAGGGTTCCGTATCTCCGGACTTGCATTCCTCCCTCCGCTGAGACTTTTCCTACCGTCCAAGTGCAACTCGATGCACATGGAATTTCCAGGTGGTTGGCGGGGGGGGGACTTAAATCCTTCATTTCACAGACAAAAATTACCTGGCACTTCCGGCCCATTGGTGCGCCAGTTGCATCGGCGTATAGGCAATGTATGTCTATTATAGTAATGGACATTATTACATTAAGGTACAAATGGGACATTCGCAAGAATTTGCACACTGCGGCCGCCGGTTTCCGCCGCGGGGCCAGACAAGGATCCCCTTGTGCCGCCGGCTAGCCCCCTGAGACATTCCCCCCAAAGCATAGAGAATCCTGAAGGAGAGTAATCAAGATCTTATGAAATCTAACCAGAGTTTCTTCCACGTGGCCCTGACTCTCGTTGCCTTGACGGCAGGCGTATGGGCACAAACCCAGACTGCGTCCAACGTCGCTCCCACGAGCGATTACGCCGCCCCGGCGCCAGTTACTGCCGCCGACATCCAGTCGCTAAGAGATGCGCTCGCGGCGCAGCAGCAGGAAATCCAGGCCCTGCAGAGGCAACTGCAACTCAGAAATCAGGCTGACGCCGCGCCGGTCCCCGCTGATCAACCACCAGTGGCTGCCCTGGTCGCCGCCCCCGTTCAGCCCGACCGCTCGGCCAACCCGGCGCCGAACCAGGAGCCGAATCCAGACGCGGCCCAGACGTTCAACAAGCAGATGGAAGGCCCCATCACCATCCACTTCCGCGGCATCAACATTACGCCCGGCGGATACGCGGAAGCGGCCTTCGTCCGGCGCTCGCGGGCGCTGGGTGCCGACTTACCCACGCCTTTCAACTCCCTGACCATGCCGGGAGCTTCGCAGAGCCAGATACCGGAGTTCTTCGGGTCCGCGCGCCAGTCCAAAAGCACCATGTTTGTGGATGGCCGCATGAAGAATGTGGATCTGTCCAGCTACGTCTCCGCTGACTTCCTGTCGGCTGGCGTCACCTCGACCTCCAATCAGACCAACGGCTACACGTTCCGGCTCCGCCAGGCTTGGGCCCAGGTCAAGTTCGATAATGGCTGGAGCTTTCTCGGCGGCCAGATCTGGAGTCTGGTAACCGAGAACGGCCTGGGAATTTCCCCGGACGACGATCTCGGCCGAACCAACGATTCCCGCCCCAAGACCATCGATCCCTCGTATAACGTCGGCTTCGTCTTCGCCCGTCAATACGGCATTCGCGTCACCAAGAGCTTCGGCGATAAGGTCACGATCGCATTCGCTCTTGAAAATCCCCAGGCGACTCTCATGACTCATGGCAACGCATCCAATTATCTGGTGGGTGAGTCCGGCGCCAGCAACAGCTTCAACACCGGCGCCAGTTACTCCTTCAATCCTGCACCCGATCTCATTGCCAAGATTGCTTTCGATCCTGGCTTCGGACACTATGAGGTCTTCGGACTTCTCGATCGCTTCACCGATCGGGTTTTCCCCTGCGGCGAAGTGCTGAGCACGCAGACTTGCGGCAGCGCGGCTGCTGGCGTGACCTCGGTCGCGGGCGCCTACAACTCCAGCAAAGAAGCGGGCGGATTCGGCGCCAGCGCGCGCTGGAATATCGCCAACCGCGTGACGATTGGGCTGAAGGGCTTTGGCGGCAGTGGAATCGGCCGTTACGGCCCTGCCGGGCTGGCTGATGCCGCGATCAATGCCAACGGAACCCTTCATCTGCTCCGCAACTTCGAAGGACTCACCACGCTCGAAGCGCACCTCACCAAGAAACTCGACTTCGTCAGCTACGGCGGCGTCGAGTACGCCGCCCGCGCCGTCAGCTTCGATCCGCTCGCCAACAAAGGCGCGGGTGCGCAGGTTGGCTACGGAGCCACCACCTTCGTCAACACAGCCTGCTTTGCAGAAACTCTGCCCGGCGCAGGTGGATTCTCTCCGGGGACGCTCGGTTCTGGCTGCACCGCCGACACTCGTGCCGTCATCGAAGGTACCGCGGGCATTTGGTACAAGTTCTATAGCGGGCCTCGTGGCCGATTCCAGTACGGCACGCAGTATTCCTACGTCACTCGCAATGCCTGGTCAGGAGTCGGCGGTGTGCCGCATGGAATCGACAACATGGTCTTTAGTTCATTCCGTTACTACCTGCCGTAGGCGCTGCGGACCCTTCCTGCAGAATCGCCGCCGGCCCGGTTTCGGCTACTCTCCTTGCATCGGGCCGGCGGTGGTAAAGTGATCGTCACGCCGCTTCTCTCTGTGAGCCCCCGGGGTCGTGAACATGAATTCAAGACGTGACTTTCTAAAGCAGATGTCCAAAGCCGCTTTGGCCGCCGGTGCCGTTCCTTCGGTGTTGGTCAGCGCGCTCGAAGCACAGCAGAGCGGCGCGCTCCAGATTCCGGGCGAAGAAGACATGCTCGTTCGCTCTGCCCGCTTCTTCGATCTGGAAACGCCAGTCGAGTACTTCAGCACCTGGCTGACGCCCGTTCCGCACTTTTTCGTGCGCAATCATATGCACGAGCCAAGCGAACTCAGCGCCGCAGACTGGCGGCTTGCCATCGGGGGCGAAGTCGAGAAGCCCTGCACCCTCAACCTCTCCGAGCTTTCCGCGCTTCCGACCCACTCGGTTGTTAACACGTTGGAATGCGCGGGCAATGGCCGGTCTTTTCATCACCCTCAAGTGCCTGGCATCCAGTGGGGAAAGGGCGCAGTCGGCACTGCCCGCTTTTCCGGCCCGCGCCTGGCCGACGTTCTGCAGCGCGCCGGAGTCAAGTCTTCGGGCAAGCACGTCATGTTCCGCGGGCTCGACGAAATCCCAGGGAAGGTGCCCGCCTTCATTCGCAGCATTCCCATCGAAAAGGCGCTCGACTCCGATTCTCTGGTTGCGACCCACATGAACGGCGCTCTGCTGACCAGGCATCACGGTTTTCCGGCGCGCGCGCTCGTTCCCGGCTGGATCGGAGCCGCATCCTGCAAGTGGCTCACCGAAATCAAGGTCCTCGATGCCGAGTTCGTCGGAAATTTCATGAGTCCCGGCTACCGCTTCCCCAACCAGCCTGTGAACCCTGGAGAGGCTGTAAAGCCCGATGATACGCACCCACTCACCGCTTTGAATGTGAAGTCGGTGATCGCTGGGCCGCTCGACGGGGCCCACGTTAAGGCAGGCAGAATCACAGTTCGCGGAACTGCCTGGGCTGGCGAGGCTGACATCGTCAAGGTCGAGGTTTCCACCGATGGCGGCGCAGACTGGAGTCCGGCAACGCTCGGCCGCGAACAAGCCCACTATGCCTGGCGCTTGTGGAACTACGATTGGAAAGCCACCAGCGGCGACTGCACCGTCCTTTCACGCGCAACTGACAGCCAAGGACATGTCCAGCCCGCAACTCCAGTCTGGAATCCCAGCGGCTATCTATACAACGCCACCGATCAGGTGAAAGTGCATGTCTCCTAACCGCAACCGCGCTTACTCGATAAGGCTGATGCTGCTGCCGTGGCTCTGCTTTACTGTGCTGGCTGTGCTGCCGTTCCGGGCCCAGGAGCACGAGTCAAAGGTGATCCCGCAGTCCCAGAACCCGCCACCGGTCAAGTTCGTAGAAGACCTGCCGGCGGGATCGATGCAGGCCAGGGCCACAGCCTCCTGCCTGGAATGTCACGAAGCCCGCATCATCTTGCAGCAGCGGCTCGGCAAGGCCGCCTGGACGAAAGAAGTGGACAAAATGATGAAGTGGGGCGCCGTGGTTGATGCGGCTGATGGCGACGCTCTCATTGACTATCTGAGCAGCAACTTCGGTCCCGATCGGCCTGCCTACGATCCACCCCGGACATCAGTTCCGACAACCGCCAAAAGAGCTGGTTCGAAGAAACCACAATAGGCACGCACCCTGAATGTGACCCTGGTAACCAGCCGTGGGTGGCCCGGGCACGTGCCTGCTCGTTCACGTTACGGACTACTCCCTTTCGTAATTGGCCGTTGGTGAACCCTGAAAACTAAACTTCCGGGTGGGGGTTTACTGTCGCATGATCAAATTCACGAAGTCGCTCTTAGTCCTGGCAGCGGGTAGTCTCATGGTGGTTGGACTCGCCTCTGCTCAAACCCAGAACAGCAACACTTCCGGCGCCGGCGCAGGTCAGGTTGATCCCGGCCATCCGCGCGTCAACCAGGTCAACCACCGCGAACAGAACCAGCAGAACCGCATCGCCAACGGCGTCAAGAACGATAAGTTAACACCGGGGCAGACCTCGCACCTGGAAAAAGGCGAGCAGCGCCTGCAGAACAACGAAAAGCGCGACATGGCGAAAGATAACGGCCACCTGACCAAGCAGAATCAGAAACAGCTCAATCACGAAGCCAACAACATGAGCAAGCGCATCTACAAGGACAAGCACCCGAACAAGTAGATCCGCTGAAGCCCTCCCGAGTTTTGATCCATAAGTGAAAGAGAGAGCCGCGATTACGCGGCTCTTTTCTTTTCCCCGAAATTCGACCTATGTTCAGAAGGGTCGGGGAAATGTTAGGCTAGCCATTCTTCGCCTGAATGCTCTTGCCGGCGACGCCAGGAGCCTCCGGCATCCCTTTGGACACGGGGACATGCAAGGCACGACTCAGCTATGGCTGTTGAGCTCACCACCAAGCCCGGACTTGCCGCCGCCACTCTTACCGACGTGGGCCGCCAGCGCGCCAACAACGAAGATTCCGCCCTCTATTGGGAACCTGCTTCCGACGAAGAGTTCCGCCGCAAGGGCCGGCTTGCGATCGTGGCCGACGGCATGGGCGGGTACGAGGGTGGCCAGGAAGCCAGCCGGCTGGCGGTCGAGAGCGTGCAGCAGGTCTATAGCGACAGTTCCGCCGCGACTCCCCAGGAAGCGCTGGTGGCGGGTCTGGAGACGGCTCACCGCAACATCCAGCAGTATGGCGAAGAGCATCCTCAATTGCACGGCATGGGCACGACCTGCACTGCCCTGGCGATCGTGGGCCGCCACCTCTCCTTCGCGCACATTGGCGACAGCCGCCTGTACCTGGCTCGCAACGGGAACATCTCGCGCCTGACCCGAGATCATTCCTACGTCGGCAGGCTGGTCGAAAGCGGGATTGTGCGCCTGGAAGACGCCGAGTCGCATCCGCAGCGCCACATCCTGACCGCGGCTTTGGGGTCGGGCAGGGAAGTGGTGCCGGATGTGCCGGACCGTCCGCTGCTCCTGGAAGATAACGACGTGCTGATCCTATGCACCGACGGGCTGTGGAGCCTGGTGAACGACCAGGAACTGCTGCGAACCGCGCAAGCGCAAGCGCCGGCCGCATGCTGCCGCACGCTGGTGGACATGGCGTTGGAGCGGGGCGGGCCGGACAACATCACGGTGATCGTTCTGCGGATCCTGGCGAAGGCCTAGACGGCAAAGCGCTACCGACCCAGCGTCCCGCAGGCTTGCCGGACACTACGGTAGCGCCGCTATTGCGAGCCCAAATACAAGCAAAGTATAGGAAGCTGACTGCACCACTTCTAGTGCATTGTCGGGTACTGGCCGGTTAATACGACATCAGTTAACCGCGGAGGAGATGCCTCCACGCCGCGAACCGACAGCGGCCCCGGCCTCATGGGATCGCCCGCCCGGCGGCCAGCATCTGTTCGGCACGGGCCCGGACACGGATGTCTTCGGTGAAGTTCTCCCAGCGAACGGTTCCGGAACGATCGACGAGGAACTCGGCGGGGCGAGCGATGTCCTGGCCGTCGTTTCTGCCGTGTTCGTGCAGCACATCATAACGCCGAATCACCTCGGCTTTGGGATCGGAAAGAAGGGTAAAGGTGTAACCGGCCTTTCGACGAAGATTCTCCGACTCTGCCGGAGAATCGACGCTGATCGCGACCGGGCGGATGCCCTCTGCCTGAAACTCCGCCAGATCTTTCTGTATGCCTCGCAACTCGAGGTTACAGTACGGTCACCAATATCCGCGATAGAAGACGAGAAGCACGGCTTTCGGTGGAGCGGCGCCCGCCGTGGGGGAGAGAAGCTGCGAAAGCGCAACCGCCTGCCCTTCACTATCGGACAAGGTGAAGTCGGGAACGCGCTGTCCGACGTGCGGCGCGCCCGCTGACTGGGGAATGTGCCGCGCGAGGAAGAAAAGCCAAACCGAGCCCGCCACCAGCAACAGCGAAAACCCCGTGACCACGAAGCCCCAGACCTTGCCTCCGTAGGCTTGCGACTGGCGGAAGGCCCGCACAACGCCGACCAACAGGAACAGAAGGCCGAAGACAGGAAGGATGAGATTGATCCACGGAAGTATCGCTGCCGGGAAGTGGACGAAATACAGCCAATTGCTGACGAGAGCGAGGACGTTGAGAATCAATCCCAGCCAGAGGGCAGAATTGCGTTGGCCGTGGTTCATGGCTGCACTCCGGGTTCGTCTTTAGCAGGTTCTTCTGTCGCTTCGTTCTTCTCCGGGCGAAGCAGCGGGAACAGAATGACGTCGCGGATGGTGTGCGAATCGGTTAACAGCATGCACAGACGGTCTATGCCGACGCCCACTCCGCCGGCGGGCGGCATGCCATAAGAAAGCGCGCGGATGTAGTCTTCGTCCATCTGGTGGGCTTCGTCGTCGCCGCGCTCGCGCTCCTTGAGCTGCGCTTCGAATCTGCGGCGCTGATCTTCCGGGTCGTTGAGTTCGCTGAAGCCGTTGGAGATCTCCATCTGCCCGGCGAAAATCTCCCAGCGCTCGGTCCAGTCGGGCTCGTCGGGCTTCTGCTTGGAGAGCGGCGAGACGGCAGTGGGGAATTCATAAATGATGGTCGGCTGGGTGAGGTGTTCTTCGGCCGTGGCCTCGAAGAGCGCCGCGATCGTCTTGCCGGCGGGGGCATTCGGCTCGTAGGGCATGTGCGCGTGCGAGGCGTTGAAACGTTCCACCAGTTTTCGGACGCCGTCGTGGCCGGCGAAATCGCTCATTTCCGGCTTCGCGCCCGCGGCCGCAGGCCAGTAGTGAATGATCGCCTCGCGCATGGTTAATATCTTCCAGTTCGACCAGTCAATTTCCTGTACTTCATTTTCCGAAATCGTCCACTTCGATTTCGAACTGCCGTTAACCGCTTTGGCCGCTTCGGTGATGACTTCCTGGGTCACGCTCATGATGCCGCGATAGTCGGTGTAGGCCTGATAGGCCTCCATCATGGTGAACTCAGGATTCCAGCGCCATCCCAGGCCCTCGTTGCGGAAACTGCGGTTGATCTCATACACCCGGTCGAGGCCGCCGACCACCAGTCGCTTCAGGTAGAGCTCGGGCGCGATGCGCAGGAAAAGATCCATGTCGAGCGTGTTGTGATGGGTGACGAATGGCCGGGCTACGGCTCCGCCGGCGATGGGCTGCATCATGGGCGTCTCGACTTCGATGAAGCCATGGCCGTCGAGCGTGCGCCGCACTGACTGCACGAGCTTAGTGCGCTTGAGAAAAACCTCGCGCACTTCGGGATTCATCACCAAATCCACGTAGCGCTGGCGGTAGCGCAGCTCCACGTCGGTCAGGCCGTGCCACTTCTCGGGCAAGGGCAGCAGGTCTTTGCTGAGAAAAGTGATTTCCTCGACGTGGACCGTGAGTTCGCCGGTGCGGGTGCGGAACAGGTATCCGCGGACCCCGATGTGGTCGCCGAGATCGAGCAGTTTGTAGAGATCGAATCCGTTTTCGCCGACCGCGTCTTTCTTGACGTAGATCTGGAGTTTCCGGCCGCCCTGCTGCAGGTGGGCGAATCCGGCTTTGCCCATCAAGCGGATCGCCATGAGGCGTCCGGCGACGCGCACGTTGACGCGTGAGCCTTCGAGCTCTTCGGCGGTCTTGCCAGAATATTGCTCAAGGATCTGGTTCACCGTGTGGGTGAATTCGTACTTGC